>Ga0315297_10000313_pt1 | contig 27650 bp, 60 predicted proteins | sample YL17G15_0_MG_FD_203628 | JGI IMG/M metagenome (GOLD analysis project Ga0315297, IMG submission 203628) | Sediment microbial communities from Yellowstone Lake, YNP, Wyoming, USA - YL17G15_0 | ecosystem: Environmental > Aquatic > Freshwater > Lake > Sediment | place: USA: Wyoming | collected...
TCGATTTACGGAAAATGTGCCATATCAGAGGAAATACTGTCGCAAAGCTCGGGTTGTCTGGACTTTGAAGCTGACCCCGTAAAGCCCAGCTGAAAAGGTCGTGAAGCGGGAGAGGAGTGGCATAGGCTTACTTTTCTCCCGCTCTTTTTTTAATGGGAGCTCCTCATGAAATGGCGCCCAACAAAAGTAGAAAAACAAATCAAGTGGATAAAGGATGTGTACACCCCTAGGACGCAGGCGATTTCTCCTTCCACTATCCTATCAATAATTGAACCGTTCGGGGGGAAACCCCACCCGCGCTTTCGGCAGTTCTGGTACTTCGACACGATGGAGTTGCGCGTCTTCTGGAAAGAATATCTGGAAGAGGAATTTGAAATTCTCATCCAACAAGACGCGACGGGATTGATGCGCATCGCAGAGGGCATGGTGCTTATCGGACACCTCGTAAGAAATCCTGGAAAGAATAATCCCCTAACCGTGAGGCTCAACGCGCTGATTAAAAAAGAGAAGAGAAAGGGGAGACGGCGTTGAGGGGGAAGGCTATAATTAAAAAGAACTGAAAGGAGCTCACATGTCTGACATCGTCCTCCTTTTAATCATCATCATTCTCATCCTGCTTTTTCGCTAAGGGGTATTGAATGCGAGCGCGTATGTGCCACAAGTGTTCGTCGGATATTACTGAAAAATTTCAAGCAACTGAGTATTGCCCAACGTGTTGGGAGAAGATACTGGGAGATATTAGTTCCAACAATTACCCCTGCAGCGACCATTCCTGTGTCTTCACGCACCCCGGAGGCATGGGGACCAATGGCGGCTGCCACTGCATGGAGACCTTTCCTATACCTAGGAAGATACGGAGACTATTGGAACGCGAGATACGAATTTCGAATGTGCGAGCAAAACAGAACGGCAAAAAAGAAGTGCTTCGATGGTTTGAACGTGCTATTAACGATAAGATTTGGCGTGACGGGGAGAGCAGCGGGACCATTGAGAAACAACTGAGATACATCCTGGAAAAAATGAGGTTTGAGCTATGAGTGAAAACGATATCAGGGGATGGGGTTGGAGAGATGCTGATTCTAAAGAGCATGGGCCTTTTTCGAGTCGGGAAGAAGCTCTCAACGATATTGCTGAATACTTCGAGGAGTCTGGCCCCAATCACCGTGTCGAGGTGGGAAGGGTGCGCGTCCTCGAGGCCAAAGATTTTATACGCGTCGATATCGACAACCTCTTGGAAGAGGCTGACGATAATGCTTTCGACGCGTACGGATGGGATGAGAGCCGCCTCTTCGACTTTGCGAATACGGAGACGGTGGGGATAGCTGTTAATGAACTAAAGGATTTCGTCGAGGCGTGGGTCGAAAAGTATCTTACAAACATGACGGGCTTCTGGGTGCTCGACGACGAGGAAGAAGTCCTCGTACAGGGGAAAGGGGGCGACGCAGAAGTTGAAGAGGAGTGGTTTTGCGACGAGCCCGGAAGCAAAGAAGGGGCGGTTGAAAAAGCCGATGAAGGGGAAGGCGCGGAAGAGAAGAAAGACGTCTAGAGTTTTTCGGCCGCTAGCCTAACTTAGAGAGTAGAGTGCCAGAAGGTCATCAATTCCTCATAAACAGTCCGCGTCAATAATACATAGTAGCTACCAGCACTTCTCGTTCGAATCTCTATGAGATTCACCCAATCTACACTTTCATCCTGTTTGTTTGCAGCCTTAACGGCGTTGTCCATTACCGCGAGTGCCAAATTACATGGAGCAATTCCGCCTATGCTGATAACTTCTTTAACAGGTACATACACTGGAGACCCGACGGGCAGATGTAGCTCGATTGTTTTGGGATACAGTTCTTTTTCACCATCCTCTGGTGGATAGATGAGGTAGATAGGAAGGTTCAAATCTGAGAGTTCTCGCGACTTTTCAAAACCCTCCTCAATCAACTGCAGAATTCGAAGCGGTTTGAGAATGTGATTTGAGCACCCTTGGTAGATATCTTGCGCGTAGATGAGGATAGAGTCCCAGTCGATATCACTGTACTTCATGTTGCTGCTCCTTTCGTGGTGGTGGTTGAACAGCGAGAGGATAATAGGGGATATTAGGGGTGGATGTCAACAGCTAATATGTTATGGTTTTTATGAGCGCCCCCCGCTTTCCTTGGCCGACTGGAAGGCAAAAATCGTGCACGTTGTAAATCACAGTTCGAATCTGTGAGGAGAGTGCGGGGCGCTCTTCTTTTTGGTATCAGATTCTCCGCGTTAATAACGTCTAGGTATTTTTGGTACAAGTATATAAGTGAACCAAACCCCGTTTTAAAAGGGGATTGGGGTAAGTGGCAGTTACCGAATGGGTCGGTGACAGCCATTACAAAACGCCGGGATTAACCCACCCGGCAAGCGCTACCCTCTGGCACTTAAAACAAGAGAGGGAGAATGCAACCACCATGACAACCGAAAACACCTCCATCGACATCGACACCGTCATCGGCACCGTAGGCGAAAACATCGACACCGTCGAGGATGGCGGACCCAACTGGGAGGAACGGAGGATTGCCCTCCGCACGTGGTATCGGGAGGGATTGGACGAAGTCCTCGCCAAGGTGACGCGGGCCTGCGATGGCCCGTTGGCCCCGGAGCGGAAGTACGTCACATGCCCGGGGCATGAGCTCTGGAGGGCGGCTACAGCTACTGTCCGCCACGAGCAGCGAACGCAGGCGGCTATCGCAGCCGCCCGGCTCTCTGGGGTGGAGCTCGAGCTCTATCCTTCCCCGGTAAAAGGGGAAAAGCATGGGCGTGGGTACGTTGTATCTCGCCGAGACGCGATTCTCCCGCGTCGAGACCGAGACCTCGATGCCAGGGACGCCCTGGCTTGCGTCATTGAAATTCTGGGCGTCGGGGGACGCCTCGGACTCGAGGGCGCCGCAACGGCCCGAACCGGCTCGTTCTCTCTCCTTGGAAAGGGCCGTCGCCAAGCCAGCGATGGAGCGGCCTGGTCCGCCGCCATCGAGGCGGCGTTCCACCAAGCAAGCAAGGTGGAATCGAAGGAAGAGGGCTGGGGACCCTCTTTTGAATACCTCCACCTCTGGGTGGGGTACGACTCCCCGTGCGAAGACGGGGAGTGGCTATGGGTAGGATTCGGCCCACGGGGGGAGGAACCCCCCCGAACGCATGCGTGTATCCGGATTCACCGGGACCTCGGAGTCTTGGTGAGTCGGCTGCTCCTGAGCAGTTTGGGGGTGGAGAATTGGGAGATCCCCCAAGAGCTGGGGGTGCAGTCCCATCTCACCTCCGCGCAACTGAATAAGTTGCTTGAATTGGTGAAGGCTCTCCCTGCTCCCGCCGACCCCAACGACTGGTAGCCCCTCAGCCCCGTACTCGTACACAATTCCGTGTATGTGTGCGGGGCTTCTTTTTTGCTCCAGCGTCAATTCAAACTGGAAGACTTTTTCAGGTATAAGGAAGTAACGCGAACAACCGCGGTGCTGAGCGCCGCAGAAGGGTATTACCATGCGTTGTACAACTGGCTCTTGCCCGGGCTGTTTGGGCGAAGGCGAAATTCCTCTGTCCGAGGAAGATACCGCCAAAGCTCTTAGGTTGAAAGATTACGTTTCTAAGTGTCCCATTTGCGGGGACACTCGAGAGGGGGAGGGATGGGAATGCCCTGGGTGTGGAAGCATATGAGTTCCCCTACGCGAGGCATTCTAGAAGAGCTGCTCGCCCAGGCGCAAACGGAGGAGGCAGCTGCAGCTCAAAAGCTGCGGAACACTCCCGTTCGTGCCCGGGAATATCCCCTCATCGCCGACGAATGGGATGCTGCCAGTCGCCGGCTGGTCGCCCTCGCCAAATGCCTCACTCTCATCTAGCCCTATTCTGGGCATTTTCTTTTGCTCCTAACCTATCTAAATCACACACTTTTTTGGTATAAGATATTGATGGACGATAACCAACTACTGGTTGGGTTGCTCGTCCTGGTCCAGCAACTCTGCACCGCTCTAGCCAAACTAGAGGAAGAGCGGACGGAGAAGAATGCAGTCGAGTTACTGCAGATTCTCCGGGTGGCGGAGGTTCTCCTCGCGAAAGCGGAGAGTCCTTTCCTACCTGAGTTGCAGGCAGTGTTGGAAGCCGCGCGTATCGCGGCTGCCAGTACTGACTGGGACTAGGGAAGTAGCCCTCCATCACCGTTTGTAGGCGCGAAACCTACGACGCCGGTCTCAGGCGTAACTAGGGAGCGACGAGAGTCGTGAGACTAGGGAGAAAAAGAACGCGCGTATTATAGCGTTCTTTTTGGTTGTAACTAATTGAAATGACTCAATAACCGTGGTCCTGAAGGCCACAGAATGGAAGACATAAAAATGAGAACTCTAATTTACAACGTCACAACCCCCAACACTCTCAGCCGTGAGGGATACGTCGTAGCCGTCTCGACGGCGCGCTACGGCTATTGGTGCAAGCACACCAACACGGGCATTATACAGCTGGCCCACCTTAGCGTGGGCGACATGTTCTTCGACGAGGGCAACAGCCGCATCGTGAAGATTTGTAGGAACGGCATTCGAGTCTCGAAGACGGGGCGGGTACTACGTTACGAGATCGACGTCGAAGACTGGGTCAAACCAACGACGACGTGGGAAGAAGTCATGAAGGTGGCGGAAGGAGCAGGGAAGCGTTGCCTCAAATTGCAGGAGCAATTGACGAACAAAAAAATATTTTTCGCACTTTAATGTTTACAAATCTGTGAATGTGCTTCAATTATGTAGATAGAGGACTTGCGAAAAAGCAAGGAGAAAAAATCATGAGCCAAGTTATACTAGCATCGCCCGGTCGGAAGACGCGCGGTGTCTTCCATACGAGAGAGGATGCCCGCGAGTTCCAGAACGAGAGACCGGACTGGACTGAAGACGTTCCGAGGTGCAAAAAGTGTGGCTTGGAGCTAGTTGTTACCGACGGTCTGCCACATAAATGTCCGCATTTCTAGCTTTTCCTGCTCCATCCCACGCGCGAACGTAACTAGGCGCTATCATCCTAACGCTGGGGTGGAGCTCTTCCCATTTCTAAGCCTGCCTTTCATCTCACGTTAGGGGACATAAATGAAAATACGCCACGAAACTATAGAAGCTAAGCTGAAGCGCTTTTCAAAGCTTGACCCTAGCACGGGGTGTCTCATTTGGACTGGGCCGAAGGGCGGAGGGTATGGCAGGCTATGGATACCAGCAAAAGGGAGGAGAAGAGCACATGTACTGGCGTGGGAATGTGTCCACGGTCCACGGCCTGAAGGATGTGAAATACGCCATACGTGCAGGAATAAACTCTGCATTAACGTCCTTCATCTGGTTCTATCTAAGGTTTCAGCGACAGAAGACGATATCGAGTGGCAACTAGAACGCCTAAAAAGAAGAATAATTGTTAATCCTCGTACGGGTTGTTGGGAATGGCAAGGTTCTAAGACTTCTAGAGGATACGGACGCTTAAAAATCGGAAAGCACCTCGTTTATGTGCATCGTCTGATGTGGGAATGTGTGTATGGTGACACTCAAGGGCTTCAGGTTCTTCATAAATATGATAATCCAAGTTGCGTACGTCCTAGTCATTTATTCCTCGGAACACATGCGGAGAATATGCAGGATAAAGCACGCAAAAATCGGTCAGGTTTTAAATTAAATATAAAGGCCGTTAGAGATGTCCGCGTAAGTAAACTCTCTCCGAAAGAACTAGCCGAAAAGTACGGAGTATCTATTAAAACTATCTATCGTATTTTAAACCGCAGCATATGGAAACACGTCGAATAATTTTTTAGAATATTGTTCTCCCACTTGCGGAAAAATACCGCCGCGAGTACGGGGGACACTAAAGAGCCTTTATGGCTCTTTTTTTGGTTCTATCCCTCCTAAAAGAATCTCGATAAAAGTGGTAAAAGATGACGGTGTAGTTTTGCACCTATAAATCTAGATAAAGGAGAAAGGAAAATGCCTAAGCCTATCCGTGTAAACATTAAACTCAAAAATAATATTTTAATGACTCTTAGAGAAGCTGCAGGTCTATCGACCGTACAGGTAGCTGAAAAAGCACAGATGCCTTATTACGCGTACATAGCATTAGAAAGTCTGTCGAAAAGTCCTTTAAGGAAAGATGGGGGTTGGACAGTACCAGCTTTAAAACTTTCAGCATATTGGAAAATGTTACCTGAAGACCTTTTTCCAGAAGTGTTATTCCGCATACAGAAGACTAAAGGTTCTTTTGAAATCGATGAGAAAGGTGTAGACCACTTAATGAAAACGCAGCGGAATACGCTGCCTCTTCTCCCTGAAGAATTACCCGATAGAGTCATAGAAATGCGCGAGGCTAAACGCGATTTAGAGACAGCCATTCGACTCGCAAAGGAACGGCAACAATGGCCTTCCGCGACATTTGATAGAGACGTTAAAATATTTAAAATGTACCATGAAGTGGAAGACGGAGATTTTGAGTCTGTAATGGATATAGCCAAACAGTTCGGGATTAGTCATTCGAGAGTTCAGCAGGTTGTCGCAAAATACGAACGACGATTGCGTCATCAATTAAATTGGATGAGGAAGGATGAGGAAGCACGAGTTGCCGGAAGAAAAGATGACATATCGACACAAAAAAATAAATAGATGCGTAAAGAGGCCAACGCACAGACAACTCGATGATGCCTACCAAGCTTGCTGGGATTGGGTGAAGCAGCACGAAACGTTTTTAGAGCCTGTTCATGACAATGCGAGATGGGGAGTCTTATCTCTTTTGTATATCGAATTTGTCACGTCAAAACTACGTGACTTTTTCATGTATGAAGATGACTCGAAGGTATTCACAATCTGGAAAGGCCTAGGAGCGGGATGGACGGGGGTACTTATTCTCGATGCTCAAGGTGAGGAACTAAAACTAGCAAAACGATTATTTGGGTATAAGCGCGTAAAGATAATCACAAGGAAGTATTACCGATGGGTACGTAGGAACTTCTAACAGAGGAAGAAGGAGAAGAAAAAATGGTTAAAACACTTGGTTATCATCGAAAAATGTGCGTGGCTGTTTTTGGAGAAGACAGCCCCGCCACGAAGTTCTTGGATGGAAAGATAGCGGAACAAGGAGAGGATGAAGAAGTGCTCGCGGATGAGCGGCAGTTAATCGTGGTTCTTATGCAACTACACGCAGAAAAGAAGGAGGAAACGACGTGACCACCTGGACCACAAAAGACGGAGTAAAGCACGAACTCAAAAACCTGACAGATGTTCATCTGCACAACATTCGCAGCTACCTCGACAAGAAAGGACAGGAGGGAAGCGCTATATATCATGCCATCGCTCTCGAACAATTCATTCGTTGGCATTCTCCAACGGCGCCCCATCTTCGGGAGCTGGTCGAGCTCCTGAAGAATTACGTACGAGCTAGGGTGGAGGGCGAGCCGTATCAGGACGACGATTATCTTTCTAACGAACTAAACGACCTCGCTCAGGAGTGGTGAATGTCTGAGATTGATTGGAACGCTGTTCCCCTGGGACAAGAGCCCGATCACATCATCGCAAAGAAGTTGAATTGTCACGTCCGCGTCGTGGGGGATCAACGCCGCAAGCGTGACATCATAGCGATGGTCAAAGAGGCGCCCGACTTCAAACCTGGAATGGTCGCAACTCCAGAGCAAAGGGCAAAATATTTTGAGCAATGGAGGAAGTTTCCTCGGAATTTCGCACAGCTCTGTCGTCAATGCGAAGAAGATTTTAATCTCGATAAACGACGGAATGCATCGAAGGTTGCACATATAGTGAGGCGAAAAACGGATTGTGGCATCTATTGTTTGTCCCACTACGCCGCGCTGCCCCTCTGTGCGAGTTGCGGTAAGAGTTTCGCGTATCGGCAGGGAGGCCTATGCGAACGATGCAGTGGAGAATTATCTTTACGTATATGCGCGGAGGGCAGAGAGGTAGAAGATTGGAGAGAGGATGAGGTGAACCAACCAACGAGGTAACACATGAGATATAAAAGAAAGCGCGAGTGTAGAAACTGCGGATGGATTTGGACGACTGAGGTTCGGTACTCTTCACATACGCCAAACATTTCTGGGGAGGCGACGGTCTATTGCCCGTGGTGTAATAGCCGTAATGTCTACAGTTATCCCCGAGAAGAGACTAAAGAAACAAGAAAAAATGAAACCATACTTTGATCGTGATGATGTTCAATTTCCTAGGCTGCTAGATGAAGTAGCGGAGGTTATTACAGACGAACAAAAAGTTCAACTGGGAATAAAGATGGACCTAACTTTAGAGGAGATAGACGATATTTTTAATCGCGCGATAGAAACCTTCGATGCGATTAAAATGCAGTTAGATTTTGTGGATACGGAATGTGTGATTTGTGGGAAGAAACGTTGAGGTGCACCATGACCTATCTCGCTTCGATATATCAACAGGCTCAAGGATTAGTCCACCAACGACAGCGCGAGCTCTCGCTTTTGCATGTCATGCTTTTTTGGGCGGACCAGGAACTTGATAAGATTCATGCTTCTGCCGAGAGATCGGGGGTACGGCTATCGACGCACGAATCCAAACTCGATCCCTTTCTCAAAAATCGTTTGAAGGTCGTCTTGGAGGCGCTCAAGATTTCTCCCGTGGATATAGCTCAGGTCGAAAAGTTCAGTAAGCTATTAGAGGAGAACTCACGAGCGAAAGCGGAGGCCGATGCGACCAATAAAGAAATCCCCGATTGACCCCCTGTATTGTTTGCGCTGTCGAGGAAGCAAGGATGCCTGCCAGAAAGTGGAGCTTAAGTTAAGCGCCATCTTTAAGGAATGCTGCTTCCTTCGTTACGACGTTGATCGTGTCGGAATAAAAGAACGTGAAGAACTCGCACGCAAGGCCAAGGAATATTTAGATGAAGCGGTGGTTGTTGCGGACACGATCAGTGTCTACCACCCCATCTTCAATTATCACCTCTCCCAAATTCGGCGCCTTTGTATGGAAATTACATACTTAACTCGAAAGAAGGGAGGTTGAAGAGAATGAAGGTACTGAATGAATGTATCCTGCATAGAAAGGGCGGATATAATTAAAGCTCTGGAAGAATACGAACGTGTAGCTGAACAGCTGTTCCGGGCCATGGAACCTTTTGCCGAGGGTATGAACAAAGAAGGAGCCGGGGATGGGGTGTGGGCATACACCTGGTTTTCGAACGAGGAGATGCCGGCCTGTTTCTTTAAGCAGTTCGAAGGTAGGCTCGATATGCGACTGAAGAAATATGGGCGCGTTCTTTATGTATGGAGAGAAACTAGTTACCACATACGATATTCGTTATATTCGCCAACGCTTATCCAACGATTAGTAGACTTCAGCTATCTCAAGTAAACTCCTATACTTAAGGAAATTAGAGATGAAAGGCTGGACGCATGAATCCAAACGACCAAGAGACAACGTTACAGGAGGCTGTAATCCTTCGGGATAGCCAGAGTAACGAGCTCGTCATCGTCCCTCACCACGACAAGCTAGGGATTCGGGTCGTGCGGGGTTCGGATGAGCTCTCCTTCTATTTGTCCTACGAACAAATCACCACCCTCATCAACAAATTGGAAACATATCGGCTAAGTATTCGATGTGCGGTATCCACGACGCCATCTTCTGCACCTACAGCTCCATAAACTCTTCCCGTAAGCAACTAAATCAGGTAAAACAAACGGACACTAGAAACGTGCGCCTAAAAGGAGGTTTGCATGAAGGATATACTCGAGCGAATTGCGACGGCGCTGGAGAAGTCGAACGAAATTACGGAGAAGTATTTCGAGAAGATACTTGCACCTGTGCTTAAATCTTCGGCAGACTACAGACACATCAACGTCCCATTACCTGTAGATAGCGCGGGTATTCGGAAATTTCTTGAAATACGTGAACTGACGAATGATGAGGTGATGAAGGAAGGGATACTGGTCGCGGCTAAAGAACTATCAAAATGTAACGAGGATTGAGTAACAGTTGAAGTACAAAGGGTCTATAGGAGGGTCAAATGTACTGCAGAGGATCGAACGAAGATTTAAGGATTGCGCGTACTAACAACGGGAAGCTCCATTTCTGTGATGAGAATGGAGACATGGCAGAGGGTTCTACCGCTCTGTGTTGTTATAAAGACACGAGCTGTTACGTTAACTGTGTCATGTTCGGGGGACGTCCGGAAGGCAAGCATTTCTACTGTGGGCCGATGCGTATTGCACGCAACTGGAAGGGCATTCTTCAATCGAAAGTAGACGAGCTGAAACAGAAGGATGAAGAGAATGCCCGAAAGGATGAAGAACTTAATAGATTATCAACTTTAGTAGGAGAAACTCAAAAAGAAATATATGAACTTAGGTTGAAAGTGAGTAAGGAAGAGAAACGCAAAAAGGTCAAAGAATAGATGACCTTGCCCACGTATCCAAAAGGCAAAGGAAACCGAAGCCACCCGGGGTTATAGACAGCCTCGTTACCATACAAACGGTATGCGACTGCTGGTGAGCGCTGAAGGTCGCTAAGTCTCTCGTTCGACTCGAGAGCGTGGGCACTGAAAAGAAACTCTCTAACAAAAAGGACTACGCCGATGTATTTGAAAGCTGTAAGTTTATTGATTATGGGTCTAATTTGCATTTCTTGTCCGGGACTCTCTACCCCTAAAAAGTTTGAAGCTTCTTCTTCTACCGTGCATACACCCTCGGTGCTCGTTCAAACGCTTGACGTCTGCATCGAAAAGCTGGTTCAATGTCGCGTGGACAACTATTCGTTGACGGAGATGTGTATCGCGGATCAAACCTCGCTGCGTGAGTTTGAAACGTGTCCAGGATATAACGACTTTATGCATAAATGCCAAGACCCGGAGTAATTCAATATGTGGAATTATTTGAAGTGGTTTGGAGCTCCTGTTCTTCTTTTAATTTCTATCCTTATACATGTTAATACAGTCGTTCATAATATTAGTTCGTATATAATCAAAGACCAGTGTCAATGTTCCATCCGTAACGATTGCACGGTGCGTGTCCTCGTGCAGGTCATAGACGATTCGCGGGTGTGGGTGGATACGTTCGTCATCTGCCCCAACCCTAAACCTAAACTCCAAATGAAATCCCTTTCAGAGGAGATACCGTGACTAACGGCCGTGTCTGGCATCAAGATGAGCTCGAGGGGCAGAAAGACCGCAGACATGAGGTGCAGAAAGGAGACCTCGTCGCGTGTAATGGGTGTTGGCGCCGTGTCATAAGCGTGGGACTGGGAGGTGAGTTGGTGCTCATTTCTAGTGATATGGCAGTTTTGTCGGAGGAAGAGAAGGCGAAAAAAGAAGACCCCTTCTTTCGTGTGCAGCCCGGGAAATGTTGGTGGTGGTGGTTCCTGATAGATGGGGCACGCGAAGTCTTTCGCGTCGTGCGGGATGGGTCTGGGGAGCTGTGGGTCAGTACCTACAGCGGGGGATGCAAACTATCCGAATTTCGAGGTACACCCCTCGAGCCCGTGAAAGAATAAATCCCATGAAGATATGTACAATAACCGTACCCAAAAAAGGGTATAAGGAGACGTCATGACTTGGCTAATAGTCATTGGACTTTTTCTACTCGCCTGGTTCTGGCAGAATCTCTCACATGAGCTCGCACATCTCTGGAATGGTTTCCTCTGGGAAGGACGGAAGCCGTTGAAATTGGTTCCTTGGCCTCACGTCTATCAACAGAGGTTTTACTTTGCACGTTATGAAAGCGGCGTCGCAACGAGGATGGGTCCGGAATCCCACCGACATATCGCTCCGTTGTGGTGGGGGATACGCCAGCAATTCATCTGTTTAGGGGCCATGGTCATGTTTAAGACAATGGATGGGGGAGGATCGAAGAATTGGTTGTACGTGCTCCCCTTCTTTATTTGCTCGTCAGTAGACGTGGGTTTTTGGTTGTGGGGTGCATGGATGATGCGTCCGGGGACGGATGGTATGCGGTATCGATCAACGGCTAACCAAGAACTTTTTGGCAGGAGGAGGGTTGGATGAACGAAGCGTCACAAGCGGATTACGAGCACCTACAAATCTTGGTGCGAGAGCTAACTAATAAGCTCGAGAAGCAAGGAAAGGAGTTACTACAGTACCAAGAAGCTTGGTTAGATGCGTGTGGGGTCGCACGGAAATACTGCCCGGTCGAATTGGTAGGGGATAGTTATATCAATGATGGAATCCCCCTTTTAGCTAAACGTGCTGCAGATGCTGAGAAGGAGCGCGATGAGCTCCGAGCGCAGCGCATTGAACCTATTCGTTTAGCGTCTCATGATATTGAGGGTTGGAGTACGTTGTCTCCGGACATGAACAAAGATAAAGAGTATCTAAAAGAATTGGCACTAAAAATAGATACGGAGATCGTTGAAGAATTATCAATAGCGGCAATTATTAAGGCGAATGAGGAGCTCAAGCAACGGGTAGAGGTTTTAGAGATGGCGGTCGAGTATTTGAAGAAGGACCTGTAAGTCATGAGCGAAGGAATCAAAAAACCTCCTAAGACCCTTTGGATTTGCTTGGACGTCGCTAACGGAAATTACCCGGGGAGGAACTACACCTGGTGGTATACCTCCAAAAAAGAGGCACTAGCTCGTATGAAGACGCATAAGGACAACCCGGACTATGCGCGGTTGTGGGGTCCGTTCAAATATGAACGTGTGGAGGACGAATGAGCAAAATAAACAGAGAACGTATCACCATTTGGGTTATCCGGATCGTATGCGTCTTGGGGCTGTTGGGTATATATAGTTTAACGATTAATGACGGACATAAGGCACGGATGGAACATGATGCGCTTATAAAAAGTATTAACGACCTAAAAGCAGGCAACGCTGAATTGGAGAAACGAAACCAGGAGCTCTACTTGGACTTCTGTCAGGAAGCCGAGTGGCTGCAAGAATGTCAGAGCAGTCTGAAGCGACCTGTGGAAGAGAAGGATTGGATTTCAAAAGAATACATCAACAACGCACTGAGGATAAAGAGATGATGGAATATCAGTTGAAGTACCCAATCGAAGCGCAGCAAGTCACGGTGAACAATCTCGACGAAGTAGCGGAGTGGATTGAAGGAGGCGTGGTTGGCCGGATGTTATTACCGGAAGAACGGGCTGTGCTATTTGAAAATGAAGACCAAAAAGAACACGAGGCCGACGTTGGTATGTGGGTCGTGCGTTTAGAGTTAGTGAAGGGGCGGAGGCATGGGTTTGTTATGTCGAACGAGATATTCAAGGCCATGTTCAAATAGGAGTAAGGAGTAACTGCCATGAATTGGACACGGGGAAAAAAGGGTAAACGCAGGGCTTTATCAATGATGACGGGGGCGACCTATGTGTATGTGGAAGGGAAGCTGCGAGTGGCACGGGCGAAAGGGGAATGGGAAGACCTCGGGATGTTCCCGGACATCGGTGCGGCAAAAGAAGTGGCGCAGTGCCACGACGAGAAGTTGTTGTTTGCCAGTGCTAAAGAGGCTTTAGAGCAAGCCGCAGGTAAGGTTGCAGCCGTTGAGCGCGCACATCTGCGCGATTTGTATAAACAAGTGGTGACATCTGGACCGTGGGAATCGGTGTACCGTGAGTTCTGCACCCTACGAAAACGCGGTATTACACGACAAGAATTGCAAAACCATATGGTGAGCCTCTCGACGGAAGATAGATATCTTCTGAGTATGGCGTTGGAAGACTTTTATAACGCGGGGATGCGGGTGGTATGAAACAAGAAATAAATATCTCGGAGCATCTACAAAGTGACGGAAAGGAATTGACGCAAGAAGACGATGAGGCAATCGAGCACGCCGTAGAACTTTTAGACCAGGTATTGGATAATATCTGGAATATAGGAAGCAAAGTAAAATGAACTTTGAACAAGCACTGGGAGAGCACTTCGGCGCCATTCAAAAGATAGCTGAGCGCGTCAGGACCCAGGACAATGCGAGCACTGCAGACCCTATCTTCGTTGTGCAACAGCGCGTGCGGATGTATGGGATGGACCCGGATGTCGACGACGTCTTTGTATGGTTGGATAGTTGCAACGACAATATCGAGATCGAAGAAGAAGAGGCAGCCAAACTCGAGGAGACGTATCAGAAAACATTAAAGATACCAGGTGAGTACTGTCGTACAGGTTATAAAGATATTTGGGAGTTCGTGCAGCCCTTCTTCACACGGAAAGCCGCGGAAGCCTACATCGAGGTCATGCGACACCGTCTGACCGACCCGCGCGTTTACGTGGAGAGTGGGTATCGGAATAGGGAATGGCAGACTATTAGGGCGCTGCTGATGCTGATTGCGGCAGATGAAAAGACTACGCCGGGGGATGTGACGTACCTCGAGACCTCTTTTGTTAGCGACCCGCCAGACCCTTTTTGTCGTATAAAAACGGAATTCAATTCTGTCGCTGACGAGCTCGCCACGGTAAAAGATGAGCTGAAAAAGTTGCAGGAGCAGATGGCGGGGTTGGTTATAACGCATTCGTACATGCGTCCACCTGAAGCTACGGTTAGGACTACGTGGCATTTAGATATATACCCGACCCTCCAACGGTGTAAATTGTTCTATGTAAAGGGACGTGGACTCCTATTGAACGTACAGATAGAAGGTACAGGTGACATAACTTCCGAAATTAAAATAGGCGATATTATACGTTGGGAAGAGAAGTTGTTTGAAGTGCGTGGAATAGAGAGAAGTTTTCATTGGGTGGGGTATGTCTTGAGGCCGCAGGAACAAGGAGAGGTAAAGGTATGAAACTAGACCCAACCCGGCCCCCGACTGAGAGCGAGATTAAATACTGGGATGACATCCTGAAACTCTGGAATGGTGCATGCGCGGTTGCACGAGAGTATTGCCCCATTGGGGAAGGTCGAAGCCATATCGACCAAGGGATTCCTTTGATGGCTCGGCGCCTTGAAAACGCGTTGAAAGAAAATATGCGTTTAAAAGCATACTTGCGCCACTGTTACACCGAGTGCGCTCACTGTAAATGCGCGCTAGTTCACACTAAACCAGCAGACCCTCCGCACTGCCCGGGATGTGTCGTGAGTGAAGACGAGGCAATCGAGTGGGACAATTGGGAGGAAGAATCATGAGCGAAATGGAGAGCGGCATATGGTGGGGGGTGGCTGTGGCTGTCGTCATCTGGGCTGTATTGATTATCAACCTAATATGCGGGAGAGATGAGTCAGACAATAAGAGGGAGAGGGAAGAGGAGGAGCTATAGTTATTTAGAGGTAGTGCGCATTGTAACAAAACAGTTCGCAGAAATGATAGAGCGCGGCGAGCACTGGCCCGCGGAGGAGGAGCCATGAGTATTCACGAGGAGCGGAAAAGAATTGTGTCGTATCTCCGCGACAAAGCCGTTCATCTAAGAGTTGACGAGTATTACGAAGGAGAAAGGGCACTTGAGAGAGCTGCCTATGCCATTGAAAAGGGTGAGCATTGGCCTCAACAAACGGAGGATAACGCCAGCAAGAAAATTATTCCTACTGGCTGTGTTACTGCATGTAAGAAAGGCACCGCTTCTGAATTTGCGGTTACTTCTTATTATGCCGCGGTACAAACTCCAGATGAAATGGAGGATAAAAACCAGTCGATTACTTTATTGCATGTAGTTCCATCCGACGAAAAAGCACAAGCTTTCTGGGAAAAGGCATGTGTAGAGTCCACGCTCCTAAATGTCCTGGTGGGGGGTGGAAGTCAGGCTTTCGTAGCCTTTATGATTGATGCGTTCGTTCAAGAGTGGAAACCTATGGAGGGTGCAGAAAAGGGATACGAGCGTATTACGCTGGTTGGCAAATTAGCGTATGTGAATGCGTGGTGGAATGCGCCTCACGTATGAAGGAAAAGAAATATGAGCCAACCGGTTGTTGATAAGGAGTACGTAATCACTATGCGCGAGGCGTGTGAGCTTCTCGGGGTGACCGAGCAGACCCATTGGATTCGGGCTGTGCACGAGGTGACACGGGATGCGCCGCCGTGGGTGGCTATTCGGTTACAGGCGATACGTCGGGGAGTGGACGATCTTCAAAAGGAAAAGAAAGAGGAGAAAGGTAAATGAAAACTTTAGACCAAGTACTACAAGACAAATGTACCTGTTGCGGCCAAGGTGACATCAAGGGTCAATGGTGGTTCTTCTCAGGATATTCTGTAGGTGATAGATTGGTGTCCGGTTATTACTGTCCGAGTTGCTCTAAAAAAGTGTATGAAGAACGGAAAAAACATCATGAGCACTGTAATAACTGAGGGAAAGCCATGACACTAGAAGAGGACGTACGCGACTACATAGCAGATTACGAGCTCCGGATGGGGGAGACGTACGGCAAGCCACATGCTGAACTGCTGGATAGCCTGGCCGAGGGCTATCGCACGCGGGACAACCGTCCGACAACACTCGAACGACTGGTGCGCACTGAACCTGATTGGGCCTGCCAAATCATTCGTTGGTATAAGAAGCGCGTTGCGGAATTGGAGAAGGAGAAGGAAATTGAATCGATTTGGAAGGAGAAGAAATAATGGGTATAAACCATTGCACCATTTGCAACAATTCCAAAATCACAGGGGTATTTGATGCGCAGGGCTTCGGCGGTACTAGCACGTTATCGATATACCTCTGTGACGCATGTGAGAAAAGTATGGAGCGCGCACTAGAAAATGGGGTCCATGTACCTAGCGTTATCTGAGCTATTAAGCGTATGAAGAATACGGTGGTCAGGGCACTCAAGGGGGGAATTGTGAAATTGGAGAAGGAGTAGAAATTAACATGAAGATGTCCCTAGAGATAGTGCTTGTAATATCCCTGTGTATGGGAGTACTGGGCATCTTTCCCCGTGTACGGAAGGGAAAGAGCGAGTTCAACGTGGATGTCATCTTCGAGGAAGACTCGAGTCGGTGTGCTGTGGCCCTTTCGTTTAAAAAACCTTCTGACGAAAAACAACAAGTAGAATTGGACGGTGACAATGTGTGAGATTGAAAAAGATGGCGAAATGCTTGGCCGGTATGAGTGCGCAACACACGGTGTTTGGTATTGCGACTCGGACAATAAACCCAAGGAGGTGTGCCCGGTAGGGGAAGCTGAAGAGAAATTGCATGAGCTAGAGACCGAGTGGGATGCACTCAGGGAAAAAAATCCACCTGCAATACGCAATTGTCCGCTGGTCAAGGAAGCCTTGGCGGAGCATGTGCATACGATCTGGACTCAGTGGATGGAGTGGCAGGACATGGTCGTAGACCTCGTAACAGCTGTGCGAGGTACGCCTGGGGAGTTGAATCATGCGACCAATGCAGAGCACGTCGCGCGGTGGAAACGTCAAATGTTGATGCCATATAAGATTCTTCCCGATTGGGAGAAGTCTTCAGACCGAAAGATTGCAGATGAATATTTGGATGTGATTTTTCCAAAAGAGGAATCATGATATTTAAAATCGTAGTTGGAATTTGGCTTGGATGCTTAATCTTAATCTGCTCTAGTTTTATATTTCTAGTAATTGTATCTAAATGGAATAAACGTGTGCGTCTATGGTGTTGTAATAACATGGATTGGCATAATAATAATAAAGAAGTTCTAGACATTAATGCTATAAATTTAGTTGGGAAATGTTCGACGTGTGGCAAGCGCATTTTAATGGACAGTAATGGGAATTGGTTTGAGGCAGAAAGGCAGGAAAAAACATCTATGAGTGATAATTTAAAGTTGAGGTCCTGTCCATTTTGCGGACGTGATGATGTTAAGTTTGAACAGGTATTTGATCCGAAAGAAGAACGCTACTTCTATCGAGTTGCATGTTCCCACTGTGATGCACGTGATATCAAAACCCTCAAAGAAGAGGAATCATGATATTTAAAATCGTAGTTGGAATTTGGGCTCTGATGTACGTGATATCAAAACCCTCAAAGAAAAGGAAAAGGTGTAAGCATGAATTGGGGAAGAGGAATCCAAGAATCGATTAGTACGTGTTTGTGGTTCGTAGGTCTTATGGTTATAGGGTGCATATTGGGAGCAAGTGCTTATCACTACTACGCGGTCGCAGGATGCAACGAAGCCAAAAACGAATTGGAAAAATGTAGGGCTGCACTTACAAAGGCAGATGAACAATTTCTAAACAAAGAAGACGAGAGAGTATGGGAGTAATGAATACAAATGGCTAATAACTATGCCCAATTTTCAGAAAACATTTTCTTCGACCTGACCCCTGAAGAGATTGCCTGGCTCAATAAGGTGGGGAGGCTCGATGAAGAAGACGAAGACGACGTTAAGGTATTGGATGAGGTTTTTCCGTGTAGGGACGTAGATATGTCCGTACCGGGATGCGATTGGATGGTCACTAAGGAGAATTCTTTGTGGTGCTATTCAGAAGAGCACTACTCGGAACTGAATGTGGCTCTATTTCTGCAGACTTTCATTAAGACCTTCAGACCTGACGCCATCGTGAGCATCACCTCCGCGAGCTACTGTTCTCGGTTGCGGGAGAATGAGTTCGGTGGGGTGTGGATGGTCGTGAGCGCGGATGAGATTCGCACGGGTAGCACATGGGACATGATTGAGACGATTGTCGAGGAGTTGCAGAAGAAGCAAGAAGAAGGAGTGAAACAATGAGAGACATAACTAGGAATTTTATTGAAGACCTCATGCACGACGAGCCTCCGCGCAGCATGGCTACTTCCGTGGATTTTGGCATACCCGAAAAGCTTAACCCGCAATACGGAGCCCTGCAGTGGGGCTATAAACACGAGACGTTCACGGCGCTAGAACTCGATGATGCTTTGGGCTCGGGGGCTAAGTTGACGGAGCTCGTGTCTCGTGGGGAGAACCCCTATCGATGTGAGTTCCATACGATATGGGACGATATGCCTTCTGAGGAAGAGGAAGAGGACGAGGGAGAAGAAGAGAAATGAGCAAAGAGTGCACCTGCCACCATCATGCTTGCGACTGCCGCGAAGAACATTTTAAAAAGATAGAGGAAGAGAGGAATACTTTTGAAAAAGAATGTAATTTACTTAAAGACGAACGTAATTCGCTTTTGGCTGACGTGGAGTGGCTTAAAAATAGGATCAGAATTATAGAGAAATTCTGGACTAAACATAAAGAAAAGGTGGAGAATTAATAATATGCCATATGAGATTTGGGAAAAGGGAGATGAGCGGGTAATAATTGAGCAGGACGATGATGCTGCGAATCCCCGTAAAGAAGATTGCTACGAGTCCGTGTTCGTGGCTATACACAGGCGGTATAAGCTGGGGGACAGGGAGCCTTTAAACGATATCGAGTGGGAGGACGTTCAGAAGGATGAGGGAGTCGCGGTCTTGAGCGTGTACATGTACGAACACTCCGGTATCACGATTTCGACGGCGCCTTATAGTTGCCCGTGGGACAGCGGATGTGTGGGCTTTATTTACGAGGAGCTCAAGGGCAGGAAAAGGGAAGAGGTCGAAAAGCAGCTGCGCTCGGAGATTCAGCTCTACGACCACTACCTGCGCGGAAACGTGTATGGGTACATGCGGAAAAAGAAGAATGAGTGCCCGCATTGTGGGGACGTGAAATGGGAGGAGATTGATAGCTGCTGGGGTTTCTATGGGTATCCAGAAGACAGCGGCATATACGACGATGCTTTTGGAGAAGGGGGGAAAGAGGGATGGACGGAAGTGAAAAAATGAAGGACACGACGGCTGGGCGCCTGAGTATTCTCATCGGAGAACACGCAAGTAATAAATTTGCTTGGGAGTTTGCGTGTGATTGCGCCGAGAAGGTGCTGCCCTTGCTGAATAATAACGAACGCCTGGTCGAAGCGCTGCGGGTAACTCGCGCGTTTATCAAAGGCGAGGCAAGTCGAGAACAGTTTTTAGAGGCGCAAAGAGCTCTGGGTGAAAGGAAAGAGATAGCTCTATGTGTCGGGGAACCTACGAACATGACTATTGCACGCGCGGTCTTCCGTGCGGTTGCTAGCGCCATGGATAATGAAGCAAGACAGGCTGCGTTCGCTACGATATGGGCGCTGGCCTGGACAAGTGCAAGGAAAGAAGGAGGGGAGGGAGAAGCGCCGGAAGACCTGTGGGTAAAGGCTTGGGAAAATACGGCAAAAGAGTTAATAGATCACTTTGAAAAAATGAAAGAAAAAGAGAAGATGAGGCATGGAACTGATAAAAGAGATACGTGAATTAAATCTAGATAAATGTCAGCAACGACTATTCGCCTGCGCCCTCGTCCGCCGCACTCTCATCTACCGAGAACAGGTATCATCCGAAGAAAAAGAGGCGATTGAAAGAGTATTGCAGCTGGCGAGGCGTTACGCTTATGGAAGAAGTTCGGAGCGAGAATTACGTATAGAGGTACAAAAATTAAAACCTTTTCGGGGGAATGAAGAGCTTCTTCGGGCTAGGAAGAAGAGAGTACGACACCCCGCGGAGTACGTAGGTTCTGCCTGCGAACAGAATGCTTGGACAAACATATCTGAATATGCTCTTGATATCGCAGAGGAATACCGAAAAGAATCGAACTTAAAGGTACGGAGAAAACGCGAAGAGCAGGAACAGCTCGCCGTGGCTTGGGAGATAAAAAAGGGCCAGGCTTTATTAAAGAAGTGGAGGGAGCAATGGGATAAGGCTAGGGTGCTCAAAAAAGAACCTTGCAGGGGTTGTCGGGCTTGGCATACAGTCCGAGCGTTAGCCTTAGAGGTCCGAGAAACCTCAGCAGGGACGTATTGCGCTGAGTGCTTTGAGAAGCTGCCGGCGTGCCCGGTATGTGGCACGGAACCCACCTCCCATGCTGAGTATTCCTGCGTACAATGCGAGATGACAGAAGAGCTTGCGGCGTGTTTGGCGAGCGGTGGGAGACATGCCTCTCCAACCTATCGGGGGTGGTCTATTGAGTATAGAGGAAAAGGTTCGGATAATGGAACATTTCAGAGGAGTAGGAGGAGAAATGGTAGGGGTGAAAGCTGAAGAATTGAGAATGCCGAAAGCCATGGGCTATGACGGCGAGTACGACAGACTGATTAACGATGGGATAGGTGGCGGACTTGTTGAATGGCAGCCCGGCGACGGCACGCGCTACGTGCTAATCGTGAAGACATTGGCGGATATGGAGGCTAGGTTACTAGGGGCTCCTATTGGAGCTCGAATGGTATCAATAGGGCCTGGGGGCGAGCGCTGGTCCACGATGATTGTGGGGGAAGGGCTCGTGTACGAGGGATACGTTAAGGAGAAAATGGGGGAAAGGATGCGTGACTATAATATCACCGTCTATACAGCCCTCATCAACATGGTGGTGGGAGATAGGGAGTACGGTGAACAGCTCGCGGAGAAGGTGCTGTCGCGATGAAGAAGCTCATACGGTGCAGCGTGACGGAAGAGAGCTCTTTGGAATTCTACTTCTTTATCGAAGAAGAGATGAAACACGTCGAGATAGAGAAGTCTTTGAAAAAGTATTTCGAGGGAACCTCGATACAAGATTTTAGAAATATGGAGAATGATGTCAGGTTTGATATTGGAGATATCTCGCTCGACCCTAAATACGCTCTGGATAGTTTGGAAGGGAATAAAAGGGCCGCGTTTCATATAAACGAATATGGAGAGGCGGATGACCTATGCGCTTACGATTTGAAACGTCTAGTAGGTGAGATGTTAGAGGAGCGGGAGGAGCGAAAAAGAGTGGAAGCGTTTGAAAAAGACCAGCTCGCATTAAAAGAAAGTGGTTTTTAAAGATAAAATGAAACGTTTAGGATTCGTACGCCGTGTGGATGAAACCGTAAAAATTATAATCGCAGAGGACGGCCGAAAGCTCGGCTGTCCATATCGTGATGGGGAGCCCTGTGGGACGTGGTGTGCCCTCTTCGATGTGGTCGTATACGGCGGCGGAGGAAAAGTGGCACGCTGTGGGGCGACGAATCTCGGCGAAGTTATTGAAGATACCGTTCCCAAGGAGGAAGAGAAGAGTAGTAGAAAAGAAGATGAGGATAAGACCGCGTTGTGCACTAAAGCGACAAAATGAAGGAGAGTCAGGAACAAAATGCGTATTTTAGTTCTATGGACACGTTTGCTGGAAGAGGTCACACCGTACGTCATAAATAATGCTACGGAAGAGCAAGTAGAGCTCTTGATGAAGGCTAACAACACCTTCATAAATATCGACCGAGACGTGGAGCACGCCCTGGTCTTGATGTCGGCGCTCTGCAGCCGTGAGGACGCTGACCCAGCGATAGACAAAAGATGGCACGCCCTGTGGGAAAAGTGCAATACGACGTTTCCTGTCGATGGACCTCTCGATTTCGTAGTCTGTTCGGGGTATTATGGGTGAGGAGGCCAGATGCGAGATACCGAGGTCATCGAGCTATTGAGAAAAATACTGGAAGCTATGGAAATGCGGCAAGTTCTATCGGCGCGCTTGGCAGCATATCGGCGCGTCGAAGAGACTGACCGCCAAACACTTGACCGCATCATACAGGAACGAAACAATGCCCAAAAACCAGGAACAACCGAAAATAGAGGCCCTGGGCTCTATATTACCCCTGCCCCTTACCCCGGGGCCTCTCCCATTCCCATCCGCTCCGCCTTCCGCCACAAGGATGATTTGGACACAGAGGATTAAGGCGGCACATAAAGAAAAAGAAGCTAAAGAAATTCTGCAGTTAGGGGTGGATGGCGCGAAAGTCGGGCTGTACTTCAACGATGAAAATGGGTCGTGGGTGTGGGCTGTTAGGGCTGAAGAGAACCCTGAAGTGTGGCTCGAAGCTTTTGGGGAGTACGACAACATCGACCGTTTTTGCCGGCTGATGAAGTGGGACGTCGTGAGCAGGGGGGTACAGCGGGGGTGGAAGGGGGAGGCGAAAGACGACGAAGGGACGAATGCTCCCCTATGTCCCTATTGTGGAACGGATAATGACCCTGGAAAAGGGCGCATGTTTTGTAGGGCGTGTGGTGGGCAGTTCGAAAGTTTTGAAATACCCTCTGGCATGGTCTTCTACTGCACGCGAGAGCTGAGGTAGGGAGCGATGACATGTCTTCGAAAACACGTCAAATACGAGCCGCCTGAGGAGGCCTGGCTTTGCCCTAAGTGCCACAAAGGACCTGACTTCAGCATCGATAACGACATCGACTGGGACCCGGCGTTGGGGGATGCTGACTGTCTTCTGCTCCATGAAGATGATAGGCTCTCCTGCTTTGCTTGTGGGTATGTGACGAATGGAAAGGCCTTCTCGGCCCTCGTGGCGAAGAAGATGAACGCAATCACGTGTCCCTGCTGTAAAGGAAAAGGATGGGTAAGAAATGATGGAAAAACGGGTAAAGAAGCTAGTGGCAGTAAAGACGCCGAAGTCAAGGATAAGCCAAGAGCAAAGACTGGTTCAACTGCCCCCCGTCTTGGACGCCGGCTTGGAGCAAGACTCCAAGGGTACAGGCAAAAAAAATCCGGATAAGATATGGGAAATGCAGCGCACCCGTATTCTGGATAAAATTCAAAGACTTCTGGACCAAACGGCCCCGAGGATAGCAACAGCGCGAGCTCTTCATAGCCAAGTGCAGAGCCTAATCTCCTGGCGTCGAGAAGAGAAAGAACCGTTCACGCAAGAAGACGCCCAGCTGTGTGAAGATTCTCTCGCTGTGTTGAAGGTTGATATCATTCGGGGAGAAGCGCTGCTGGCGCAGTGGGGTAAACGTAAGGTATAAGGGAGTTAAATGGTTGTATATGCTACGCTTTCGGACTACAGAGCGTGCGTTAGAAAATACCACGGACAGATAGGGACCTATGCTGCGTCATCGCACATGGATGAGTGCGAGCTCGTCATCAACTTCTACGATGGTGTGGGGACGAAGGTGTGGGTGGATATGATGTGCGAGGACCTCTGCATGGTGTCCGGGTACAGTGCGACGAGCTGGGTATTCTTTGGAGGAGGGGGCGGGCCGGGGGCCTGGACTTTGGAGGCGAAGGGGAGGATTGAAAAGTGGTTTAAAGAGAGGGCGCCGGGCGTGTCCCCTTGGGAGAGAGCGAGAAAGATATGATAAGAACACGATGGGATTGGGAACAGAAGTACGCAGAGCTCGTCGCAGGAGAAGGATGTGCCTGGTATTGGCACACGGACAAAGAGGGCAACCTATCTGTGGTCGAGGTCTCAAAGGATGGGCATGGGCGCCTCCAGAGCGACGGGGACCAGATGACTATGGAGATAGATTATCCGAATGGTCCTAAATGTCTGACTCCCATGGATATTGAAGCGAAGGACAAGCAGTTTCTGCGCATGTCCAATCTGTCTTTGAAGCATTACCGAAAAGCTCTAGCTGAAATCCTGGAGTTAGCTACTAATTATCCGGATGTGTTAGAGATGAGAGGAATTGTTAAATGTGCGAAGAAGGCGTTGGGTGAATGAGTATGGCAAAGAATATAGAGTTAGAATCCGACGCCGCAGAAGTACGAGGAAAGATACGAAAGCTTGTGAAAGAATACCATGAGGCCACCAGGATGCCCTTCGGCAAGATATATTATGGACTCTATAGTGCGTTTGAAGGATTACGAGGGGTTGACTTAGAGGGCATAGGCGGATACAGAAAAAAAGGGACATCGCTTCTTCGTGTAGCAGAAGACTTTGGATACCTCGATATTCTTTATGACACAGCTTGTGAAGTTCTACAGGTAAAGACTAACTAAGAAGTTATAGATAAATGGGAGAAAGGAAGAGCGCCCGGGGGAAGTACTCCCGGGCGTTCTTTTTTTGATGCGATTGTTGGTATAAGGGGGATGAGGAGAAAGGGGTTTTCACATGAAGACAATGGCGGAATACAGGAGGATACTGGATGGCGCATTAAGAAAGATGACGCCCTTATCGATAAGTGTGCATGAGACACGGGATTGGAGTTATGTGCGCTTTACAGGGCAGGAGATGGCTAGGTTCTTTGCTAAAAAATATAGAGAGGTACTGTATGTAATACATGACGGTTGGACCGATACGATATACATATGGAGAGGTAATGGTAATACGCCGCGGGATATTGAGGAGCACCTGAAGAGGATTGGGTATGTGGTCGTTTGATTTGAAGGGACGTAGAAAGGAAGGACAAGATGGGACAAAAAGGACGTAAAGTGGAACTACGGATAAGTGATAGGACGCTAGAGTATGCCAAAAGATTAATAAGCGTGGAAAGGCTTATGCGTTGGACACCACACGAAGAAAATAGACTTAAGGAAAGGTTATACAAGGGGTGTGAGAGATACATAGAAGATTTTAAAAAATGGTCGTATGATATGGCGTTGAATGAGGAGGATGATGTTACGAGTAACGATACTACATGGACAGTTTTTACAGTAGGTGACCCTTGGAGGTATGTTGATACTGCAAGAGAGGAAGGATTATTAGTTGTCGATAAAAGGTACACAGGCGAAAATAAAATAGAGATACATAGACCCTATCTACAAAACTATAAGATAGGAGAACTGGAGCCTATAGTCCGGCATCTGTTGCGACTGGAAAAAAAGGTCACGAGAGCAGAGATGGAACTTGTTGTACAACGTCTATTACAGTTGAAAACAACGGTCGCAATCGCAGATTGGGAGCATATCGTCCAATACCTGTTACTGCTGTAAAAAACGACTACAATGAGAGATGTGGGGCCTCTTGTCCGACATCTGGCGCTGTTGGAAAAAAATGGCAAGATTCCACGGCTGGCGCCACCGGCCGTGCCGACCCCTGAACAGGACTCCAACCCCGACGTCGACCCCGATTTCCAAGCTCTCTGCGACGCAGACTTCTAGTCTGCATACGGCAGAAGGACGCGGAAGGATTCATTCGGCACCTGTTGAAAATGTCGTAGGGGGCGCCGGAAAGGCGGGCTGCAGCCTGAAAAGGGGGCTCGAAAGCATTCTAATTCTATCCATATAACCTTGTAGAAAGTCCTCTTAACTTAGTAGCCGGGTCTAGCTCCAATAAAAAGTGGGTCGGATGCCCGATTACGCGCTATTTCGCTTTAGATTTAAAAAGGGGGGGTAATATGTGGGTTGGAACGCTTTTAAAGGATTGCAGCTGGTTTCTTCCTAGAGGGTAAGTCCTTGAAATCCTTTAAAAATGGTGGATAGTTTTTTATTCTTTAACCGGAAAAAAAAGTAGGAGACTTCGTTTAAAAATCGGTATTTTTCGTTTTAATCTTTCCTTCTATTTCTTCTTCTATCTCTTCGTAACTATAGAAGAAAACAATAAAAGGGGAGTAACGAGTTGCTTGCGTTTTAATTCGCCTGTGATTTTTTAGGGTGCCCAAAAAATCCGTCAAGGCCCCTACTGCACGATAATAGGACGGTTGATGTTTTCTATTTAGTTCTCCTATTGTACTATGTTAGGATACTGTACTGATAGGATTCACGTATGGAAACTAATTATATAACAACAACACGCGATCATCGATGTAGTAGGGGCCTTGACGGATTCCGGGCCTTCCTCCAAAAAAACAACCTGATTTAAAACGCATTCAATTCCAAGACGTAGTCTGTATCATTTTTATTATTGTTTTCCATAGGTTACTTCTCTGCTTCGGAGAATACATTGTTTAACAAAATCCGCCAAATTGAGGCAAATTACCTATCTTTTTGTCCTGACTATTCTTTAGATTCTTCCTATAACTACAACTACTTAGCTTCTTATGCTCGGCCTTAGAACTAAGACTACGCCTTGTACAAGCCCCAATATTTTTCAAACTTCTAATAGCGGCATTTTCACTATTGCATGTAGAAAATATTTCAGCTATAAGTTGGAGTGTAGTTTTAGAGATTTTCTTGTGCCTTATATGGATAGAATTAGAATGCTTTTCAGGCCTTTTTCTCGGTCGGTACGCTGTTGTACCCATGTAACCCTATCTGCGATGAGGTGTTCAAATGTCTGAGAATTCTACACTGTTACCTACTCCTGTCCCTTTCGAAAATCCTTTGGACCCCGAAGAGAATCCATGGGCAGCCGTCCTATTTGAATCGTATGCCCGTGTGAATGCATCTAGAGTGGAAGAGGTTCGAGAGGTGGAGCCTACCCTGGAGGCTCCCCCGGTGCCAGAAGTCCCCCTGGCCGCCCCTGCTGCCTCCTCTGCACCTGTTGAGCTCACTCCTGTTGCCCCCACTACTCCTGTTGAACCCGCCCCTATTACTGTTATATCTACCCCGGAGCCTTCCAATGCTACTTGTTCCTCCTTTACTGCCGTGCCTCCCACCTTACTCCCTTATGTTCCTACCCAACACATGAATACAAAGTTCCTATATGACTTTTACGAACTTACTCCTATTAATCTATTGAGTTCTAATGGTACTATGGCTACTCATATTTCAAAGGACTATACTTCTTTTGTCATTAATAGTATTTCTTTCTTCGAAAATTATTTAGAGAATTCCCCTTTATCCGATAACCAAGTAAATTTTTACCATCTTGCTAAAGCTATTGAGAGGTCCGACGGTAATGTCTTAGACTTTGCGCTAGACCATAATGCTCCATATGCTGCTTGGATGCGTTTGCGTACATCTCATTTTATCCGACGAATTCTCGCATTCACGCTCCTTCCCGGATTATCTGTTGATTTTAACAAACCCACTTTACCCTCACATCTTGAGCAGTATTACTATATGGATCTCGACTATATATCTGTGGAAGCTCTTTATCGCTACTTTTTCTTAGATAAGGCACTTACTTATTATGTAGAGCTTTATGCTGCGGACCTTCGAGGA
>Ga0315297_10000315_pt1 | contig 27617 bp, 2 predicted proteins | sample YL17G15_0_MG_FD_203628 | JGI IMG/M metagenome (GOLD analysis project Ga0315297, IMG submission 203628) | Sediment microbial communities from Yellowstone Lake, YNP, Wyoming, USA - YL17G15_0 | ecosystem: Environmental > Aquatic > Freshwater > Lake > Sediment | place: USA: Wyoming | collected...
GGGGGGGATTCAATCCGCAGCGGACGGGCTGTGGGCGGCAGCAGGTCAGCCCACCTGAAGGATTGCTACCCACGGCCAGATGGCCATGGGTAGTGAGGGGTAAACCAATGAACGGTGTGCTAGGTCGTCAGTGCAGCCAATGGTTTCTTTCTGCCTTTGTCTGCCCCTTTATCTGTCGCGTCCGGACTAGCCTGGGCCGTTGATTCGCCAGAACTCTCAGCCTGACCGTCAGGACTCAGCGTACCGGACAACCGATCGGCCATGACCGAAACATTGCGCAGAGACTGGAGGTGGATATAGATCAGCTCCAATTCATTGGTTTGCACCAGTACTGACAGTTTCTCTCCCGAGAGCTTCTTCAGCCGATCCCGATTGACCGCCATGAATCCGGTCAGCGCAATCTGTTCACCGGTGGGTAAGGTGACCTGAGCCCGCATCGGCTCAAGCAAGTCCAGCTCATGAAGCTTCTTGCAGAACGCCTGGGTCAATTGAAACTGCCCCTGGTATTGTTGGAGGAAATTCAGCACCCCTTCAAGATATTGGGTTCGTGTCCCCTGCGCATCGAAGAGACGCTCTCCGAGGCCTGCTTGATTACACCCGGAGAAGGCCTCGTCCAGACACAACGTGAACCGCTTACCCTCATCGCTACTCGCAAACACGAACGGATAGCGTCGGATAAAGGCGGGAAGGTACTTCGCTCGCCAGCTCCCATCCTCGCTCAGGTACAGATTCTGCCGGTCCCGCATCCCCAGAATGACCGCCGGCATGAGGGCCTCCGCCGTGCCCGTAAACACGATCGCATACTCTGCCGCGGCCGCCGAGAATTCCACGGCTGTCAGCGGCACCGCGTTCACATGTTTCGCAAACGTGCAGTCTGTGCCCTTCTTGATCGACCAATCCCGGTGACGCTGGTTCGTGACCGGCACCGCCTTCTCATAAATCAACAGTTGCGTGCTCATGGTACAACCTGCCCTCCCTGTGTTGGTGAAACGGGATCCCTTTAGGAAAGTGGACTCTGCTCAAAACAGGCCTTTAACATAGTCGTCATCTTCTCCGCTAAGAGTTCGGAGGACTGCCGCAACCAGTCCTGTGCATCAGGTCCTTTTCCCCGGCAGGGTCACTTCCAACTCGTGGTCGGCATGGGACTCACCAGTGTGCGTCCCCAGATCCGAGAGGAAGCGCCGCACCCAGGACAGCTTGTCCTTCGGCGTGAGGGACGGATCAACCGTATGCCCGTTCCCCGGAACGTTGTCGGTCCAGTCAATCAGGCTGTCGGTCCCGACCAGTTCGCGGATGCGGCTAAAATCCGCGTGCGCGGCGACAACCTGAGCGGGCCTCGCGATGGCCTGAGGGGTGCGAGAAGCCGCACCCTGTCCGTTCAGCAGCGGGTTTCGAGCCGCCGCAGCAACCACCCCTCCCTCGACGTGGAAGCTATTTTCACCAACCAAGCGTCGGATTCCCGTCTCAAGACTGTCCTGCATGACTGTGAGCCCGGACTCATGTCCAAATCCCAGCGCATGCCCCAATTCGTGCATGACGGTTGTCAGAAGATCCATCCGGCCGAAGGCCGGACTGTGGGCGTCGGCGATCCACTCGCCCAGACTACGGACAAAGTGGAACTCGGCATTGTCCTGCGGCGTCGCGTCGATGAACCAGCCGCGCCCCGCAGCATCCAGGTCGACGAACACCGTACCCGAAACTTCCTCGCCGAGTGCGGCGCCCGGCAGATCGGCCAACTGCACAGTCACCGAATCGAGCTTCGCCATCGATGCCGCGTCCAGCCCCGAGGCAGCCCAGCGAGCCTTGGCCTCGGCCAGCAATGCAGCGAGATCAACGGCGCTCGGCGTATCGCCGCCTCGGAAAGTTGCCGGGTCGGCAGCGGCGGCCTGGAGCAGTGGTGTGGCCGGTGCATAGGCGCCTTCATCCGACTTGATCTGCACGATGTCGAATGAACTGAGCCCCGACGAGACGCCCTTGCGGCTGATCAGTCCATAGCCGCCGACCGTCACCGTCTCCGAATAGATCTTGCTCAGCAGGACGGCGCCGTTGATCGACACGTTGACCAGTCCACCGCGCAGCGACACGCCGAGTTTGTAATCGGTCGAGCTGCTGACGTTGAAGGCATAGGTCGCATCGGTGATCCACGAATTGCCGGTGCGGTGGCCGACGATGATCTGATTCGTGTCGGCCGACAGCACCACGTACTTGTAGTAGTTCGGGCCCTGGTAGTCGAACACGATACCGCCCATGCCCGAGGTCTTCACGGTGGTCGTGATATTGAGCAGCGACCCCGCAGTGATCGGCTTGGCGCCGACGCTGGCAAGGTTGATCGCCGCAGCATTGGCGTCTGTCGTTGTGCCCGCGAAGCGGTTGTCGCTGCCGCTGACCCAGGTGCCCGTCGGCGCCGTGGTGTTCTTGAACAGGTTGCTCGCCGGGCTAGTGCTGCTGAAGTCGGCGGTGATGTCGACCGTGATCGGCTCCGGTGCTTTCTGCACGATCACGTTGGTGATCCGGGCCGACGCGGCCATACCGCCAATGCCGACGATGCCCTCGTTGAGCAGGTGCTTGATCCCAGCCTCGCCGGTGACGACCCGCGGTGCGAACGTGAAGCTGACGCTGCTGGTGCCGATGATCGCCGTGGCCGTGCTGCCATTGGCCTTCAGCATGATCACGTAGTCGGTGTCGGCCTTCACCTGGACATTGGTCCAGTTGTCCACAACCCAGCCGCTGGCGGTGCGGTGGCCGACTTCCAGCTTGTTGGTCGAAATGTCGATACCGGCGAATTTGAAGTCGGTATTGCTCTGCCAGTCGAAGATCAGGAATGCGTTGGCCTTGTTGCCACCGGTTGCCTTGACGGCGTTGATTGACGCCTGCATTTCGAAGTAGACCGGGATCACCGTGTCCGCTGTGTTGAACAGGCTGATCGCGTCCCCGCCCGACGCCGCAGGTGTTGATTGGTAGTAATTGCCGACCACGACCCCGGTGCCGACCTGCGCGTTGAAGCCCTGCGCCGCGCCGCCGGCGGTGAAGGTGGCCGAGCGCAACACGTCGCGCTGGGTGCCGCCGATGTTGCCCGGCTGCGGATCGGCCGGTCCGCCGTGCTGGTCCTTCCAGGCGGCGTCCTTTTGCAGCACCAGGCCGAGTTCGCCCCAGGGCTCGCCGTTGCGGGCCGGATCGGCGCCCGCGATGTCGCTCGCCCTGGTCGGGTCGGCGCCGTCGCTGGCCGAAAGGGCATAGAGAAACTCGGGCAAGGCCGGTTGCATCATGCGGCTGACGGTGGCCACGCCAAACGGAGAGAACGGCACCAGGTAGCTGTTGAACTCGCCGGACCAGTCGATCAGCCGGTCACCGCCGGTATTGGCGATCAGTACGTCGCGGCCAGCGCCGCCGAAGGCCCGGTCTTCGTAGCTCGCGCTGGTGTCCGGCGTATTGTTCAGCGCAGACCCCGTGCTCCCCAGGAGGTCGTCGTCAGCATTCAGCAGGTCGTTGCCGAAGCCGCCATACATGTCGTCGCGCCCGCTGCCGCCGACGATCCAGTCGTTACCGAGGTCGCCGAAGATCTTGTCGTCGCCGTCGCTCTTCTTATTAGTCGGATCCTGCGTGGCGGCCGGACCTTCGGTCGCGCTGAAGTTCAGGAAGTACTCGAACCCTGACGGCGTGGTAGTTGTCCACTTGGACGCGCTGCCGTCCGGATTGAGCAGGATTTTGCGCAGCGGGTCGTACTCGTCGTACAGGTAAAACTCACCGGCGCGCGTCCTGTTGCTGCTCTTGCCGTTGGCATCCACCGGGTTGTAGGCCAGCACGTTGCCTGGGTTGACCGGATGGTCGTAGTCGATCCGTACCCGGCCGTTCGGCACGCCGACCGCAGAAAACGTCGGTGCATACGACTCTGTGAGCGCTTCGGCACCGCTGATCGCGTCGTCGCCCGAACCGCCGTGCAGGAAGTCGTTGCCCCAGCCGCCGAAGATGATGTCGTCTGAGTGGCCACGCGTGGTGCCGCTGAACTCGTTGGTCGCAGGGTTCCAGGTTGGATCCTGGCTGAACGGCGTGATGTTGACCGTCTTCTTCAGCTGGCCCGTGACATTGGTGTCGGCCTGCTGCACGCTGCCGCCGGTCTTCACGAAGCCCTGCGTTGTCGCAGCGACGCCGCCAAGCGGGTCGGCCGTGCCGTTGCGGCTGGTGGAGATGCGGCCATCGTCGCCGATGACGCCGTCGTCTCCCGTGCCGCCGGAGATCCAGTCGTTGCCGTAGCCGCCGATCAAGTCGTCGTCCTGGCCTTCGCCGAACAGGACGTCGTTGCCCTTCATCCCATAGATAAAGTCGTCGCCCGATTCGCCGTGGATCTCATCGGCCGCGCCGATATCGCCAGCCGCCGCCGCAGAATAATCGATGCCGCCCGGCGTGTAGTCGAGCAGTTCGGCCACGCGCGGGATGATCTTGAGACCGTTGTAGTTATCGTAGTTGAAGGTCAGATAGTTTCCGCTGTTTGCACCGTTAACTCCGACCAGCCGGAACATATTGCCGTTGTCGCCAAGGATCATATCGGCGTCACGGGAATGACCGGTAGCTTGAGTGACGATCGTGTCACCCGCCTGATTAAGGCTTGCATCGCCAAGATTATTATGGCTGATGTCTGTCCCCGCTCCGCCAAATATTAAATCCAATCCATCAGGTCGCAATCCCGGCGTCGTCAGACTGAACAGGTTCGAGCTGCCACCGATGATGTCGTCCTGTCCCAGATTGCCGAAGATCACATCGTTGCCGCCGTTGCCTTCGATATAGTCGTCGCCATCTGTTGCGGCCGTTTCGAACGACCCGTTAACTGTGAGCGGGCCCACGGGGTCGGTTATTCCTCCCGACGTCCGGAATGCTCCAAAGGTTGTCAGCGTCGCGCCAGCCGTGGCATACCGATCCGCATAGCTGCCGTTGAAGGTGCCGATGGAACCGTCGCCCTGAACGGTGTCGTTGCCCATCTCACCGAAGATCTGATCGTTCTGGCCGCCGCCTGCGATATAGTCGTTGCCCGACGAGAGCAACGCCGGCGTACCGGCAGCATCGTCATGGTTGTCGAGTTCTACGCGGTAATCCGTCCAGACCGCAGAGCCGTTCGGATCCACTTGCCAGGCGCCGGTCACTTGCGACTGCCCAGATGTGATTCCCGGCGCCTTGCTGTATATCTGCGTGCCGGTCAGCACGCGGAAGCGCGGATTGGTCAGATCACCTTTGGTGGCCGAGCGATCGAGTGTGACGTTGTCCCCGAAGATCAGGTCTTTGTCCGCCTGGCCGTCGATATTGTCCCCGTTGGCACCCCCGATCAGCACGTCCTCACCGGTGCCGCCGAATACGGTATCCACGCCGCCGTTCTGGTTGCTCTTGCTCTGCACCAGCGTGATGGTGTTGGTGGTGTTCGCAAGCCCGGTGCCCGTGCCCAGCACCTTGCGATTCAATGACGGCGTCAGATTCTTCAGCGCGCCGAAGTCGGTCTGCTTGATGATGCCGTGATCGCCGAAGATGATGTCGTTGCCACTGTCGCCGGTGATCAGGTCGTTGCCCGAATCGAGCGAGTCCTGCCACGTCTCCCGCGTCGTGTCGACCAGCCAGGCCGTCAGGTCATCGGCCTTGCCCGGATCGAGCAGCGCAAGGCCGTTGGCCACGGGCGGCTTTGGACCGGCGCCGTCAAAGTCAAAGGTTACGGTTTCGTCGAACAGAAACTTGCTGCCGTCCTTGACGAACCAGTTAGGCAGCCCACTCATGTCGGACCCGAAGCGGCGCGACACGATATCCACGTTGATTCCCGAGTCGCCGTAGATGTGGTCGTTGCCGCTGTTGCCGACGATCACATCGCCGCCCGATCCGCCAGCCAGAATGTCGCCCGCCGAGCCGCCGATCAGGCGATCATTGCCGCGGCCGCCGTAGAGCGTAACGGTACCTAACGCGCCCGCTGCATCGAGCAGGTCGTTGCCGGGATTATCGAAGCCGGTGGCGTTCTCGGAAATGGTCGTGCCGTCGGCGCCGCTCCAACTGTAGCGGTAGCCGTCGGCAGAGGTATCGCCATAGACGACGAGCGGGGAATCGGCGCCGCCGGCTTCGCCGGTGACAGTGACGGTGTCATTGCCGCCGCCGCCGTGAATCACGCTCAAGCCGCCATACAGCGCGGCATGACCATCGGTGCCGCTGACGTACAGCGTGTTGGTAATGGTCAGGTTGTCGTCGCCTTCACCCAGCAGGAGTTCAAAGCGCTCCATGCCGTGATAGGTGATACCGCCCTTGAATGTCGTGTTGCCGGTGATCGCGCCGTCGGCGCTGCCGCCATCGACCGTCCAGTCGCCGGAGAGGGAAAGCCCGGACAGGCGTGTCGTACGGGGTAAGCCGCCGTCCTTTTCTTTCGGCACGAACGGCAGGGATCCCGTGCCATCGCCCAGGAAACCGACATCGTTACTGACGCTGGCATCGTTATAGACACGGATTACGTCGATGCGCGTGTATTCAGGTGGCTGCGGCCCGATCTCTTTGGGCGGGGGCGAAATCTCATCCGGCAGCATCACCGGCTTGACGATCGAACGGTCGGCCTCGACCACGCCGCCCTCGATGAATAGCGGGCCGCGCAGGTCATTGAGCAGGTGTTCGCCGCGCGGGAACGGGATCAGGACTTCCTGCAACGTCGTTGGCACGAAATCGTTCTTCGCGTGCACGTTGATCGTGACCGGCGTAAACCAGTTGGTTTCATTGAACATCACTCCGGTCTTGCCCGTGATCGGGTTCGTGACTATGCGCGACGGGTCTATGCCTTGCGGCGTCAGCACAGTCTGGCCATCATCGTTGAGCCACACCGTCACCCGAACGTCCAGATCATTGAGCGGATCGTTCGGTTTCTCGGTCGGCTGTTTGGTCAGACGTATGGTATACGTGTCGTCCTGCGTCGCGTTGTTGAGGTCGTTCGTGTCCTGAACCACCAGCGTACGTCCGTTGCTTTCGGTAACCAGCACGCCCGGCGTATCGTTGTCGACGACCTCCACGTCGAGATACTGCGCTACCGGCTTGAGCTCAGGATCGGTGCTCAGATACGACGCCGACGTGGTATTGAACGCGGCATTATCGTCGAACACCGTGTGCGTGATCGTGCTCCAGCCGCGATTTTCCGCGACCGCGTCATTCACTGCCGTCATCGTGACCGTGACCGGCGTATTCCAGTTCGTGCCGTCGAATTTCATATAGGCATCGCCGCCAGAGATCACGAACCGACCCGCGGGCAGTCCGGTGCTCAGGGAAATCTGGCTGAGAACGACGTCGAGCTTCACCCAGACGTCGCCGAACGGATTTGCGGCCAGGCTGATGTCGTAAATGTCGGTAATGCCTTCCGGCGCGGGCCCTTCGAGCACCAGGCTCTCGAATCCGCTTGGCCGCACGATGATGTCGGGCTTGTCGTTGTCGAGCACCGTGACCTTGACGTTCTTGACCGCTAGATGGTTGAACGCAGCGTCCGCTGGGTCCGCCGCCTGCACTGTATGGCTGATCGCGTAAACACGCTCGCCCTCGGCCAGCGTATCGTTGACCCCTTTGACCGTTACCGTCTGCTCCATATTCCAGTTACTGCTGTTAAAGGCCAGCACGACATACTTGTCGAACGGACCAGCAGCAGTGGAAACCGTCATCGAGTCTCCGCCAAGCACTTCTTCGCGCGACGTTGTGCGCGAGGCTGACACGGTGACGTAGACGATGCCCACCGGCGCCGCTGCCAGCTTGACAGTGTAGCTATCGGTATTGTCCGCCCCAGACGCTTCTGTCACCACCGTCGAATCGTTGCTTTCATTGATGATCACGCCGCCGTTCTCCGGCGTGGCGATGTTCAGTCGCAACCCGGCTGCATTCAGGCCATCGTAACCGTCGTCATACTGCGAGGTTACGGTGTGATTGATCATCGATCCACGGCCCTCCAGCTCACGTGCCTGAATCGGCCCCGTCACATCGCTTGCGACATCGATGGTGTCGCTGCCCAGCCCGCCGATGATGCTGGTGATGACGCGCGGTGCGGTGGATTGGACGAAGAACTGGTCGTTGCCTTCCAGCCCGTCGACCTCGACCGCTTCGACGTTCTTGTAGCTGACCTTGAGCCCGGCACCCCAGATCGCTTCGTCGGTAATGACAAAGTTGTCGGCGAACTCGGTGCCCAGAACGACGAGTTTGTCGAAGCCGCGTCCGCCGTCCACGTCCACCGGAGCGTTGATGTTGTACTGGACCAGATCGTCGCCGTCGCCCGGCTGGATCAGTGTCGTGTTCTCGGTGGAAACGCCACCGAAGGTCAGCGCCTGGTAATTCTGGTCTGCGAGGACAAAGGCCCGCACGATGAAGGTGTCGTTGTCGTCATTACCCTCCAGCCGCAGTTCGGCTTTATTGCTGTAAACCGTAAAGATGTCGTCGCCCTTGTCTCCCATCGCGACCAGCGAGAAGCTTGCGCCACGGGAAAGATCGCCGCGGGTCACCCGGATGGTGGAGAAGCTGTCTTCGGGTGCCAGATTGGGGGGATTCGCGGTGCCTGCCGGGTCGATCGCCGGCGCGACGCGCGGCGCCCCGTACATTTGGCCGATCTGGAACGCGTCGTTACCCAGACCGCCGTCGAGCGTGGTAATCGCGGCATTGTCATCCACCGCGAACACGTCATTGCCGCCAAAGCCCCTAACGATCAGTCGCGCGTTGATGTTCTCGGTGTAATTGACACGCTCCACTGCGTCGGACGCGCCATTGGTGACGTAGCCAGTGACGGGGTCGGTCTGCCGGATCTTGCCGGGCCCGGTGCCGTCCGCGCCATGCAGCAGCGCAACGTAGCCGATGCTCTGCGCCCCGGAAGTCGTAGTGCCGTGGACACGGTCGTATTCGGTCGCACGGATCGCCGCATCCTGGCCGGCCTTGAGTTCCGACAACTGGCGCAGCAGGAAGATATCTGGATCGTTGCTGCCGTTTATTTCCAGCGTGTCCTCGCCATCGCCCTTGACGCCCGTATCGAGCACGCTGATGATGTAGTCGCGAAGTTCTCCGCCCGTGTTCTGACCCAGGCTGCCCCCGGTGTTGATGAAGTAGGTGTCCGTATCGCCCTGGCCGTCAAGATTCAGCGTGTCGCGACGGTCAATGCCCGAAACGGCGCCATTGCGATGCGTCGTCATCGTCCTGAGTTGGTTCACCGTGAAATTGTCGCGACCGTCGACGTCGGTTATCTCGTTGCCGCCTGCCGCGGGTGCCACGGTCGTATTGCTGCCGAAAATGTTGGTCTGCGTGTTCAGTTGCAAGTCGTTAAGCGTGAAACTGTCTCCGTCGACGTTGCCATAGAAATTGGCGCGATCGGTGGACTCGCTGCCGCGCGTCTCAATTTTTCCGCGCAGCGTCATGATCGTGCCAACGCCGGTGTCTGCCTGATTGCCGTCACTGATGCCGTTGCGATCACCGACGACGTTGATCGTGGTTCCGGCAATGATGGTACTAGTCGCCGTGGTGGTAACGTTGTCGCCCACGTTGAGCGTCACGCTGCCGGCCGCGTCGATGCGGCCCTCAGTGATGGTTACGCACTCCAGCGTCCCGCCGTTCGGCGACAGGTTAAGGTCTTCGCCTGTGCTGGCTTCGTCCGGTATCGTCAGACGCACATCGCCCGTGAGCGAATGCGCCAACAGCACATCCAGCTCTTCATCGTTTTCCGTGATGTAGATGCTGCCCGTGGCGCGCGTGTATAGGCGCCCAACCGTGCCACCGCCAAGCGTGTTGTCGGTATCGATATCCAGATCGTTCTCAAATTCACCGATGCCACCGCCAACCGCGATGAGGTCGATGCTGCGTGCTTCGATGTTATTCAACCCGGCGCCCGCGTCCAGCATGCCGCCGGCGCGCGTGTGCAGATCGACATCATCTTGCCGCGAATTGACAAAATCGATGCGCAGGTTGCCAGACACTTCATCGATATAAATTTCGTTGAGTGCGTCGGCGTACAATTTACCCGAACCGGAGAACGAGGAATCGATCTCCAGGAAACTGGGCGGGACGAACACCGGGATTTCGATGCACTCGTCGCCGATCGCGCCATTGATCGCGAGCAACGTAATGTCGCGCCCGGTTACGTCCGCAACAACATCATCTGCGGCGCCCTCAAATGCATCGACGATATCCCCGGGCGACTTCAGCCACACGTCTTCGAGTGTCGATGTAATCCGGCCAACGCGCAGATCCCCGTCAGACTCCTCGATGAATATGTCGCCACTGGTAAAGACGTCAATCTCGCCCGCACCAAGAATATTGGTGATCGCGTCGAAATTGACGAAGGGCGCCACCGATGGCCCGGTCACGTCAATATCGTTGCCTGCCTGAAGGCGCTTGTCAGAGTCAGCAAGCAAACCGACGCGGTAGGTTGCATTGATCGCGCCCGATCCCGTGCCGAACACGCCGAGCGGGAACACCGTGGGGTGCGTGCCGGCCGTCGCGGGCCGGAAGTGGGTTGTGACATCGACTACCGCCGACGGCGTCGGGACGATTACGACTGCCGCCTGGTCGACTTCGATAATGTAGTTCAACGACCCCGGTGCAGTCTGATCCACTCCGTGGCCCAGCACGAGATTAACGTCGTGCCCAGCCCTGATGCGATCAATATTGGTGACGAAGCCGACTGTCGGCCCGCCTTCGCCGCCGCTCAGCGCACGACGCTGGAGCCCGGTCAGTTGCGCGAACACGTCCTGTCCGGCGTCTATGGTGCGGTAAACTTCCTTTGGCGCGGTCGGGCCATCGTTGCTCTCAACGATCTCGAGCATCAACCGCTGGCTGTCGCTGGTGCCCACATCGCCAAGTACCGCCGTTATCGCAAAGGTGTCTGTCCGGATCAGTCCGCCACCGATGGAATAGATGTCGCCCTGCGCGTTGGTTACGAGCGTAATGCCAATCGGGTTGTCGACCACACCGGCAAATTCAATGTCCGGGGTGTGACCGGGATTGATATCCGTGTTCTGCACCGTAATCGTGGTCGGCTTAAAGTCGTGATTGACGTCAAACTCGAAGAGGGCGTCGCTACTGACGCGAACGAATATTTCATGCGCCGGCGTAACCTCTGTCCTGTTCACGACCTGGATATCGTTAACCACCATGTCATGGTTCGACTCGTTGGTCAGCGATACATCGCGATAGGTGTCCAGGAATGTAAAGAGCGGGAAACCTCCGGCCGTTTCGCTGATCGTCGCGGCGCCATTCGACTTGAACATCGCCTGGCCGCGATCGTCGTTGATGATGTCGTCGACGTTGAACGTAGGGCCGGTCATATAACCAACGCCGTGGCCACCGTCGACCTTGACGTTGACCGCCTTGACCACCTGTCCGGCGGAGTTGACTAGCAGGGTCGGGCTTGGGCCGCTTCGCAGCACCACATCGGCGTTCCAGGTCATCGTGCGCGTGCTGTCCAGACTGTCAATCTCCGCCAGCAACGCCAACGACGGTAGAGCGCTGAGATCCGCCACGTCGAGCGCGGTATCGTCCTCAATGCGTGGACCCGCGATGATTGTCGCGCCGTCGGCCGCGGTCAGCTCTGCTGACGTGCTGCCCTGCGACGGCTCATGCGAATCTCCAGCCGACAGGCCGTAGAACACTGCGTCGGCATTTTGAATGCGCGAGATATCGGAGTTAATGATGCGCAGATCAACGCCTTCGCGTCCCTCAACGACCGTACCGCCGCCCATGATATTGATCTTCGCGTCAAGGTCTGCATCCTCGCGGGCCGTCGCTGACGAAGTTCCAGTGAATCCACCTGCCTCGGTACTGGCTGAAACGTTGAGGTTGACCCCGTCATAGCCGGAGTGCACCGAGACGCCGCGAGCGTCGATCTTTGCGTTCTGGCCGATCGTGGCGGTGGTCCCGCCGGCGTAGGTCGTGCCGTCGTAGGTGCCGTCATCGACGATGATGTCGGAATCGGCATCGGCGAAGGCGAGGAAGCCACCGCCTTCGGCACGCGCGTGTGACGTGGCGTCAAGCGAGTTTGTGGCATTGAGGAATACGTCACCTTTGGCCTTGATCACCGTGTTAGTCCCAACCGAAGCATCGGTCTGAGCGGCAAAGATCACCGTCGCGTCGGTATTGCCAGCCTGAATGAATCCGCCACCCGAGTTGATGGCATATGCGGACAGGTTGCCGCTGGCTGTGGCGTCGATCACCACATTGCCGCCGACAGTGACCGATGCAGCATCAAGAATAGCGTCGACGTGAGCCTTGACGACGATCTTCGAATCCGGGTTGCCGACGGCAAGTACACCACCACCACCACCCCTGGCGGAAACAGCCGAAAGGCCGTCCCCCGGCGGCGGGGTAATCGTGCGCAGCGAAACACCACCCTGACCAAGTAGCTTGTGTTGGCCAGAGCCGCTCAGAAGATCGATCACCAACTCGTGCGTGTCGTCCCCCGAGCCGGGGACGATATTCCGGCCAGCCTTCGATAGCGTAAAGCTTCCACTGCGTTCCGCATCGTCCAGATCTAGCGCACTAGTAGGCGAGGCAACCGTGGCAAGCTGGAAGTCATCGGTGCCGGCGTCACCGTCGGCGCCCTTGTTGATCACTTGATAGGTAACGCCGTCCTGCAGCACGCCTAACGACGGACGAACCAGCCAGTGGTTGACGCGGTTGGCAGCGGTGTCGCTGTCCGTGCCGCTACCCGAGATCGCGATCGGGGTGACGCCGATGTGCGGTCCACCACCATCGTCGTCGCCATTGGTGCCGTCGAGGGTCAACGACAATTGGACGCGGAATGCGTCCACCACGATCACGTAATAAGTCTGGCCATCATTCAGGCCACCGATCTTCAGTGCCGGATTGTCGGTACGGTATACGACGCGGTCGCCAGTCGAGAACGTGTGACCTTCGATGACGCCGTTGTTATCGACATCGGTGCCGACGAAGATCGTGTTGTTTAAGGAGTTGAAACCAGTGAAAACGCCGGCTCCATCGATCGTCCGCTCAACACCATTGGCCTTGAACAGTGCGGCCGCCGGATCGCGGTAAGTGACGCGATCGCCGTTGTTAAAGGCATTTCCGGCAAGAATGATGCGATCGGCCGCTGTGACGCTGCCGACATCGAACGTAACCGCGCCGTCGTTCAGGGCGTCCGCGCGCAAGGTGAATAGTTTGATGGTGAAGTCATCCACCACACGTACGTAGTAGGTCCCCTCCGCGATTCCGATGCCCGGATCACCATCATCATGGTCGTAGCGTACTGCGTCGCCGTTCGCGAAGTTGTGCGCTGTTGAAAAGCGGATCATGTCGCGATTGTCGTCGACGCCCTGCGTCACGCCACCAGCCGGTATAAAAAGCCGCAACGCGTTGATGCTCCCCGCCGTGAACTGGTTGCCAAGGCTCAGTGTGTCGTTGCCGCGAACGATAACGTTGTATTCGCGTCCACTCCCCAATGCGCTGCCACCCACCATCGCGATTGGCGAATTACCGTTGGCATCATAGACAACAGTGTCGCCGGTGCCGAGGCCGTGTTCATTGAAATTGATGACATCTGCTGTGTAATCAGTAGCGCGTTCGCCAGAGCTACCCGCATTAAAGGTGTCGCCGAATTCTTCACCGCCCGGGGTGTAACCAGAATCAGCGCTGACAACTACATCGCCGACCGCATCGATCGTTGTGCCGGTGCCAATCGACGCGGTGACGGTCGGCGTGACTGTGCCGGTCGCGTTAGCGACGCCAATCTGAAATACGCCGCCTCCGTAGGCCGCGGCAGTCGCGTCACCCTCGGATTGAGTCGACGCCGCAGTCACGCGCACGCTGCCGGTGACGTTCTCCAGGGAAGCGTTGTCGCCGATGGAGGACTTCACCGTCGGCGTCACAACAGCACGGGCCTGAGTGCCACCCGCCGAAACGAACCCGCCCGATCCTGCCGTGGTGTTCGCGGAAGACGTGCTTGAACCGAGCGATTCAATCGTGACATTGGCGGCGCCGAGCACTTCGGCGCCGTCGTCCATCTTGGCCTCGGTCGTGCCCCCGGTCGTGGCGAACGAATCGAAGATCGCCACGCCGCCGAGTATTCCGCCCGCCCCACCCTCTGTCAGTGCGGTCGCGAGATTGGTTGAGGACGTGTTCGCGCTTGCATTACCGCCGATGTCAACACTCGAATTGACGCCATACGTCGCCTGGGTGTCGCCGCTCGCGGTTCCGGTGGCGGCTGCCGCCGCTCCGCCGAATGCGCCACCAAGCGACAGTACAAAGTCCTCTGCGCGCGCCGTTCGCTCAGCAGCCGCAGCAAGACTGAACGAACTTGGCGTGACACCGCTATCCTCTGCGCTTCCATCGAACATGACCGTGCTGGAGCCACCAGAGATCATCGTCGAACTCATAAACGCGATGGATCCGAGCAATGAGACCGACCCGCCCTTAGCATACCCCTCGACCTGCCCAACGTTGTTCGCAGACAGTCCGGATGCACCCGCCGACGAAATCACCGAGCCAGTCGCGCCAGATGCCCACACGATCGCCGAGTGCGTGCCCTCCGCACGCGCACCTGCGCCGGCAGCAATGCCCGCACCACCGGCAGCAATGGCTTGCGCCTCGACCTTGCGATCACCATCCCCGGCGCCCGCGTTGTGCCTGGCACGGAAATTCACTCGACCGGCCGTCGATTTGGCTTTCGCATTTGCGCCGAGCGTGCTGCTCACCGACGGCGTGACCGACACGTCGGCCCAACTCAGCGCAACTGCCAGCGCGCCGCTGCCCGCCACGCCGACGACATCGGCAAGGACGTCGTGATGCGTATCGGCGTTCGCATCGATCGCGCCTTGGGTCGTCACTTTGGCGCCGTCACCGATACGGGCGCTCACGTCCGGATTAATATCCACAAGGTTGAAGTTCGCTGTCACCGCGACGCCCGCGCCGCCGGATAAGCCGACAACATGAGAAACGACGTCGATAGTCGAGTCGGCGCTTACCAGGAGACTACCGACGCTGCCGGTCTGTCCGATTTGCGCACCGTCACCCACGTAGGCCGACGTTTCGACAACCCCCGGATTGTCGTTACCGACACTGACTTTGACAAAGGACGCACCCGTCGCGCCGGCGCCCACACTTACCTGACCCGAGAGAACGTCAATAGTCTGTCGCGTAACCGCGTGAATAGCGATCGACCCAGCGGAAGTGACGATCGCATTGTCGGCAATGCCCGCGCTCACGGTACTCGTATCGTTAAGAACGGCGACCGCCGCACCCAACCCCACTGCACCGGTTCCCGCGGCTAATGCATCGATATTGATATATTCGTCCAAATTAGCGTCGACCGTGAGGGCGCCGCTTGCGCTCAATGTTCCGCCTGCGGACGACGAAACGTTGGAAGCGACCATAACCACGCTGATTCCAGCACCAACGCCTACAAAGCCACCCGCAGCAGCGCCCGTAATCAGATCAATTTCCAAATCCTCTACCGCATTGGCCGTGATTGACCCATTGGTAGAGGTAACCTGACTGCCGTTGGCGATAGACGCAGAAGTGCCCGTGGTCGCGGGCGCTGCCAGGCCACTCGTGAGTGACGCTGCGGAGGGTCCCTTGGCTTTGAGGTTCGCCGATCCGTTACTGGTAATGCCGAAAAGACGCTCATTAACGCTCTCGTGATTGTCTGACGTGTTCGAAGTCGCGTTGGCGTTACCAAAGGATGCCATTTCGCCATTGACCTGATCAGACGCGTGTTCGCCCTGTTGCGCGGCGTCCTGCTCGGAACTCACGGTAAACATGTGGCCGTTACCGGAACCGGCACTGAGGAGATTTACGCGACCTTCAAAAGGATCCGACAGCGGATCCGTGTGTTTGGCATGATCATACGTATCGTAAAAAGAAGCGTTGTTGCCGTCCATCCGCACGAAGTAGGCTTGGCCGTCATTCAACCCGTCGACGCGTGAATTGCCTTCCCCTTTGCGATAAATCACCTTGTCGCCCGTGACCATGCCATGGTTCGCACCGATGTTGATGGTTTCGTTGGACGTATTTACGGCTGCTGGATTAAAGTGGATTTTTTCGTTTTCGAGGGAGTTTGTCGAGTTGTTACCCGCATCATCCGAGTAATTGGAGTCCAGCGTCGTACCAACCGACCAGACCGACACCGCAGCAGCCACGCCGACAAACCCGCCAGCGCCGGCGACCACAAACCCGTCGATATCTTTGATCGCAAGGGCGTTGACTTCGACATCGCCTTTCGCGGTAACGATTGCACCGATGCGAATTTCGGCGTTCACATCGTTCTTCAGCACGCCGACGTTGACCGCTGCGCCCACGCCCACGAAGCCGCCGGCAATCGCACCGGCGAAGCTGAACATGCGCACTTCATTGCCGGCGCCTACGTACACACCCTGATCGGCGTCCGCGCCGGAATTGGAAGCCGTTTGATTGATGTCCGCGTTGCCGATCCAGGCCCTGGTATCGGAATCAATCACGCTGACCGTAACTGCTCCCGAAACGCCAACAAATCCTGCCCCGACGGCAATACCGATCTGTAGTATGTCCTCGCTGGATTCGGCTTGAACAATGACGCCATGACGTTCAGTGATGCCGAACTTGTCGGCATCGCCCGGCAAGTCAGGGTTTGGATCATCGACCAGCGAGCCGTCAAATGTATTGATTTCGCCCGCGCCGTTGCCCTTCGCGTCCACAACGGCGTCATTGTCGATGAACGCCTGGGTATCCTTGTCCACCACAATGACACCGACAGACGCACCTACGCCTACGAAGCCTGCACCGAGTGCGCCGCTGATGAGCTTAACACCGGTGTCGTCGGACGAACTTACCACGACATCGCCGCCGGCCGATACTTTCCCGGCGATTGATGCGTAAGTGTCATTGCTGATGCTGAGCACACTCACACCGCCGCCTACCCCGACGGTTCCAGCCGCGATCCCCATGCCAATCATCAGCAGGTCCTCGGACGCGTGCGCCTCAATGCGTACGTCATTCTTGGCATTCACCACGGCATTGGCGCCAATGGCTGCGGTCGTAGTGCCGTTGAGCACCGTCACATCGACGCCGGGGGCAACGCCCACCGCGCCAAAGCCGGCGCCCGCCGCCAACGCGACGTGATGGAAATCGTTGCCCGCGCCAACGAGTACGGATTGCGCCCCATCCGCACCTGACTGATCTGCATTCACCGATGCGCCTTCACCGATGTAGCCGTTGGTATGTGTGGTAATCACGTTGACGGTAGCCGCCACTGCAACGCCCACCGTGCCGCCGGCAAGGCCGACGGAATAGGTTTCGATGTCGTCACGGTTGGTGGCGGAAACAGCGACCCCTCGCACCAGGGGCTTGTTCGGGGTCAGTACGCGATCGCCTTTTAAGGACGGGTCTTCATCCTTGCTGCCGTCGTCGTTCGTGTCCACGCCTTCAACATTCGGCGAGGACACTTCTCCTGAACCTTTCAGGGTGCCGATGTCCGAATTGTTTGCGGTCTTGGACTCAATGACTTCAACGGCAGGGGTAAACGCATGTCCCGAACCGCTCCCGACGTCTGTAAGATCCTTGCGCCCCGTCGCTCCACCAGCCTGGGCGTGCGCCTTGGTGTCATAAAGCTCGACTAAATTGCCGGTTCGGCGAACGAAGTAATTCCTGTTATCCTCCAGACCATCGATCGCCGCGTTTCCACTCGCGCCCTTGCTGTAAGTCACGTAGTCACCGGTCGCCAGATCGCTCGAACCATCAACAGCGATTGTTTCGTTACCCGTGTCCACCGTGGCGCCCGCATCGAAACTGGTCGCAATCCGTGTTGCTGGTCCGGTCGGTGCGGCGAAGGTCATCGCGAAGACGCCCGTCGCAGCATTCAGCCCCGATGTTTTGCCATCACCGGTTACCTTTGCTCCGGCGCCAATGAAGGCCTCCGTTGTCTTGGTGACGACGGTCACTGTCGCGGCGGCCCCTACTCCGGCGCTGCCGCCTATCGCCACCGTGGCCGCGATCTTGTCCAACTCGGTCACATCGTCGGCTGCAACGCGCACCGTACCGGCCGCGTGCACATCGCCTGCACCGGCGGAAGCATCGCCACCCGGATCGTCGCCAATGAAGGCTCGCGTCGTAAGATTAAGCACATGCACGCCGGCATTAACACTGACACCCGCAGTACCGCCTATGGCGATGCCGGCCGCGACCGACGTTATGTCTTCACTCGAAGTCGCCGAAACATCGATATCGCCGTCAACGTTGGAGGTAACACCGGAGTCAATATAGGCCTGCGTGTCCTTTACCAGCGAGAGTACATCCGCCCCCACACCGACGCCTGCGGTACCGCCAATCGCAACGGAACCTGCAACAGAAACAATCGTCGTATCGTCCGAGGCGATGACCGAAAGATCCGGGGGATCTAACGCAAGCCCATTTCGGGCATTGACGGTCGCCTGTCTTCCGATGGAAGCCCGGGTGGTTTCGGACAACACGTTGACGGTAGGCGAGACCGCAACACCTGCGGTCCCACCGCCAGCGGCAGCCACGGTCAGCGCGATGATCTCTTCTGTGGACGTAGCACTCACCTTGACGACACCCGTGGTGCCGGCCGAATTCACCACGCTGCGGTCCCCAATTCGTGCTTCCACGTCATCGATGTGCACCAGTACAGTACTGGAAACGCCGACACCCGCGCTGTTGCCCACGCCCACGGATCCGCCAATCATCAGGGCATCCAAATCGCTGTTCGAGGTAATGGAGATATTGCCACCCGCTTTTAGCGTGCCGCCATCGCCGCTGATAACGGGCGTGTCTTCGGTATAAGCCTTTGTTTCAGTCAACAGCACCTGCACCGCGATCGATGCCGCAAGGCCAACTGAATCACCGCCAACGCCAAACGTAGCCGCGATGGACTTAATGTCGTCCGCCGAATCGGCGTTGATTGTCAGGTTGCCAGCGGTCGCTTCGACATTCGCACCCGCGCCCACCCATGCGGTCGTGCTGCGGTCGATCACACCCACATCGAGGCCGATGCCTACCCCTGAACCGCCACCGCTTATCGCTAGACCGCCTGCTGCACTGAACAGCGTAAGTCTGTCTTTGGCCTCGACTTTTAAGTTTTGCCCCGCAGTAACCTTCGAGTTATCGTCGATGTAGGCTTGCGTATCGATGAAATATACGTCCACGCTGGACGAACCGCCGATTGCAGACCCGCTGCCGCTGGCGGCGATGCCCGCAGCAAAGCTCGATACGGCGATTGTTTGATTGATAACAGGTATTGTGAAATCCATCGGGACGAGACTGGCGTCCGCGGTCACATTAATGGAGCCGCTTGCGTCTGCCTTCGTGTCATGGCCTATGCTGGCGTAGGTATCGAGACCATGCCCGGCATGATCGGGGTCGACGATGATATTGACGGCAATTGCCACACCGACCCCGGTATCGCTGCCGGTACTGATTCCCGCACCACCGGCTATGTTTTGAATTTCATTGTGGCTTACGGCCTGGACGGTAATGTCGCCTGCTTTGGCATTCAACGTGACGTTATTGCCGACAGAGGCTCTTGTATCAAGGTCGAGGAAGTTGACTGAAATCGAGCCGCCGATTCCATTTCCACTGGAAATCGCACCGGCAAGCGCGCGCGACTGGAAGGTGTTCACCGCACCGTTTGGCAGGACCGCTTTGACCGTCACGCTGTCCGCTTCCAGGTCTGCAAAATCGCCAACGTCGGCTCTATTGCTTGCGAGGACGATATTGAGCCCCACAGCAGCAGCTACACCATTGTCCGAATCGGTATTGGTTGAAGTAGACAACGCCTGCGCGCTCGCATCAACGCCGGCAGTTGCCACAACAGCCAGATCGCCAGTTGCAACAATTTCGACGTTGCTGGCAATAGTCGCCGTGTTGTCTGCATCGAGGAAATTCAGCGCCACCGATGCAGCAACGCTGGTTCCGCCGTTGGAATCGGAGCTGTTGCTGGATTCCTTGTTCGTATTCTCGTTGGCCTTGCCGAGGCTGCTTTCAGAATTCTGCGATGGGGCCGCCTTATTCGACGAGCCGCTTCGGTCGCCGACAAATTTGGATTGTGCATCCGATTCCTGATCGGAATCGCGCGTCTTGTCGGCACTGTCCGTTGTGCCGTCGCCATTCTCGTCTTTGGTCGATTGCGACGATGCGCCTGCGGCGCTGGCTCTGGATTCTGCGGTCGCCAAAATCACGGACGTCGATCCGACATCCACGTCGTGGGCACCCTGGAAATTGCGAGACAATTCGGCCTTGGTATCGTCCTGAATGATATTCAGTGCCAATGCGATACCGACACCGGTTTCGCCTCCCGCCGCTTCTCCCGTCGCTTGCGACACCACGGTATCGCGGTGCGTTGCCGTCGCGCCAAGATCGCCGCCGGTGAGTGTTATGGTTCCGCCCGAACCGCTGCCAATACGCGCAACAGTGTCGTTCTCAAGATACGCAAGTGCAATTGCGCCTCCTACCGCGGTGTCGCCCGAAGCGCCTGCGGCCGCGAACGTAAATGCATCATTGCCGGAATCCGCGGAGACCAGGAAATTCTTCACGGTGCCGCTGACAGTGGACCCATTTTCAATCCCGCCAAATGTGTTGTTGAGCGAGATGTTTATCGAGACGGATGCGCCGACGCCGGTATCCGAGCCGCTGGCGATGCCGGCCGGTTTCGCGCTGACCGTGGTCTCGGTCAGGTTCTGCGCGCGGATAGTGACATCCCCGCCACCGAGCGCAAGGGTGGCCGTCCCGGTCCCCAGGGGCGCATGATCGAGTCCGAAAACAGCTTGGGTATTGGTCTTCGCGTAGTTGACCGCCACAGAACCCGCCACGCCGATCTCGCCACCGCTGGCGCCTGAAACCGCTTCCGCACGGAACGTGCTGGTGTGATCGATCAGTTTCTGGCTGCCTCCTCCTGGAGAAGTCAGGGCGATGGCCTTACTCGCGTTGGCATCCGCTGCAGACGCGGCCAGTTCCGCCGTGTTGTCATCCAGCAGGATAACGTAATACGTTTGTTCATCAGCCAACCCGCTCATTGCACCGCCGCCGCTTTCGTACGTAGCCGCGTCGCCGGTTCTCAGGCCGTGACCTGCATCCAGATGCACCAGCCGATGATCCGCTGTCGGATCGAACTGCACGTCCGCCTGGAGCAGGCTGCTGGCTGCGCCACCGATGGAACCCGTGTCGATCACGTGTTTGAGCTTGTGCTCGTGACCGGTTGGCGGAGTCGTGTTGGTCAGATCGACTACGGCGCCGACGGTATCCCCGCTCAATTCGTGCAACTTGATCTTGCCCCCTTCAACGACTTCCACGGAGTAGTTGGTGCCGATGCCGAGGATGCTGCTAGATAGTCCGCCGATGCCAGTGTTGCTATCTGCGCCCTTGTCGTAGTAGACCTTGTCGCCGGTTTTGAGGCCGCCGTAGTTGGCTCCGAGGAAGATGGTGTCATTCGTAAAGTCGACAACCGGTATGGTGGTCGACTGGAGCCCGATTTCTTGTTCGAGCATCGTAGCTTCGATGGTCACGCCATCCGCAGTAACAATTGCGCCGGCTCCGACTGAAGCTTCGTTGTTCTCGTGCGCAATATTGATCGCCACCCCTACACCGATCGCATCGCCATCGGCCTTCGTGCCGGCGACGCCCTCTGCAATGGCGCTGGCCGACATGAGAATCCCGGAGCGGACGGTCAAGTGCCCGCCATTGATGATCAAACCGTCGCCAACCGTGGCAATGGCGGTGTTGCTTGCGATATTCAGGCCCAGGGATGCTGCGACACTGACGCTGCCGCTCTCCGTGCTGGCGCTGCCCTTGTCTTCATCCACGGACTTCGTCTCGCCTGACTGCTCGCTGGCTAATCCGGCGGCACTCGCTACCTGGCCGTCCGCAGTTCCCTCACCACTGGCAGCACCTTGCTTGGCTTCTTCATCGCTCTTGTCTGCACCCGCCGCACTCGCTTTGGCCTCGGACTTGCTCGATCCCTCCGAGGTCGCCGTGAAGCTCACCGCCCCACCGGCCGTGATGCTGCGCTGTGTGCTCGCGATCGCGCTGTCGTCCACAAATCCCAGCGCCAGCGCAATGCCCACCGCCGTCGAACTGCCGGTGCCATCCCCCTTGGCTGTGGTCAGACTCGCGCCATGGTTAGTCGCCGTCGCGCTCACCGCGCCCGACACGTTCAGCCCCGCACCCGTGCCGATGCGCGCTTCGGTTTCGTTGTCCGCTATGGTCAGCGCCAGTGCACCACCCACGCCCGTGTCACCGGTCGACTTGCCACCACCTTCGGCCGTGGTGTTCACCTTGTGACTGCCCGTAGCCGTCAGGCTCACGTCCTTGCCACCGCTGAGCGTCGCGCCGTTTTCAATCACCGCGCGCGTATCATTGTCCAGCGCGATGTTGATGCCCACCGAAACCCCCACGCCAGTGTCGCCCGCCAAGCCCGCTTTGGCTTTCGCTTCGACTTGCGCATCGGTGCTGTTCGCCGCGGTGATGGTCACATCCCCCGCGCCTGCGATGAGCCCCGATCCGGTTTTCAGCCCCGCATCGGTAATCGCACGCGACCAGTTCAGCGCAAAGGAGCCCGCCACCCCCGTGTCTCCGCCACTGGCCCCCGAGGTCGCCTTGGCCGCAAAGCTGTGCGTCTCATCCGACGCGCCCACTTTTTTCATCAACGCTTCGGCCTTGAATCCGTCGGCCGTCACGCTCGTGCTCGCGCCCACGTTGGCGTGGTTTTGCATGTTGGCGAAGTTCAGCGCGATCCCGATTCCCACGCTGGTGCCGGACGAAGTGGAAAGTGGCCTGAAGTTGTGGCCGGTACCGCTGCCGACGGACGTGAGATCGACGCGTCCTGCCACTTCGGTGCCGTTCTTGGCATCTGCTTCGGAACCGAACAGCGTGATCCTGTTACCGGTAACGCGAACCCAGTAATTGCCGCCTTCGGACAATCCGCCGATGGCGCTATTCGAGTTAGCGCCTTTGTGATAAACGACCTTGTCGCCCGTCGACAATCCGTCTACGGAATCCAGGGTAATGGATTCGTCCGTTTCCGATGGGGCGGATTCGTCCGTTTCTATATCTAGATTGCCCGCCGTCGGATCGAATGTGATCGGTGCTCCTGCACCCCCCATCGCCGCCGAGGCGTCCGCAATCGCGGAGGCATCCATGTTGTTCTCGGCTTTGAGGTTCAGCGCGCCCGTGCCCGCACCAGCTCCGGCCACTATGACCAGCCCGCCGCCGATCGAGGCATCCGCCACACTTGATGCGATGTTCAACGCCAGCGCCGCACCTACCCCCACTGGATCCCCTCCTCCATCCCCGTCGTCGGTCGAGGCTTTCTTTTCGTCGGTTTTCTTGGCATCCGACCCGCTCAATCCAGCCTGACTGTTCGCCGTCCCGGCGGCACTCGCCGCCTGTTTATCCGCAGTTCCCTCGCCACTGGCGGCGCCTTGCTTAGCCTCTTCCGCGCTCTTGTCCGCACCCGTGGCCGAGGCGGTCGCTTTGGACTGGCTCGCCCCATCCGCGCTCGCCGTGAAGCTCACCGCCCCGTCCGCCGTGATGTTGCGCGCCGTGGTCGCGATCGCACTGTCATCCACAAAGCCCAGCGCCAGCGCGATCCCCACCGCCGTCGACGAGCCCGTGCCATCCCCCTTCGCCGTGGTGACACTCGATCCATGATGGCTCGCCGTCACACTCACCGCGCCCGTCACGTTCAGTCCGGCGCCCGTGCCAATGCGCGCTTCGGTCTCGTTGTCCGCTATGGTCAGCGCCAGCGCGCCGCCCACGCCCGTGTCGCCTGTGGACTTCCCACCACCTTCGGCCGTGGTATTCACCACGTGGCTGCCCGTCGACGTCAGCACAACGTCGTGGCCACCGGTGAGCGTCACGCCGTTTTCAATTACCGCGCGCGTGTCGTTGTCCAGCGCGATGTTGATGCCCACCGAGACGCCGACCCCGGTGTCGCCCGCCGAACCCGCCTTCGCCTTCGCTTCGACTTGCGCATCGGTGGTGTTCGCCGCGGCGATGGTCACATCACCCGTGCCCGCATTGACACTCGCCGCACCTTTGATCGTCGCCTCGGTGTTCGCCCGCGACCAGTTCAGCGCAAAGGAGCCCGCCACCCCGGTCTCGCCACCGCTGGCCCCCGAGGTCGCCTGCGCCGCAAAGGTGTGCGTCTCGTCAGTCGTACCCACCGCCTTCATCACCGCCTGCACGCTCACGCCATCGGCCGTCACCATTGAGGACCCAATGCTCGCGTGGTTCTGCATGTTGGCAATGTTCAGCGCGATCGCGATACCCACCGCGTCGCCGTCAGGGTCACCGTTCTTGTCCTTGCCCGTTGCCGCCGAGCCGTCCGCGATCGCGGAGGCATCCATGTTGTTCTCGGCTTTGAGGTTCAGCGCGCCCGTGCCCGCACCAGCTCCGGCCACTATGACCAGCCCGCCGCCGATCGAGGCATCCGCCACACTTGATGCGATGTTCAGCGCCAGCGCCGCGCCCACCCCCACCGAGTCCCCACCGCCAGCACCATCGTCGGTCGAGGCTTTCTTGCCTACACTCAGACTGCTATCGCCGGAGGTGCTCTTAGCCAATTCCGTGGCCTTGCCCGTCTGGTCATCTGCGGTCGTGTTGCCCTTGGCAGCTTCCGCGCTCTTGTCCGCACCCGTGGCCGAGGCGGTCGCTTTGGACTGGCTCGCCCCATCCGCGCTCGCCGTGAAGCTCACCGCCCCGTCCGCCGTGATGTTGCGCGCCGTGGTCGCGATCGCACTGTCGTCCACAAAGCCCAGCGCCAGCGCCACCCCCACCGCCGTCGACGAGCCCGTGCCATCCCCCTTCGCCGTGGTCACGCTCGCGCCATGATGCGTCGCAGTCGCGCTAAGATTGCCGGTGATGTCGAGCTCGGCGCCGGTGCCAATCGAGGCTGTGGTCACATTGTCGACCACGGCGATCGCCACAGCGCCGCCGATGCCGACATCGCCGCCTTCGCCGCCGGCCTCCGCCTTGGTGACCGACACATGCGAGCCGGTCGCCGCAAGCGTGACAGCGTCGGCGCCGGTCACGCTCGCCCCGTTCTGGATAGCGGCCGTCGTCGTGTTGTCGATGACGGCGAGCGCGACCGAACCGCCGATGCCAGTATCGCCGGCTCCGCCGCCGTCGCTTGGAATCGCATGCGTGACCGCGTTTGTCGTCGAACTCGCCGTCAGGCTGAGATCGGCACCGTTTAGATTGATCGAAGCGAGGGGCGCGACATAGACCTCGACCTTGGTGGTGACGACACTGACCGCCAGCGAGCCCGCGACCTGGACATCGGCGCCATCGCCGCCGCCGGACTTGGCCTCGACCGTGAAGCTCGCGCCCGCCAGCAGTGTCGCGCTGAGATTGACCGCGCTTGCGTCAAGCGAAGCTGTGCCGCCGACATAGGCGCGCGTGGTGATGTCGACGACGCTGATCGCCACCGCGACGCCGACGCCGTTCCCGCTGTCGGCGGTGCTCGATCCATCAGCCTTGGTGGTCACGTCATCGGTCGAATGGGCCGTGATGCCAATGGCACCCAGGGTCGTCAGGCTGCCAGAGGTATCGACAAAGGCTTCCGTCGTCGGCCGGTAGTCGGAAACGGTCACCGCGCCGGCAAAGGTAATATCGCCGCCGCTGGTCTTCGCCTTGTCCGACGTGTTGGCGTCCTGGTTCGGATCCTTGAGACGCTTCTCGGATTCGTTGGTACCGCCTCCGCTGGCTTCGCTGCCGCCAGCCGTTGAAATGGCGGTCGTCTCCACGCTGCTCGTCAGGGTTGCGCCGATCACGATAGAATCGACTGCATCGAGGCCGTTCGCCCCGATCGAAGCGCTGCCCGAGACGTTCGCCCGTGTGGTCGCATTGACTTCCGTGACGGCGACACTGGCGCCGGCCGTGCCTGGCGCGCCGTCCGCCGTCGAAACAATGGCGAGATTGGTCGCGGCGGTGAGAGACACCGCGCCCGAGATCGACAGGACGCTCGCGCCAAGCACTTCCGTGATCGCATTGCTGATGACGACGGTGACCGTGACCGCGGCGTCCTGCTTGGTGTCGCTGTCGCCCGCGTCGGCTACTTCCTCGGCCGCGATCGTGATCGCGACATTGCTGGACGCGCTGAAGCTGGCGGCCGTCAGCACTGTGTTGTCCAGCGTGATTTTCGCGCTCGAAAGAACCGTGATGAGCGCGCCGGCAAGCGGGCCCAATTCGAATGGCGTGGGCGCCACGTTCGCGGTCGCCGTCGCGGTCAGCTGCACCGCGCCCGTGGCGATCATCGATCCGCCGGTCAGATCGATGAAAACGGACGGGAGCGCTAGATAGACACCGGTGACGATCTTGCCGTCGTCGACATCGGCCACCGTCATGGTGACCGCACCGGCCATAATCGTGCCGGTGACGGTAATCTCTTCGGCGATCACCGTCAGATCGCCGACGGTGACAGTCCCAGTGAAGAAGACTTTATCCTTGCCGTCCTCACCATTGATGATCAGATTCGCCACGCCGAGGTCGATGCCGTTGATCGTCAACTGGTCCCGCGAAAGGATCGGAATATCCTCATCCGCACCAAGATTGATCGTCAGGCTGTTGGTCGGCTTGACGAACGTTATGCCCTCAAAGGTGAAAATAGAGAACGGATCCGTATCGTCGATCGTCAAATTGCCGCCGGACTCCGAGAGCGTCGCGGTGTCCGAGAATTTACTGAGATCGATCACCAAATCGGTCGTCCCCGAAATGTCGATGATTGGCTCAAGACCATTATAGGTCAGTACCGAGCCGTCGCGCGTGATGGTTCCCGAATGGGCCGATGTCGCGACATAGGACACGGTACTGAACGTGCCGCCGTCGAGCACCATGCTGTCGAAGCCGCCCACGCCGCCGTCGATGAGGCCACTGAGGGATCCGCCGGACTCGAACACAAACGTATCCTCGTTATCCGCAGCGCCTTGGAGATTCTCGAAGCTACTGAAGGTAACGCCGCCAACGGAACCGGCGTTCACACCGGAGACAATCCAGGTCGTGTTTTCCTCCGGCCCGACCAGGGTATCGTTCCCCGCGCCGCAGAGTTGTTCAACCTCGCTGAACGTCAAGCTGCCGACATTGCCAGCGCCCGGTCCAATGATAGACCAGAGCGTGTCCTCGGACGGGCCGAACACCGCATCGTCGCCCAGGCCTCCGGCAAAGGTGATGGAAAGGCCTGACATCGCGGTCGCATCTAGGGTCAGCGTGTCGCTTGCGTCGGATCCGACAAAATTAATTTCGCTGGTGTCCGCCAAGTTCTGGCTGGCGACCACATTCGCCGTGGCCGTATCGAGAATGACTACGCTGGATGTGGCGCCGTCGTTCTGCACCTGGAGCGTCAGTTCGTGGCCGAGCGCCTCCATATTGACGAGCAACGGCGAGGCATCAAGCAGCACCCGCGGTTCGAGCGCTTCGAGCGTGAAACGTGAAGCGAGGGATGTCAGACGTGATGCGTGATGAGTGATGCGTGATGCGTTGGACCGCTGCCGGAAGCAGGCTTGCCGCCAGCGGCGGACGCTCGCACGGAAGGTCTCTTTCATGTAGAAGAGTTTTGCCAGACTCATCGCATAACCCCTAATCGTTAGGTTCGGTGCTGTGAGTTCCGTGCAGTGCCGCCTTGCTGACTCATGGCCACCAACTGTATCCGTCGCCATTCACAACGG
>Ga0315297_10000316_pt1 | contig 27588 bp, 17 predicted proteins | sample YL17G15_0_MG_FD_203628 | JGI IMG/M metagenome (GOLD analysis project Ga0315297, IMG submission 203628) | Sediment microbial communities from Yellowstone Lake, YNP, Wyoming, USA - YL17G15_0 | ecosystem: Environmental > Aquatic > Freshwater > Lake > Sediment | place: USA: Wyoming | collected...
GCATGATACAATGTCGCTCGATGCCTGCAGCCCGAAAGTTCCTTCCCTACATTGCCCTGGGGGTCACCGTCTTGAGTCTTGGATTCGCCGCTTTTTTCGTTAAGTGGGCGAATGCACCTGCGCCGGTATTCGGTTTCTACCGCCTCGGGATCGCCACCCTGATCCTGACCCCCTTCTATATGCGCCAGCAGCTCCGCAAGCCCCGGAACGCCGATCCCATGCGTTGGGGCGTGTTGATCCTGCCGGTCATTGCCGGGGTGGGGTCCGGCCTCGATCATTTTGCCTGGAACACCGCTTTGAAATATACTTCCGCCGCCAACGCCACTCTGTTGGGCAATACCGCCCCCTTGTGGGTCGCCCTGGTTGCCTGGTTGTTTTTCAAGGAACGAACCCGAGGTCTCTTCTGGCTCGGATTGTCCATGGCCATGTGCGGCGCGGTGGCTGTGATGAGCTACGATTTCCTTCACCACCCTTCGATCGGTTGGGGTGACTTGCTTGCCCTGGCCACCGGCATTTTCTATGCCGTGTTTTTCCTGTTTTCACAGCGCAGCCGCCGGCATTTTGACACCCTGTCCCATGTCTGGATCTGCACCCTGAGCAGCACACTGGTCCTGCTTATTTTCAGCCTTTCCACAGGTTCGGCGCTGACCGGCTACCCCCCGCGCACCTGGTTGTTATTTGTGGCTGCCGCCCTGTTGCCCCAGTTAATCGGGTACCTTGCGATGGGTTATGCCCTTGGACACCTGCCGGCCTCCATCGTTTCCCCCACCATGCTTGGGCAACCGGTGCTGACCGCCCTGCTGGCCATACCGCTCCTCGGCGAAACCCTCCTGCCAGTTCAAATGGTCGGAGGCCTGGTGGTGATTGCAGGCATCTTCCTGGTTCATCGCAGCCGGGAGGTTGTACCAGACTCGCTTCCTGGGGATTAATCAGTTTCAGTGGGGGATTTGTCAGCTGCCGAATGCGTAGGTCGGCATTCCTTGGATTGATGTCTTCACCCGGAACAGGCCTCCGGAGAGTGGATACTCATCCATTTCCTCCGCGTTCATCCCTTTGCGTGCCGATGTAATGTACAGGTCGCCCAGGGTTTCCCCACCGAAGACGCAGGAGGTGACATTTAACGCCGGAAAGGGGATGGATTCCAATAAGTCGCCGGTAGAGGGATTCCAGCGGGTTAATTTTGCCCCGCCCCACATCGCCACCCACAACATCCCTTCGGCATCCGAAGTCATTCCATCTGGCCATCCCAATTCTAGCGGGACGTTGATTACCGGGCGCGGGTTGGCAATATCCCCGCGGTCGGGTTCATAGTCGAAGGCCCTTACCTGGCGTGAAGGGGTGTCGATATGATAGATAGTTTGGCCGTCCGGGCTCCAGGCCAGCCCGTTGGATATTCTAATCCCGGTCAACAGGGTCTTCAGCCTCCCGTCCGGAGCATAGGAATACAATCCCCCGCTGGCTTCCTTTTCGTTGTTGTCCATTGTCCCGGCGATGAAGCGGCCGACCGGGTCGCATTTGCCGTCATTGAACCGGTTGCCGGTCAGGTGCGGCTCCGGATTAAGCAAATTGGTCAATATTTGGGTCGCAGGGTTGAGGGTTGCGAAACCGCTTTTTAATGCCATGATCAAATCGCGGTTCCGGCACGGGGCCACGCAGCCGACCGCTTCGCCAACGAACAGGCTTGTGTCGGTCATCGCCTGGGGATGGAAAGTGTGGACGGCTCCGGCATAAATGTCCACCCAGTATAGAAGCCCCGCGGCTGCATCCCATGATGGGCTCTCCCCGAGTTCTGCACGCGCGTCCAGGAGCAGTTCAGGCTGCATGGGTTAACGGCTCACTTTCGCCCGCAGGACATAATTATCCTTCGCCCCGAAGCGGTATTTGTATTCCTCGTTCCCGCGCATAAAATCAAACTCGGCGCGCTTATTCTCGTTGGCCCACTGCAGCAGGTGACCCAGCAGTACCCAGCCGGGGGAAAGTTCCAGGAAGCGCCGGTCGATCCCGGAGTTGTATACCCAGATTCGATTCATGTAATCAAAATTGAGATATCCCGCGGCGCACTGTCCATCCACTGCCAGGAAGGCCAGCTGCAGCCATCCGTTTTCGAAGGCTGCCCGGCATGATAGATGCATCTGCCGGCGCATCTCCCCGGTCAGGAATTTCGCCTTATCCGGTTCTTCCGCCATCATGGCCAGGAAGGTATCCACCTCTGCATCCAGGGTCGCGCCGTCTGAGACAATATACCAGCGTACATCGTTGTCGCCTTCTAGGGAACGCCGCATTTTACGGCGGATCTCGTGGCGCTGTTTTTTATCGATGCCGCACAGGTAGGTTTCGAAATCCCCCGGGAGCGGGATGGAAGGGGTATGGTACGTTTTCTCCTGGAGGTAAGCCCAGCCCCGCGTTTCCGCTTCGTTTTTCAGGGCCGTGAGTGTGGGCGATGTCTCTGGGAGATTCTGCCAATCCAGGACCTTCCAGGGTTTTGACCCCGCTTCGGGGGCAGGCACGCTCAGCCCGGCAGGTCCGGAATAACCCAGGAAATCCAGCAAGCCGTGCATGAATGGGACCAGGTCATCCGGGCGTACGATCACGTCCAGGTAATCGGAGATCTCGATGCTGCCCAGCAGCAAGAGTGCCGGTTCAGCCTCCCGGTTTTTTGCTGCAAACAGCGGTGCCACGCCCGCCAGGCGTCCATCCTTGTGAGCGGTGACAACGATCAATTCAGAATCCGGCCATTCGCCGCCGCCGCGAGTCTCCCACCAGGTTCGCAGGTATTCGTGACGCAGGAATGGCACATGGGTCACGCTTTCCATCAATAACGCATTCCATTCCGCCGCCGTGGATTCCAGGTCAGCAAAGCTGCGCTGCAGGGTGAATTCCATGCGAAGATTTTACCAGTATAATGTGGGTGTGGTTGCTGCTTTCGATCTTAACTTGCTCCCCCTATACCGCATCAAAGGTCAGGAGTGGCCGCAAATCCCGGGGTTGCTGGCGGTGACACCGCCCCGTCATACGGCCCGCGGCCGCGAAGATGACCGCCTGATCCTCTACCTGACATTTTCAGGGAACGACCCCTTTACCACCAACGAGTATATCCAGACCGGCACCCAGATTGCCCGGCAGTTTTATCACACTTCGGGTTCGCTTACTGCCGTCATCCGTTCCCTGGCTGAAACCTTGAACCAATCACTGATTGACCGCAATTTGCGCACCACCGGCAAGGGAGGCTATATCATCGGGCGCATGGTCGTGGGGGTGCTGCGCGGTTCGCAGTTCGTTTTTGCCCAGTGCGGGCCAACCCATGTTTTCCACCTGATGAGTGAAACCGCCCGCCAATTCCATGATGCCCAAAGTTCCGGGCACGGCCTGGGCATCAGCCAGGCAACCCCACTCTATTTTTCGCAGCTCACCATGAATGCCGGTGACCAATTGGTGTTGTGTGCCGACCTGCCCTCCGGCTGGGAGGCAACCCTGCTGGGCAAACGTTTTGATTCCCTAGATAAATTGCGGCGCGAACTGCTCGCCATCACGGGGGATGACCTGAATGCAGCCCTGGTCCAGGCGCTGCCCGGCAAGGGTAATCTGAATATTCAAAAAGCGGTGCCATCTTCCTCCCCCGCCAGCGAAGTGCCGGCACATCAATCGGTTTCCACAATGCAGACGAACGGTTCTGGTCCATTCACACTTCCGCGTCCAGCCGGTCCGGATTTTCCACTGCCTTCCAAGGAGCAGCCTGCTGAACCCAGCCCTGCTCCTGGTGTTCAAGCCCCTGGTTCTGCCTCCACGTTAACCCCCGCCCGTCCTGCCTCCCAGGTGGAGAGCGGGCGTCCCGCCAGCCGCTTCACGCGGCTCATTGGTGGATCGGGAACAGAGTCTCCCGCGGATATTGAGAACGCCGGGACGATATCAAAGGAAGCGGAGAAACCGGTGACCAGCGTCAGGTCGAGGATCCAGAAAGGGCCGCTGCCACCGGTACACCGGCCTGAAGTTGTCTCGAAAAAGACCGTCACCCGTCCCGCCGTGCAAAGCGGGCGTTTTACCTCTTCGCATGCCACGGGCGAACTGCCCGAGATCAAGCGTCCATCCGCCCAAAGTGCCAGCTTCTTTCGCGGGCTGGCGGGAGTCATCCAGGGAGTTCGGGCGGGCACGCGCAAGATCGCGGAAGGCATCAATCGGTTCATACCCAACCTGCTGCCCGGATCAAACGAGGGGGACTCAAATGTTGGCGGTTCCAGCCTGGCATTCTTTGCCATTGCCATCCCGGTGATCATTGTGACCATCTCCGGTTTGGTGTATGCCCGGTATGGGCGAGTTTCCCAATACCAGGATAATTACAATATTGCCCTCGCCCAGGCAGCCCAGGCGCACGGGCAGACCGACCCGACCGAGGTCCGGCGCGCATGGGACAGCACGCTGTATTACCTCGACCTGGCAGATAAATACCAGGTGACCCAGGATTCGCGGCTTTTACGCCAGGAGGCACAGGCTGCCCTCGATAACCTGGATGGCATCGTGCGCCTGGATTTCCATCCGGCGATTATCGGCGGCCTGGATCAAAGCCTGCAGATTACCCGCATGTCTGCCACCAACACCGACCTGTACCTGCTGGATGCCGCCCGCGGGAATGTGCTGCGCGGTGCGCTGGGAACTGACGGGTATGAAATTGATGCCGGTTTTAAATGCGGTCCGGGCCAGTACGGTACCATCACCGTTGGAAAACTTATCGATATTGAATCCCTGCAAATGAGCAACGATTACAATGCCCGCGTGATGGCCATCGACGCCACCGGCAACCTGCTGTACTGCGGGTTCAACATGAAACCGGAGGCTGTGCCCCTCAGCCCACCTCCACTTGGCTGGCAGGGAATTTCCGCTTTTACCCTGGACACGGATGGCAGGGTCTTGTATGTGCTCGACCCGCCGGCGAACAATGTCTGGGCCTACCAGGGATCATCCGGTAAATTCACCGATTCCCCGACCATCTTCTTCGGTCAACAGGTGCCCCAGAACATGAGCACTGCCGTCGACCTGGCAGCCAATAATTCCGACCTGTACCTGCTCTTTACAGACGGGCATGTGACGGCCTGCCCGGCGGGACATTTTGAAGGCGTTCCGCTGCGCTGCGCCGACCCGCTTACTTTCGTTGATAACCGGCCGGAGCGGCAGCCCGGGCCGCGGATCAACGATGCCATTTTTAATCAGATCGCCTTTGCCACCGCGCCCGACCCATCCCTTTACCTGCTCGAATCCCTCACCCGCTCGATCTACTTCTTCAGCCCGCGTTCCGATTCCCTGGAACTGCGCGGGCAGTACCGCGCGACCGTGGAACAAAGCAACACGCTTTTCACCGGAACTGCATCGGCCATGACCATCAGCCCGAACCACAGTATCTTCATCAGCATGGGCGCCCAGATTTTCTTCGCCGCCAATGTGCCCTAGGGGTATATATGAAAAAAACCTCCGGATCCTCCAAGCTCTCATTCCTGTATAAGTTGTTCAATTGGTTTTGGCACGCAAAGCCGCAGCCCCCGGCGGATCAGGTTCCGCCCGACAACCCGATAGAACCGGCGCGCATGGTCACCTCCCGTGTGCTGCTGGTCATCTACGACCCGGTCATGGATCCGCTCTCGGGGATCAGGCTTTCCCAACTGATGCAGTGGCAGTCTCCCGATGAACTGGTAAATACCTTTTTCCAGGATGTCCTGGAGGCCAGCGGCGGGATGGCCCGTTACCAGGTGGCCCAGCGCGTGCAGCTTAACGAATTTCCCCTCAAGGCGGATGGATACCGCTACGATGCCGCAACCTACCTGGATGTGTTGAAGGGAATTCAGCAGCCGCACCTGCCCGAAGAAGCCAACTACCTTTCCATCCTGACAGGATTGAACATACTCCCGCGCATCGCCAAACGCGATTTTGATGAGGTTTTATTTTTTGCCTTCCCCCATGCCGGGTTTTTCGAATCGACCATGGGCGGTGCCGGCGCTTTCTGGTGCAATTCCAATCCCCTGGTCTGGTCTTCCAACTGCCCGCGCCGCTTTGTCGTCATGGGCTATTCATACGAACGCGGTCCGGGTGAAATGCTTGAATCCTTCGGGCATCGCGCGGAAAGCCTCCTGGCGAAGGTTTTCAACTGCCAGGATTTCGTGTCCTGGGCGTATACCCCGCGCCGGGTGCCCGCCTATGTTTCCAATCCGCTCAACCTGTTCCAGCGCTTTATCAGTTTCGACCAGATCGCTCCCGGCAAGGCCGGCGTGGGGACCATCCACTATGCCCCCAACAGCGACCGGGATTATGATTGGAACAACCCCGGGCGCATCCCCAGCAGTTGCTTTGACTGGTATAACTTCCCAATATTTAAGAATGACATCCGCCTGGTCAACGCCAGCGAATGGGGCGAGGGGGATATCCATGCGCATCACAAGTGGTGGCTGAAGCACCTGCCCAAGGTCGCCGGGCGCACCGAGGGGGTCTCCAACAACTGGTGGCAGTATGTGATGGATCCAAATTTGATCAGTGTTTAATGGGGTAAGTGGGATTACAGGCTTTTATTGATTCTCAACATCCCCCCACAGCTCACTTCCTCCCCGGTAGCACCAGTGGCACATCCGCGAACGGATGCGGGATCACCTGCACCTCCAGGTGATACGCGGTTGAGATCAGCTCTGGTGTCAGCACCTCACGCGGGGTACCCACAGACTTTATTTCCCCATTCACCAAGAGGGCTGCACGATCCGCGTAGCGGGCTGCCAAGTTCAGGTCGTGCAGGGCGATTAACACTGCCAGGTGGTCCTGGTGCGCCAGCCCCCGCACGGTCTCCATGAAGCTGACCTGGTAATGCAGATCCAAGTTGGAGGTCGGTTCATCCAGCAGCAGGATGGGGGTGGACTGGGCCAAAGCCCGTGCCAGCAGTACGCGCTGCTGCTCCCCTCCCGAGAGTTCGCCCACCCGCCGCTCAGCCAGCCCAAGCGCATCCACTTTTTCCAGTGCTAATCGGGCAATCTCCTCATCCCGCGCCGAGATCTGGCCGAGAAAATTAAGGTGCGGTGTGCGCCCCATCAAGACCGTCTCCCAGGCGGTAAAAGCCGGGGGCATGGAAGCCACTTGGGGTACCACTGCCAGGGAGCGGGCACGCTGCATGGGCGGCATGCGGATCAGATCGGTCGCGGGATTTTGACCCCCATTGCACCGGATGACACCGCCCTCCACCGGGATTACGCCGCTGACCGCCCGCACCAGCGTGGTCTTCCCTGCGCCGTTCGGTCCAATGAGGACCAGCACCTCGCCGGTGTTGACCTCCAGCGATATGTTGTGGAGCACTTTACGGGAACCGTAAGAAACCGACAATTCTTCTATTTTCAACATGGCGAGAAACTAATCCTCCACCCGCATCACCAGTAGCCTTGATTCTTGGCTCTCCGCAGCACCCATAAAAAGAACGGGGCTCCCACCAGCGCGGTCACGATCCCCACCGGAAGTTCCTGCGGCGCGATCACCGAGCGGGCGATCAAATCTGCGACCAGCAGCGCCGCAGCCCCGCCGATGAGTGACAGCGGAAGCAGGCGGCGGTAATCTGCGCCGAACCACAGGCGCATGATGTGCGGGACGATCAACCCGATGAAACCGATGATCCCCGAAAAAGACACCGCGGCGGCGGTCGCCAGCGAAGCCGCCAGCAGGATTAGGGTCCGCGCCCGTGTCACGGGCAGTCCCATTTGTTGGGCCTGGTCGTCGCCGAACTGCAGCAGGTTCAGGGCATGTCCGCTCAGCAGCAGGGTGCCCAGCCCGATTGCCAGGTACGGCAGGATCGTCAGGGCAGGTCCCCAACCCGCCTGAGAGGAGCCGCCGCTTAACCAGGCGATCGCCCGATGCAGTTCGCCCGTCGAGCGCAGCATCAGGTAAGTGGTCAGGGCGGTGGCGAAGGAACCAAAAGCCACCCCCGCCAGGATCAGGTTGGTGGTCGGGACGGTCTTGCCGAGCCGCGCCAGGCTGTAGACCAGGAATACGGTCAGCAGCGCACAGAAGAACGCTGCCGCCGGGACAGCCATCAGACCCCAGAACGAATACGGCCATTTAATGCTCATTGCCAGCACCGCCCCCAGGCCCGCGCCGGAGGCCACTCCAATCAGGTATGGATCTGCCAGCGGGTTGCGGAACAACCCTTGGTAGGCGGCCCCTGAACCTCCCAGCGCGGCCCCGGTCAACAGGACGAGTGCTGTGCGAGGCAGACGGATGCCGGTCAGGATGAACGCAAAGGTTTTCAGCGGCTCGGCGAACGCAGCTCCCTTCAGCCACCCGATGAGAATCCGGCCCAGGTCAACGGGAGGGATGAACACCGACCCAATGGCGATGGAGAGCAAAATTGCCAGGAGCAGGAAGAGCAGGCTGTACAGATAAGGTCGGATTTTCATGGTTTTACTTGCAGGGTTTTAGATGACATCACCAGCGGGGGAAATGTCGCCCCATTAACTCATCACTTGAACAAGTTCGGATGCAGGAGTTTTGCCACCTCTTCCAGCCCATCCACAAGGCGCGGGCCGGGACGGCTGACCAGGCTGTCATTGAAGGCAAATACCTGCCCGGACTGGATGGCAGCCAGGGTTTCCCACCCGGGGCGCTGGGCCACCTTGGCGGGTGTCTCGCCGTAAGCCGCATCGCCCAGGATGATAATGCCCGGGTTGGCCACCACCAGTTGCTCCAGGCTGATCTGTGCCCATTGCCCCTGCAGGGTCCCGCCAATGTTGATCCCTCCCGCGCGCGAGATCAGCAGGTCAACGAAGGTTCCCGGGCCGGCGGTGAAGGGCTTGGTCGCATCGGTTGCATCCAGCTCGTAGTACACGGTCGGAGCGTAGGAAAGCGGCATGATCTTCTGATCCACCGCCGCCACGCGTGCCTTGAGTGATTCAACCAGGGTCCTGGTCTCGGATTCGCGCCCGGTCAGTTGGGCAACCGTCTCCAGGTTGGCATACATTTCTTCCAGCGTGGAAGGGTTTCGAAGCACGTAAACCTTCAGCCCCAGCCCTTCCAGGGAGGCGATCAACTCGGGCGCGTTGAGACCGCCGCCCTGCGCCAGAACCAGGTCGGGGTGGAGGGCTACGATGGCCTCCAGGTTGAAGCCGCTGTAACCGCCGATGGTGGGCAGGCTCTGCGCCTCGGCTGGGTAGTCGGAAGTTTCATCCCGCCCGACAACCTGGGCACCCGCGCCGATTGCGAACAGGATTTCTGTGTTCGACGGCGCGATCGAAACCACGCGCTGCGCCGGGGTGGTAAGTGTGAAGGCGCGCCCCAGGTCATCTGTCAGGGTGATGGACGTGGCGGAAGGGACCGGGGTGGCAGAAGGCATCTGGGGGTTGAACGGTTCTGTTTCAGTTGCGGTCGAGGTCGAAGACGGGACCGGGCTGCAGGCAGATATTAACATTAAAATGGAAAGCAATAAAATAAATTTTCGGAACATTCCATTCTCCTCAAGCAGTGTGTTCAAATTTCGCTGTCCGGACCCCCGGGGGGAATCCATGACAGGTAGACACCGATCAGTGGTACCTTGCCAAAATTAAATCCCCTGTGCGATCACAGGGGAGGGGGAGTGGCAATCCATTGTGCCGTTCCCACCTCCTTTCCTCGAGAGAGTGTAGAACGGATCAGGGCGGGCGGCCTGGCTTGTCAGCATTACTGCTGACTTACAGTTGCGGGACAGCGCCGGACTTCACTTGCACTTTCGTGCTTGGGTCACCGGCTTCGCCATTGAGCCTTTTGGGCACCCTGACCAATATTCAATTACATTGTATTGTATGCGCGTGCAGGGTTTTCGTCAACATGGATTCCAAAAATCGAACTTCTGTTCCCCCTGGCTGAAATGCCCTGCCGGGTAATTTTACAACCTGGTATATAATCTTTTAGGTTAACCTGATGCAAACTTCCAAACCCCAAAACCCCGGCAGGTTTGCCCTTCTCACCGCGTGGATGCCCCTGCTCTGGCTGTCGCTGGCTTTCATTGCCGGCATCCTCCTCGCCTCGCGGGTCAAGCACTCGGTGCGTGCCTGGTTGCTGCTGTCTGCCGGCATGTTGCTTGTCTTCATCCTCCTTCGAATTTTTAAATATCTCCATCTCCCCATCCCCCGCCTGGTCCTTTTTGCCCCGATCCTCCTGGTCGCTTTTTTCCTCGGCGCTGCCCGTTACCAGTCCTCCAATCCCCTGGTGGATGATCATTACATTTCCTGGTACAGCGACCGGGAATACGAACTGGAGATCACCGCTTCGCTGACCGATCCCCCCGACGAGCGTGACACCTATACCAATCTGCGCCTAGAGGTCATCTCCCAGGAGATCGGTGATAAAACACTACCGGTGCATGGATTGATCCTCGCCCGCATCCTTCCCGGTGAAACGTACCACTACGGAGACCTGGTCCGTTTGCACGGGCATTTAAAAACGCCTCCCAACAACGAGGGCTTCTCCTACCAGGACTACCTGGCGCACCAAGGCATTCTCGCCTTTATGCCGGATGCCTCCGTCACCCGCCTGTCCTTTTTCAGTGGCAACCCCCTTTTTAAGTTGGTTTACACCTTCAGAGATCATGCCATCGCTCATCTCTACCAGGTATTCCCCGACCCGGAGGCCTCGCTCCTGGCGGGCATCCTCCTTGGAGACGATAACGGTCTATCCGCCTCCCTCCAGCAAGCCTACAAGAACACCGGCACAGCCCATATCATTGCCATTTCCGGATTTAACATCACCATCATCGCCAGCTTGTTCATCTTCCTCTTCAGCCGCTTGCTGGGATCCCGCCGCGGCGCCGTTGCCGCGGTGCTAGGCATTGTCCTCTACACCCTGCTGGTGGGAGCCACCCCCTCGGTCCTGCGCGCCGCCATCATGGGAGGCCTGGCGATCCTCGCCAGCCAAACCGGACGCCGCCAAAACGGTCTTAATTCCCTTGCGGGGACTGCCGGTGTCATGGCTCTCATCAACCCCAATACCCTCTGGGAGGTCGGTTTCCAGCTATCCGTGGGCGCCACACTGGGACTGGTCCTTTACGCACAGCCTCTCCAGGTTTGGCTCACCCGCCTGCTTGCCCGCCGCATGCCCCTCGAAAAAGCCCAAAGAATTTCCGTTCCGGTCAGCACGCTGATGCTCTTTACCCTGGCTGCCCAACTGACGACCCTGCCCATCATGGCCTTCCAGTTCGGGCGCATCTCGCTGGTATCGGTGATCGCCAATCCATTTGTCCTGCCGGTTCAACCCGCGTTGATGGTCCTATCCGGGCTGGCGCTCCTGCTCAGTTTCATCTATCTTCCGCTTGGGCGGGTGGCTGCCTGGATCGCGTGGCCTTTCTCTGCCTACACGGACCGGGCGGTGGAGTTTTTCAACCGCCTGCCCCACGGCGTTGTGGTGCTGGGGGAATTCTCCTTACTGTTCGTCGTCCTGTTTTACGGGGTTTTGCTCACCCTGACCTTCGCCGGGGCGCGCTTGCGGCAGGCATTGCGTCCCCTCCTGGCGCCTTCCGTGGTCATTACTGCGCTGGGCGTTGCTGCCTACCTGGTCTTCTCCGCCGTCTTCCGTGCTCCGGATGGACTCCTGCATATAACCTTCCTGGACGTGGGTTCCGCCGACGCGATCCTGATCCAGACGGCTTCCGGTCGCTCCATCCTAGTGAACGGTGGGCCCAGCCCATCCATGCTCGCCGACAGCCTGGGCAGGCGTCTGCCCACATTTGACCGCCGCATCGACTGGTTGGTGATCGCCTCTCCGTTGGAAAAACAGGTCTCTGCCCTGCCGCGCATCCTCGACCGCTTCCCGGTCGGGAACGTTCTCTGGGCGGGGAACATTGACGCCTCGTATTCCTCCGCAGAGCTGGACAGCTGGTTGGCCTCCAACCGGATCCCGGTCACACGTGCCTACCCCGGCGCGGCTCTGGACCTGGGGGCTGGCGCCAGGTTGGAGCTGCGCAGTGTCACCTCGCGCGGGGCGGTACTACTGGTCGAATGGCAGGGCTTTCGCGTACTGCTGCCGGTGGGCATGAATTTCGAGGCACTCGCCGGGCTGGAGGACGGCGAAGCCATTGGTCCGGTGACCGCCCTCCTGCTGGCAGATTCGGGCTATGCTCCCTCCAACCCGCCCGGATGGATCGCGACTCTTCATCCCCAGGTGGTCCTGCTGGACGTTGCCGCCGGTGACCCGGACGGACTGCCCGCCCAATCCGTTCTCGACAGCCTGGCAGGCACCACCCTCCTGCGCACTGACCGCAACGGATGGATCACTCTTTCGACAGACGGTGTTGGGCTGTGGGTGGATGTGGAGAAAAAATAAACCGGTCTCTTGGATCCGGGAGTGACCTGACCAATCAGATTACAGAATAACGCCCGCGGGGGACATCACACTTGATTTTTACCTAGGAAGATTGTATAATAATGCGGATAAATAAGATAAATTATATCCTTTATTATCTTATGGAAAGGTATCCCTGTATGTCAAAGAACTCTCCCATGTCCCATGAAAAACCCGTTGTCTTATTCGTTCCCGGCGGAGTGATGCCCGCGGATCTTTCCTATGGTTCACTCCTGCGCGTGCTGGGAGACCATGTCCGCCCGCTCGTCAAGGATCTGGAGGTATATGCCGGCGACACGCCGCCAGAAGGGTTCGGTCTTGGCACAGAGGTGGAAGGCATTCGGCGCGTGGCAGACGCCGCGGGTGCGATCAGTTTCCACCTGGTTGGTTATTCCGCGGGTGGCGCATCCTCCCTGGCGTTTACCGCCAAGTATCCCGACCGCCTGCTCAGCCTGACCCTGATCGAACCTGCCTGGATCGGCACCCCCACCCCCGAAGACGCGCAGGATTGGGCCGAGCTCAACCGCTTGATGACCCTGCCCTCCGCCGAGCAGATGGCTGCATTTGGCCGCTGGCAGATGAGACCCGGCATACCTCCGGTATCAGTTCCGCTGCCACCCGGCCCACCGCCAGCGTGGATGGTGAAACGACCCGCAGGTCTTATAGCCTTTTCCCGGGCTTTCAACTCATACACCCTGGATCAGAACCGGTACCGCCTGATGCATGGACCGGTGTATTACGCCTTTGGCACCTTGAGCACGCGCTACTACGAACGTGCATCCAGGAAGCTTGCAGGTCTCTTCCCGGATTTTCAGGTTGAAGAATATGAGGGTCGCAGTCACTTTGATCCCCCCCACCGCGCCGAGCCCGAGCGATTTGCCCATGCCCTGAAACTTATGTGGGCACGCGCCGAAGCCGCGCCGGCTGTTGCACATCAGGTTTAAGCAGAGCCTCTCAAATATCACCCGGAACGTCCTCCGTGCACAATTATTAAAATATGGACCACATCCAGATGCAAAAAATAACCCCTTTTTTATGGTTCAATGACCAGGCCGAGGAGGCGGTGAAATTCTATACCTCCATTTTCAAAGATTCCAAGGTCGAAAGCATTTCCCGCTACGGAGATGATTCCCCCGGCGAGAAGGGAAAGGTGATGACCGCCACCTTCAAAATTGCTGGACAGGAATTCATGGCCCTGAATGGCGGTCCTGTTTATTCCTTTACCCCGGCCATTTCCTTGTTCGTTGACTGCAAGACGCAACAGGAAGTGGATGACCTGTGGGAGAAGCTTTCCGCCGGCGGGGAAAAAGGGCAGTGCGGCTGGCTTAAAGATAAATTTGGCCTCTCGTGGCAGATCGTTCCCGCCGTTTTGGGTGAACTGCTGGGCGACAAGGACGCTGAAAAATCGGGTCGGGTGATGCAGGCCATGCTGAAAATGACCAAGCTCAACATCGCCGGGTTGCAGCGGGCTTATGCTGGAGGGTGATTTTCCATACCCGGAAAGCAAATCCCTCCCCAAAATGAATTGACTTAAAATCGAAACTTAAAAGCACCCCCGGTGTGAATTTGGAACACCGGAGGTGCTTTCATTAATTAATTATTGTATTGAAATCAGCTTCTAAGGCGTCCCGCCCCCGAAGTCATCCAGTTTAATGACCGAGTTTCCTGACATTCTAAGGCCAATGTAGCCTCCGCTGGCGTAATTCGGCCAGGGGGTGATATCCCTCGTCCCGAGCAGGATCCCATTCCTGTAAATCGTGACCTGTCCGCTTGCGGTTGCCCGCGCGCCCACCCTGTCACCGTTAGCCAGGGTGATCGAGATGGCTGCACCGCGCATCACCCATCCCTGGGAAGAATTATAGGTGTAGACCGAGAGTGTTTTATTCAGCGGGTGGTAGCGAACCTCAACCTCAGCCACCACGGAGGAGGCGCTCTGGGATTTAAGGACCAGGTTCATAACGGCGGAGGTGTTATTAATGGTGGCAAAGGTTACAAAAACCTCCTGATTGCCTCCAAATGATGCTGCCTTCCAGAAGATGGTATTGCCAGTGGTAATGCCCAACTGGTTGCTGGCAATATTGTATCCCGTTGTACTGCCGCCCCAATTGGCACCGATGGCGCCGTTGCTGCGGTTAAAGTTATCCAGGATGCCCGTCTGCGGGAAGGCAGGGCCGGGAGTGGATGCTGGGGTCGGGGTTCGGGTACCGGTATTGGTCGCGGTTCGCGACAGGGTGCGTGTGGATGTAAATGTGGAAGTGAAAGTATTGGTCCGGGTGGGTACCGAGGTATTGGTTGAGGTCGGAATTTGAGTACGCGTTGCGGTGGGGGTTTGGGTCGCCGGGGGGGTGAATGATAATGTGGGAGTAAAGGTATTGGTCCAGGTAGGCGTAAAGGTTTCGGTCGAGGTAGGGATGGTGAGTGTATAAGTCGACGTCGTTGTAAATGTTTCTGTTGGCGTGAAGGTTTCGGTCGGGGTCGGGGTGTCAGTATACGTTGGAGGGAGTGTGGGTGTATAAGTCACTGTCGGCGTGAAGGTTTCAGAAGGCGCCAATGTGTCGATGGAAGTGGGGGTCTCAGTTTCCGCTCCGGGGGTTATGGACGTATAGGTTTCCGTGGGTACGGGTGTGTAAGTTGCGGTGTGTGTGAATGTTTCCGTGGGAGTGAAAGTATGGGTCGAGGTGGGTGTGAAGGTTTCCGTAGGTGTATAGGTATGGGTCGATGTGGGTGTGAAGGTTTCTGTAGGTGTATAGGTATGGGTCGAGGTGGGTGTGAAGGTTTCCGTGGGTGTAAACGTATGCGTTGCCGTGGGGGGCAGTGTGTTGGTTGCAGAAGCGGTGGGCGTGCGGGTATTGGTTGGAACGGACGTTGCCGTGTTGGTCGGGTTCGTCGTTGGCGCGGGCGTTACGGTCGCACCGGCACAGCGGTCAATCACGTAGCTGTCGAATTGGACCCCGCTGCTATTAATGGCACCCAGCTGCAGTTGACAACCGTTCGCCTGCACCTTCATGAACTCGTTTCCCGAAGTGCTATAGGCGGTGAACCAGCTGCCTGCAGGGCTGCCGGTATAAGCTCCTCCACCCCCGTTGGTAAAATAAACCACTCCACCGTTTTCGGTGGTGGTGCAGGCGCCGCTGCGGATGGGACAGGTCCGTTCGTAACCATGGTCGTGCCCATTAAAAACCGCGTTCACACCACGGGCTTCGAAGATCGGGACCAGGTTATTCAGCACTGAAGAGTTGCTGCCGCTGCTCCCCGAGCTGTAAGCCGGGACATGCAGAAAGACCAACTTCCACGGTTTCGTGGTCGCTTGCAGATCGTTGTTCAACCAGACGGCTTCAGGATAAGTGGTGCCGAGGTATTGGTTTGAGTCCAGGACCACAAAGTGCGTGTTGCCCCAGTCGAAGGAGTAATACTCCTCGGTGTGACCGCTGGCGCCATTGGTAGGCAGTGCCTGGACGGAGAGATATGCCTGGTAGCCGCAGCCCCCGTACTGTACTTCGTGGTTGCCGATGGTGGTGAAAAACGGGATTCTGCCCTGCATCGCCCGGTAAACATTGAAATAGTTGCGGATGTACTGGCTCCAGGGGCTGGTATCCCCGAGACAGTCGGCGCTGCCATAGATCATATCCCCGGTGTGCATTACCAGGTTGGGGATTTGCAGCTGCATGCGTGAGGCGATGGTCACCGCGGCTGGAAAGGGCGTTGCGCTGGCGGACGCCGATTGGCTGTCACCCACGACCAGGAATTGAAAGCTGGTCCCGGGGTCCGTGGGGGCAGTGGTGAACGTGATCGTCGTCCAGGGGGTAATGTCGATGCCGTTATTGAATACGCGGTAATAATAAGTCGTGTTCGCCGTCAGACCGCTGATCGCGGCTGAATACCACGTCCTGCCATCATAGACACTGCTGGTTGCTGCGGCAGTATTCCAATGAACTTGATCCCGGCTGGTGCGCACTTCTCCGGCCCCGGAACCGTTCGTAGCCCAGGATACGGTCACGGAAGTGGGGCTCGTATTCCCAAGATATGGATAAACCAGCAGGCTGGTCCCGTTGGGGTTGGGGGTGAACGTGGGGCTGGGTGTATTCGTCGCAGGCTGCTGGCTGCTTTGAGGCGTATTTGTTTTAGAGGGAGTTAATGTGGGAGATGACCCCGGGGTGGATGTCATCGTCGCTATGGGTGTGGAGGTGAATGTCTTCGTGGGTGTGGGTGTGGATGGGAGAGGTGTGGCGGTGGCCGCTGCCAGTGTATTTGTTGCCGATCCCCCACTGTCCTGGTAGGTCAGGGCAGCATCCCAGACAATATCCGAACTGTCCAGATTCGAATTGTGCACATCCACGGCGATGGTGTTCGTGCCCTGGATGAGCAGGCCAATTCGAGAAGTCAGATCGTAGGAATAATAAACCTGGTTCGATTCGGCGCTCAGGCCGGCGGTGGTGTAGGTGTAAGGACCGGCAGGCATGTGCGACCGGGTGGCTTCCTGCCCGTTAATATAGACCACGAAGCCATCATCAAAGGTGGCCTCAAGCATGAGGGAGGTGATCGCCGCGGGGGCTTGGGGCAAGTTAAATGTCTTCCGAAAATAATAAGTGTATCCTCCGTGATTTGAGAAAGTAGTCGACAGGTACGTTTCCCCGAAGCCAAGGATCCCATTTCCCGAAGCCCAGGCTGAATCATTGTATGCCGTGGAATAATAAGGGGTGGTGATCGAAAGCAGGTCGACGTTTTGGGCCAGGTACTTCCAGTTAGAATTCCTGGCAAAACCGGTCTGACTGGCAGCGCGAATCGAGTTTGGAAAACTGAAATTGGGGCTGAAATCATCCCGCTGGCCAGTTACCGGGATATCAGGATACCCCGCAGCTGATACCGGGGCTGCAAAGGTAGTGGTTGCGTTGAGGGCAATCAGGAGGGTTGCTAGGAGACGGGCGGATAAAGATAAAGAAGGCCTGGGCATGTCCTTATACCACCAATAAAATGGCGAGCACCCACCTATTTTCATGGGCATTTCCATTTTTATTATACAACGAGTTGGTCCATTAAAAAATCAACCGGTCTGCCGCAATTGCCGAAGCGACCTCCAGTTGCTTACTATCACTGAATGGGGGCGCGACCCACCTGCATTGCACCACACCTGCCCTGGCGGGCGGTGCCAAGGAACACAGCGAGGTGCAAGCCCATCGGTGACAAAAGTTTTCGATGAAATCTTCATAAACAATATGTCATTGCGAAGCAGTGTTCTTCTGCTGTAGCAATCGCAGGTTTTATAGTGTCCCCCCTGACTTGTTGCCCTACTACTGCCCGTTTAAGACCAGGTAGGTCACAATCCCTATGATGATCAGGGCAACCAGCACCGCCAGGGCGATCTTGATGGCGCTGTAAGGCCGCTCCCCGTGGACCTCACCGGTGCGGGCGTTGACCACGAAGCGGTAGATCTTGCTGCCGTAGCGGTATACGCTCAGCCAGGCCGGTAGAAGAATGTATTTATAGGTCGTGCGAAAATAGTTGGTATGCTGCTCATCGATGCGCTGCACATCCCCGCCGATGTCCCCGCGAATGTCCTGGTCGATGGTCACAGCCATCACCTGCTTGGCTCCCTCGAAACCCGAGGCGATGTCCACTTGGCTGACTTCAGCCATAAATCCGCTGAGGTAGCGGAAATCATAGTGGGCAAGGCTGCCCAAGTCCCAGGGTTCCAGGCGATTCAGGTATTTTTCCGGTAACGCCTGGCTGGCGGTGATCAGGATATCGTTGAAGTCGCGCTTGACCTCCCCGCTGGCCGGGTACCAGCGCGTCTTGGTCTCCCTCACGGTTTCCCCCTTGCTGTTCTTGTGGGTTTCGACGTAATGCACACCGCGCTCGCCGCGGTAGTCTGTTTTGGTCCCGGCGTCGAAGGTCCAGAAGGGCAGGTAGACGCCGTTAAAGTGATCGGCGGAAGCGAATTTGGCCAGGTTGTTTGGGGCGAACCACAACTTGCGCAGCCACTTGGCAAAGCTGGCGCTGGCGGCGCTTTTTTCCAGTTTGAAGGGCAGCACCGCCTGGGGATGAGCCACGGCTCGCTCGTCGGGCTGGACCGTGATCGGCGAGCCGCAGAAGGCGCACGCATCGGAGAACATCTTTTTGTCCAGTGAGGTCTGCGCCCCGCAGGCCGGGCACTTCACCACGAACGACTGCGCCTGCAGCTGGTTGGCCTGCCAGCCGGATGCCAGGGCGGTCGCCAGGTCATTTTCCTTCCGGGCGTCGGCCGGGGTGGCATTCTCCGTCTTGATGGCGACGGTCGTGCCGCAGTGCTCGCAGACCAGGCTGGTGGTGCCGGGCTTGTAAGACAGGCTGGCGCCGCAGTTGGGGCAGGTGACGCTTTCCATGTCACTGAGAGGAGCAGAGACATCCATTGAAACCTCCTGATCTGGCGTTGGGATCGGTTCGATCCGTGCAGTGTGAATGCGGATTGTTGAGTTATTCTCCATTCATTATACAACGGGTGATTTCGTTTTTTTTGCTGTTTGTTTCGAGCATGTATTATTTAAAATGAAACTCTCTATTATCCCGGGTGTTTCAATCTTTATCACCCCATCCCTTTCCGGCAGGAGTCTTTTCCCATGAAAGAAGAAAACTTCAAGGTCTACGGGTACCGCTGGGTCATGCTCGTCGTCTTCATGTTCATCGTGGCGGTAAACCAGCTGCTCTGGATCACCTTTGCCTCCATCACCAGCGATGCGGTCAAGTTCTACAATGTCTCAGATCTCTCCATCGGGCTTTTATCCCTCATCTTCATGGTCGTCTACATCATCGTCTCCATCCCGGCCTCATGGGTCATTGATACCTACGGGCTGCGGGTGGCGGTGGGAATCGGTGCGGTGCTTACCGGGATTTTCGGCCTGGTGCGCGGCTTGACAGCCTCCAGCTATACCTGGGTGCTGATCGCCCAGATCGGCATTGCCGTGGGTCAACCCTTCCTGCTGAACGCGGTCACCACGGTCGCCGCGCGCTGGTTCCCGATCCGTGAACGTGCCACCGCTTCTGGGCTGGGATCGCTGGCCATGTACCTGGGAATTTTCCTCGGCCTCGGTCTGACCCCCATCCTGACGGAAAAATTCCAGATCCCCGGCATGCTGGTGGCATACGGGGTCGCCTCGGTGGTCGCTGCGCTGGTCTTCATCTTCTTTGCCCGTGAGCGCCCGGCCACCCCGCCATGCCCTCCCGGTATGGAAGTGCGCTCGCTGGTCTTCGACGGTTTCAAGCAGATGTTCCGCCAGCGGAATTTCATCCTGCTGCTGGTCATCTTCTTCGTCGGTTTGGGGGCCTTCAATGCCGTCACCACCTGGATCGAGAATATCATCGGACCGCGGGGGTTCACCCCCACCCAGGCCGGCACCGTCGGTGGGTTGATGATCCTCGGCGGGATCGTCGGCGCCCTGGTCGTCCCATCCTTCTCGGATAAGTACCGCAGGCGGGTGCCCTTCATCATCCTCGCGCTGGTCGGTGCCACACTGGGCCTCGTGGGTATCACTTATGCCCCCAGCTACTGGCTTCTGCTCACTTCCTCCTTCGTGCTGGGTTTCTTCCTGCTCAGTTCGGGTCCCATCGGCTTTCAGTACGGCGCCGAGGTGACCTACCCCACGCCGGAGGGCACTTCCAACGGCTTGCTGCTCATGATGGGGCAGATCTCCGGTATTCTCTTCATCATCGCCATGGACTCTTTTAAATCCGCGGATGGCTCGATGACCCTGTCCCTGCTGGTGATCATTGCCCTGATGGTGGTCAGCATCGTCCTGGGCACGCTGCTGCAGGAACCCAAGGTGTTCCTCTCCGAAAGCGAAAAGGTGCAGGAGAAAGGATAAATCCCTGGCGAGGCTTACACCGTTCTATGCCTTCCAAGGCTCTTCGGGAATTCCCGAAGAGCCTTTGTCAACTTTCATGCAGCCAATTGTCCATGTATTTGTCTTTTCACTTTGAAGGTCTCGGGATATACTTTGCATAGGGTGACATTCCGCCACCCTGTTCGAAGGAGAGGACTGAGCGATGAAAGTAACCGTCTTACAAGATAACCTGGCCCGCGGCCTGGGAATGGTCTCCCGAGCTGTATCCCCGCGCAGCACCCTGCCCGTGCTTTCAAATATTCTGATCGCCAGCGACGAGGGCCGCCTGCGCCTTTCAGCCACCAACCTGGAACTGGGCATCACCTGCTGGATCGGGGCCAAGATCGAAGAAGAGGGCTCCACCACCGTCCCGGCGCGCACTTTCGCCGACCTAGTCGGGACCCTGCCGCCGGAGCAGGTCAGTCTGAACCTGAACCTTTCCACCCAATCCCTCAACGTACGCTGCGGCGCCTCGACCACCGACATCAAGTGCATCGATGCGCAGGAATTCCCGCCCCTGCCCGTCCCCGACATGGATGGCGCCATCCTGCTGAACGTCTCCGATCTGAAAGACATGATCTCCCAGGTGGTCTTCGCCGCCTCCACGGATGAAGCCCGCCCGGTGCTGATGGGTGTGCTGGTGGTGGTGGAGAAGGATGCCATCACCATGGCTTCCGCGGACGGTTTCCGCCTGTCGGTGCGCAAGGGCACCCTTTCGCAGCCCGCGGCACAGCCGTTTACCGCCATCATCCCGGCGCGCGCCTTGAGCGAACTGGCGCGCGTGGCAACGGACGGCAACGAGATGATCTCGATGGTCATGCCCAAGGGGCGCGGGCAGGTGGTCTTCCGCATGAAAGAAGTGGAGGTTGTCTCGCAGTTGATCGATGGCACCTTCCCCGATTACGAGCAGATCATCCCGCGGGCGTTCAAATCCCGCACCATCCTCTCCACCTCGGCGTTGCTCAAGGCCTGCAAGCAGGCCGAGATCTTCGCCCGTGAGGGCTCGAACGTGGCCCGCTTCAACATCAAATCTTCCGGCGACCTGGAACCCGGCTCGATGGAGATCTCCGCCCAATCCGAGGAGACCGGCTCGAACGAGACCGTCGTGGCTGCCACGATCGAGGGCGCCGGGCTGCTGATCGCCTTCAACGTCAAGTATTTGCGCGAGGCGCTCGAGGTTATCAAGAGCCCCAACGTGGCCCTGGAAACTTCCGCCCCCAATGCCCCGGGTGTCGTCCGCCCGGTGGGTGATGATAATTTCCTCCACGTCATCATGCCGATGCATCTCGGATAAAATAAATTTCAGCATCTCCGCAGGGGCACAGGTTGCCACCCCGCCAGGGGGTCCTGCGCCCCTGCTTTAATTAAAAACCAACATGCCCTCTCCAACCCATACCTCCGACCGCATCCTGGATATTTATCTCACCCTGCGGCAGTATCCCATCCTGCGCAACCGCATCCGCGCCCGCATGCGCCGCGAACTTTTCGAGCGCGGCATCGTCACACCGGAGGTCTTTGAATCCGATGTGCGTGAAAAAGCCATCCAGTCCCAGGCGCGCGAGGGGCTGCATCATCCCTACGTGGAAGAAGATTATGAAGTGTGGGAAAAAAGGCTGGACCGTGTCCGTGAAGCCCAGACGGATTTCTACTTTGCCTACAACCTGCTGTACGAGGATTTTGAACGCCTGGTCAAGGAGATCCTCGCCGAGCGCGGCGAGACCCCCAACCTGATCACCTTCAACCCCGAACTGGCCCCCCAGGATATGCTCTTCGAGCAGGCTGAAAGCATCGAACGCCTGCCCGCGGCGAGGCGTAAAAAGCTGGAAGCGCGGCTTCAAGAGATCAAGGTGGTGCTCATCCGAACCATGATCAGCGACCAGCTGGCGTATTTAAATATCGCCCGCAAGTGGTTCACCGTGGAAGACCTGAAGGAGATCCGCCAGCGCAAGATCGGGTACGGAAAGATCGGGGGAAAGTCAGCGGGAATGATGCTGGCATACCGCATCCTGCGCGACACAGCCCCACCCGAGATCCTGGAAATGCTGCAGATCCCGGTTTCTTATTTCCTCGCCTCGGATATGTTCTACGCCTTCATGGCCAACAACGGGTTGATCCATTGGGCTGACCAGAAATACAAATCGGAAGAAATGATGCGCGCCGACTATCCCCGGATTGTGCGCGAGTTTGTCAGGGGCACCTTCCCTGGGGACATCCTGGAGCGATTGCGCCTCATCCTGGATGAGGCCGGGAAACGCCCGCTCATCGTACGCTCTTCCAGCCTGCTGGAGGATAACTTCGGCACCTCCTTCGCCGGCAAGTATGACAGTTATTTCTGTCCCAACCAGGGAAGCCCAAAAGAAAATCTCTCCGCCCTCACGGAGGCGATTGCCCGGGTGTTTGCCTCCTGCGTCAACCCGGATGCCCTGCTCTACCGCCACCAGAAAGGCCTGGTGGATTACGACGAGCGCATCGCCGTGCTGCTTCAATTCGTGGAGGGGGAGCGCTTCGGGCAGTATTTCCTGCCCCAGGCGGCGGGGACGGCTTTCAGCCGCAACCTCTACCGCTGGTCGCCGAAGATCCGCAAGGAAGACGGTTTTCTGCGCCTGGTCTGGGGGTTGGGAACGCGCGCGGTCGAAGCAGTAAGCGACGACCAGCCGCGCCTGGTGGCGCTCAGTCACCCGCTCCTGCTCCCCGCGGGGGCTGCCGAAAACGTCCGACCGCAATCCCAGCAGTTCGTGGACCTGCTTGACCTGCAGGAAAACAGCTTCAAAACCCTGCCCGTGCACGAAGTCCTGAGCCCGCAGTACCCGGCCCTGCGGAATATCGCCCAAGTGGACGAAAGGGGCTTTGTCGAGAACATCCGCACCACTCTGGTGGATCAAAAAAACCTGGTGATCACCTTCGATGGCCTGCTGCGCAGTACGCAGTTTGCCGAGCACATGAAAACCATCCTTGCGCTTCTTGAAAAGCACTACCATTCCCCCGTGGACACTGAATTTACCGCCGAGATCCTGGACCCTCAGGATGCCCATTCCAGGGTCTGCATCACGCTGCTCCAATGCCGCCCGCAGAGCGCCCTAAGCGAAGGCGGCGAAGTGGACCTGCCGGATGCACTGGACCCCGGGGATGTTATTTTTTCAACCCGCCGGATGATCTCGCGCGGCAGGGTCACCGGCATCCGCTGGGTGCTGTTCGTCACACCGGAGGGCTATTTTTCATTGGCGACCCCCGCCGAACGCGGCCGGCTGCAGCGCGCCATCGGCAGCCTCAACGCGGCATTAAGAATTGAGAGCTTCATCTGCGTCGGGCCGGGACGCTGGGGGACCTCAACCCCAGACCTGGGGGTCAGCATCACCTACGGGGATATCTACCACACGCATGCCCTGGTGGAGCTGACCGGGCAGGGGGTCGGCCCGGACCTGGAACCTTCGTTCGGCACCCATTTCTTCCAGGACCTGATGGAGTCCCGTATCTACCCGTTGAACATCAACCTGGACGACCGGGACACGGTTTTCAACCGGGGCTTTTTCGATGAGACTCCCAATCACCTGGTGGACTTTCTCCCGGCTGACGAGGTCCTGCTCCGCACCCTGCGGCTGATCAGGGTGGACGATTTCCGCCGCGGCCATAGCCTGTCCCTGGTGATGGACGATAATGCCGGCAAGGCGGTCGCCTTTTTACGGGAAGACTGATTCGATCCCCGAAAAACAAAAAGTCAGCAATAAAATTCGAGCGGTACACTGCCTGTGTGCCGCCCGATTGATTCTTGCTATCATTGGCTTGCTTATTTATTGTTGTCGTCCCTGGGGGAACAAGGCGAAAAGGATCAGCGTTCCATGGATTTCAGTGCGGTCGTGGTCAGCGAACGCAGGAGCACCTTGAAGGTGGTCCCTTTGCCGGGTCCGTTGCTTTCCGCCCAGATCTTTCCGCCGTGCGCCTCGATCAATCCCTTGGCGATGGAGAGCCCAATGCCCATGCCCCCATGCTTGCGCGTGGTGTGCGGCTCGATCTGGTAAAACTCCAGGAATATCTTTTTCAAATCTCCTTCGACGATGCCCTTGCCGGTATCCTGCACCCAGGTCAACACCTCGCCTCCGGGGTGGGACTTTACCCCGATGGTGATCTTGCCGCCGTCGGGCGTAAATCGGACCGCATTGTCCAGCAGGTTGACAAACGCCGAGGTCAGCTTGTCGGGGTCGCACTTCACCGGCACCGGGATCTGCGGCAGGTCAAACGTCACCTGATGCCCTTTCGCATCTGCCAGGCGTTTCACTTCCTCATAGGCCGCATGCAAGATCTTCTGCACGGGTACCGCCAGGCGGTGCATGACCATTTCCTTGGAGCGCAGCATGTTCAGGTTGGTCATGGCGTCCACCAACACGCGCATCTGCATGGCGGAGTTGAGTACCTGCCTGGCATGATCGGAGAGTTCGCCGCGCGATTCTTCCTGCAGGAAGGAGGCATAGCCGATGATGACCCCCAGCGGTGTGCGCAGTTCATGCGAAGCCAGCGCCAGGAAGTTGCTCTGCAGCTGGTCTGCGACACGTAGTTCGGTGTTGGCATCCTGCAGGGCTTTGACCAGGCTGGCATTGTTGATCGCCACCGCGGCCTGCGAGGCGATCACCGAGAGGATGTCAGCATCGCTTTCGTCAAAGTCCCCGTCCCGCTTGTTCACCGCCTCCAGCACGCCGGTCGGCTTTTCCTTGATGCTCATGGGGACGCCCAGGATGGTGTGCACCTCCAGGCCAAGATTCTTGGAGATCATTTCGTATTGCTTGGGGTCGTTGTGCACATCCGACAGGCTGATGATCTTGTTCTCGCGGAAGATCGTCCCGGCCAGGCTGTTATCCAATGAGACCGGGGTCTCGGACAACCGTTTTGGGTCAGACCCGGGGGCCGCGGCGATGACCAGCTTTTTGCGTTTCTCGTCATACAGCAGGATCGAAACTGATTCACAGTCGATGATCCTGGTGGCTGTCTGGGTGATGAACTGCAACAGTTCGTCCAGGTTAAGCGTCGAGTTAAGCGTGAGGCTGACCTCGATCAAGCGGGCCAACTGCTCGGCAACGTAACGCAGTTCGGGTTGGGGGTTTGAATTGGACATCTCCACCTGCAGCTCTAGTGTAGTCCAAAAATGGACCCGATTCAATAACCTTACAATATTATGAACTTACACTTTGTTTTCACAAATGCAATATTCCGGAAGCGCAGAAGTTCTTTTGTCCATCAATTTTACACATCAGAAAAACCGAGGACACCCGGCAGCGAGGCTGCCGCGATTTTATTTTTGGAATTTTAAACGAATATCCGTGATGAAAGTATGATTGTCACTTGACTTTAAGATTTAAATTTCATATGATGTAATTACTCTTACAGGTATGTTGCGCGGGCGGAATCCAGAACCTTATTGGTAAGTAACATCCATCCCATTGTATATAAGCAGGCTTTTTGAAAATATTCTTTACGCGGGGAGGTGAAAGTCAACCACACTGACCAGGCCGAGTGCAATCCATTCGATTCCCTATTCTCTCTATTCCAGTTTGAAAGGATGGAAATAAATGAATCAGAATACACCCTCCCGCAGGGCATTGACGTTTTTCGTTTCGCTTGTCTTCCTGTTCTCCCTGTTTTCCTCAGCCGTCGGCGCGGCTCCTGCTGTTCCAGTAACATTCACCATCTTGCATACCAACGATTTCCATGGACAGCTCGAGGCCTCCGGCAGCAACCCGGGCATGGCGCGCGTCGCCAAGGTTGTCAACGATATCCGCACTGCCGTGGGCGCCGCGAATGTTCTCCTGGTAGACGCCGGCGACGAAATGCAGGGCAGCCTGCTTTCGAACCTGGGACATGGCCTGCCAACCATTGCCACCTACAACGCCATGGGTTACAACGTCGCAACCTTTGGCAACCATGAGTTCGACTGGGGCCAGACCGACCTGAGCGCCCGAACGACACAGGCCCTCTACCCCTACGTCACCGCCAACATCGTCCAGAACGATACCGGCAACTGTGCCACCGCCGGCTGGGAAAAGCCGGATTTCGCCGTTAACCCCTTTGAGGTGTTGACGGTTGGCACGCCGAATTCTGTTAAAGTAGCTTTCATTGGCGTAACCACCACGGAAACCCCCACGATCACCGTGTCGACCGCCACTGCTGGTTTGTGCTTTAAAGACCCGGCTGATTCCATCGTTCATTATTATGATGCGATGAAAGCGGCAGGTGCGGATGTGATTGTCGTCCTCAGCCACCTTGGTTTTGCTGATGGCGGCTATGGCTACGGTATCCCTGTTTATGGTGATCAGACTCTGGCAACCAAGCTGAACACCGCTGGCAAACCAGTCAACTTGATCCTGGGTGGCCACAGTCACTCGAATCTCTCTGCAGCAACAGTTGTTGGCAACACGACTATTGCGCAAGCCTATTACAATGGACGCACGGTCGGTCGCGCTGATGTGACCGTTTCAACAAGCGGCGCGGTGAGTATTGCTTGGTCTAGAACTACTGGATTCACCGCTGGAACCAAAGACCCCACCATTGATAATCTCATATCGGGACCCTGGGATCCCATTACGAATACCGGCGGTTTCGCGAACAACCCTGCCTACCTGGCGATCGTCAACACACCGGTCGGCTACTCGGCGGTTGACCTGCCACGCCTGGACAGCGGCAACAGCGACAATATGATGGGCACGTTCATTGATGATGCCATCTACAATTACCTCAACGCGGATGCCGAGGCAGGCAACAATGTTGACATCTTCTTCAATAACGCCGGCGGCATCCGTACCGATTGGTGTTACGTTAGTGGTGCATGGCAAAACTCGGGCTGTGTAGCTGGTACGCATGCGCCTGCCCTGTTGACCTACGGCAACATGTTCACCGTGCTGCCCTTCGGTAATGCGACGGTCGTGGGCCAGATGACCGGCGCTCAGATATTGGAAGTGATCAACTATGGTCCTAATGTTGCAGGCGTAATCCAACCTGCAGGATTGAAGTATTCGTACTTCAAATATAAAGATGCACTACCCGGTCCGCAACCCTATGCCTGGGGCGCTTTCGATGTATGTGTGGTAAACAAAGTAACGAGCGCCTGTGATCCTCTGGATCTCAAAAAGACATACAGCGTAGGTACCAACGAATTCCTGGCTCCGGCTGGCGGCGACGGCTACAGCGCCTTCAAGTACATGACCAACATCACCTACTGGGGTGACATGCTCAATGCCGTCAATGCCTTTGTCTCTGCGAATTACGGCACTGCGGGGACCGCGTATCTGGGTCCTAACGGGGATGGCACTCTGGACGGACGCATCGCCCGTAACGGCACCGACGCGGGCGGCAGCATCGTTCCGCTCACCATCCTGCACCACAACGATTCGCACGGCAACGTGGCCAAAGGCACCTTCGTCGGGTACACCCA
>Ga0315297_10000317_pt1 | contig 27569 bp, 42 predicted proteins | sample YL17G15_0_MG_FD_203628 | JGI IMG/M metagenome (GOLD analysis project Ga0315297, IMG submission 203628) | Sediment microbial communities from Yellowstone Lake, YNP, Wyoming, USA - YL17G15_0 | ecosystem: Environmental > Aquatic > Freshwater > Lake > Sediment | place: USA: Wyoming | collected...
TTCTGGACGGCGGCATCGTCCTCTTCGACGCTGTGGCCGGCGTCCAGTCCCAATCGGAGACGGTATGGCACCAGGCCGATCGCTATCACATCCCCCGTATCTCCTTCATCAACAAGATGGACCGGACGGGCGCCGACTTCTGGCGCACCGTGGGCATGATCCACGACAGGCTGGTAGCGCGGCCGCTACCCATCCAGATCCCCCTGGGCGTGGAGGATAAGCACCTGGGTGTTATCGACCTGGTAGAAGAGGTGGCCTGGCTCTTCTCCGCTGATAAGGCCGAGGAGCCCGTTAAGGTTCCCCTGCCCAGGAAGTACGGCGAAGATCACAACGGCTGGCCTCAGGAGTTCGTGGCTGCCCTGGTGAGGGCGGACGCTGTGGCCCCAGGGGCAAGCGATCTCATCATCAGCTCCCTGGGGGAAGCGAGGACAAGGCGAGATGAACTCATCGAGGCGGTGGCCGAGCTGGACGACCAGCTCCTGATCAGCTACATCGAAGGGCGCCACATATCGGCCGCCGAGCTGGACAAGGCTGTCCGCCGCGCCACCCTGGCCAATGTGGTCACCCCCGTCCTCTGCGGCAGCGCTCTGCGCAACAGGGGCATCCAGCCCCTGTTGGATGCGGTGATCGACTACCTGCCGTCACCAGTGGACGTGCCACCCATCAAGGGTATCCATCCCAAGACGGGGGAGACGATCCAGCGCCAGGCTGCTGACGATGAGCCCTTCGCCGCCCTGGCCTTCAAGATCGTGGCCGACCCGTATGTGGGGCGTTTGGCCTATTTTCGGGTCTATTCTGGCAAGGTCAGCCAGGGCTCCCCGGTTCATAACAGCTCCCGCTCTGAGCGGGAGCGTATCGGCCGCCTGCTGAGCATGCACGCCCAGCACCGAGAGGACATTGAGGAGGCCTATGCCGGTGCCATCGTGGCGGCCGTCGGCCTCAAGAATACCTTCACCGGCGACACCCTCTGCGACAAGAGCCATCCCGTGATCCTGGAGGCGATCAAGTTCCCCGAGCCGGTTATCTCAGTAGCCATCGAGCCCAAAACCAAGGAAGGCCAGGATCGGATGAGCGAGACCCTGGGGCGCCTGTCGGAGGAGGACCCCACCTTCCGCATCCGCCATGACCCCGAGACGGGCCAGACGATCATCTCCGGCATGGGCGAGCTCCACCTGGAGATCATTGTCGACCGGATGATGAAGGAGTACGGGGTAGAAGCCAGCGTGGGCAAGCCGGAGGTGGCTTACAAGGAGGCCATCACCCGTTCGGCCAGAACCGAGAGCCGCTTCATCCGCCAGACGGGCGGCCACGGGCAGTACGCCGTAGTGGAGCTGGAGGTGGCTCCCCGCGAGCGGGGCGCTGGCTTCCGGTTCGTGGACAAGATCATCGGCGGGGCCATCCCCCGTGAGTTCATCCCGCCGGTGGAGCAAGGTGTGAAGGGAGCCCTGGAGACGGGCGTCCTGGCTAACTACCCGGTGGTCGATGTGGAAGTGACCCTGGTGGATGGCGGCTATCATCCGGTTGACTCCTCCGAGCTGGCCTTCCGTATGGCCGGCTCGCTGGCCGTGCAGAAGGCCCTGTCTCAGGCCAAGCCCATCCTGCTGGAGCCAATCATGGGGATAGAGGTGGCTACGCCGGAGCAGTTCTTCGGCGACGTGCTCGGCGATGTCAGCGCCCGCCGTGGCCACGTGACCATGGTTGACCAGCGGGGCCATATGCGGCTGATTCGCGCCCTGGTGCCCCTGGCCGAGACCTTCGGCTATGCCACGGGCCTGCGCTCCTTGACGCAAGGTCGGGCTACGTACACTATGGAGTTCGACCATTACGAGGAGGCGCCGAGCTCGGTGGCTGAGGCGCTGCTGGGGCGGGCGAGAGGATACGTGAGAAGGTAGGGCATGCCTAGACAGAGGATACGCATTCGCCTGAAGGCTTACGATCATCGCATCCTCGACCAGTCCGCCGCCCTCATCTGTGAGGCGGCGGAGAGGACGGGGGCGGTGGTGGCTGGCCCTGTGCCTCTGCCCACCGAGATCAAGAAGTTTTGCGTTATCCGCTCGCCCCACATCGACAAGGATTCGCGGGAGCAGTTCGAGATTCGCACGCATAAGCGACTTATCGACATTGTGGAACCCACATCCAAGACGGTGGACGCCCTGATGCGTCTGCAGGTGCCTGCGGGTGTGGATATCGAGATCAAGCTGTAGTCATGATCGAAGGGCTTTTGGGCCGCAAGCTGGGTACGCTGCAAATATTCGACCGCGACGGTGTGGTGGTGCCAGTGACGGTCATCGAGACTGGCCCCTGCATTGTCCTTCAGGTGAGGACCAAGGACCGCGATGGCTATGAGGCCGTCCAGTTGGGCTTCGGGGTGCGAAGGCGGGTCAACAAGCCCATGAAGGGGCACTTCAAGGGCCTGGGCTCCTTCCGCTACCTGCGGGAGTTCCGCGTGGCCGAAATCAGCCGGTGGCAGGTGGGTCAGCGAGTGGGCGCGGAGATCTTCGAGCCCGGCGACCTGGTGGACGTGAGCGGCGTCTCCAAGGGCCATGGCTTCGCTGGCGTGATGAAGCGCCACGGCTTCCATGGCGGGCCCAAGACCCACGGCCAGTCGGACCGCGCTCGCGCCCCCGGCTCCATTGGCGCCAGCGCCAGCCCCGGACGGGTGATGAAGGGCATGAGGATGGCCGGCCACATGGGCGCCGCGAAGGTCACGGTGCGCAACCTAGAGGTGGTGGACTCCAATCCGGCCCGAGGTGTGATCATGGTCAAGGGCGCTGTGCCCGGGACCAAGAATGGCCTTTTGCGCATCCGCCTGGCCCGCAAGCAGGCCGTGAGGCGGAGGGTGGCTGAGAGGAAGGCCGAGGAGGCGGAGCCGGAGGAAAAGAGGGTGGAGGAACCGCTGGCCCAGGAGCCGCGGGCTGAGGACATAGAGGGCAAGAAGTCGTGAAGCTTCCCGTATACAGCGTTGAAGGAGCTAAGCTGAAGGCCATCGCGGTGGACGATCGGGTGTTCGCCATCAAGCCCAACCTGGCGGTGGTGCATCAGGCATTTGTGGCGCAGCAGGCCAATCAGCGGGCTGGCAGCGCCAGCACCAAGACACGGGGCGAGGTGCGGGGCAGCACCATCAAGATTCGTATTCAGAAGGGCACTGGCCGGGCGCGCGCAGGGCCCATTCGTGCGCCCCAGCGTCGGGGCGGCGGTGTCGCCTTCGGGCCAAAGCCTCGCAGCTACCGCCAGGCATTGCCCAAGCGCATGAAGCGCCTGGCCATCCGCTCGGTGCTATCGGGCAAGGTGGCCGCCGGCCGGCTGGTGGTGGTCAATGAGCTGGCGCTGGAGAAGCCACGCACCAAAGACATAGTGAGCGTCCTGAATAACCTCGGCATCGAGCGCTCGGCCCTCATCGTCACTGGCGCGCCGGACCGCAGCGTCCATGTCAGCGTCCGTAACATACCGAAGACGAAGGTTCTGCCCGCCGCCTACCTGAATGTGGTGGACATGCTCAGCCATCGCGATCTGGTGATGACGGTGGCAGCGGTGCGTCGCTGCGAGGCCCTTTGGGGTGGCGATCGCGCCGGGCAGCGGCGACCAACGACCGGCGTGGCTGCCAGCGGGCAGGAGGCGAGCTAGAATGCCCAAGGCCATTCACCTCTACGATGTGATTCAGCGGCCCCTGGTGACTGAGAAGGGCGCGCACCTGCTGGCCGAGGACAAGTATGCCTTTCGGGTGGTCAGCGGAGCCAACAAGACCCAGATCAAGCAGGCGGTGGAGAAGGCCTTCAACGTGCGGGTGCGAGCAGTTAATGTGATGAACGTGAGGGGCAAGAAGCGTCGCTGGGGCAGAAGGGAAGCCCTCAGCCCCTCCTGGAAGAAGGCGATTGTGACCCTGACACCAGGGGACAAGATCGAGCTGTTCGAGGGCGTGTAAAGATGGGTATTAAGCAGTACAAGCCTACCTCTCCCGGCCGACGGGGAGCAAGTGGCTACACCTTCGAGGAGATAACCAAGAAGAAGCCGGAGAAGTCTCTGATGGTGCCCCTGAAGAAGAAGGCGGGTCGCAACAATCAGGGACGGGTGACCGTGCGCCACCGTGGCGGCGGCGCCAAGCGGATGCTGCGCCTCATCGATTTCAAACGGGACAAGTTTGGTGTACCGGGCAAGGTAGCGGCCATCGAATACGACCCCAATCGCTCGGCGCGCATCGCCCTCGTCCACTACGTCGATGGCGAGAAGCGCTACATCCTCTGGCCGGTGGGCCTGAAGGTGGGGGATACGGTAATGTCCGGCCCCGAGGCGGAGATACGGCTGGGCAATGCCCTGCCGCTGAAGAGGATACCGTTGGGCACAGCGGTGCACAATCTGGAGTTGTTCGTGAAGCGGGGTGGCCAGCTAGTGCGCAGTGCTGGTTCTTCTGCCCAGGTGATGGCCAAAGAGGAGCGATACGTGCAGGTGCGTCTGCCCTCGGGGGAGATACGCAAGGTCCTGGCCGACTGCATGGCAACTGTCGGCCAGGTGGGCAATGTTGAGCACAGCCAGATCAAGCTCGGCCGGGCAGGGCGTGCTCGTCTCATGGGGCGGCGGCCTGTGGTGCGCGGCTCGGCTATGAACCCCTGCGATCACCCCCACGGTGGCGGCGAGGGCAAGGCTCCGATCGGTCTACCCGGGCCCAAGACGCCGTGGGGCAAGCCGGCCCTGGGTTATCGCACCCGCCGCAACAAGGCTAGCGACAAGTACATTGTGCGGCGTCGCCGTGGCAGCTAGGGGGTAGGCGTTGTCCAGATCGACCAAGAAGGGGCCGTTCGTAGAAGCCAAGATGATGAAGAAGGTGGAGGCGGTTCAGCGATCCGGCCAGAAGACGATCATCCGCACTTGGTCGCGGGCATCCACCATCATGCCTCAGATGGTAGGTCTGACCATCGCCGTTTACGACGGTCGGCGCCATGTGCCGGTCTTTATCACCGAGAACATGGTCGGCCACCGCTTGGGGGAGTTTGCCCTGACGCGCACCTTCCGTGGTCACGGTGGTCGGTCGGAGAAGTTCACCAAGGTGCGCCGGAAGTAGGGTTGTAGTATGCAGGTGAGAGCCGTGGCCAGGAACGTGACCATATCGCCCAAGAAAATAAGGCTCGTCCTCGAGCAGTTGCCGGGCAGGAGCGTGACCGAGGTTCTGGCCCGCCTGCGCTACATGCCGTCGTCTCATGCCAGGGTGGTGGCCAAGCTGGTGCGGTCGGCGGCAGCTAACGCCGAGAACAACTACCAGATAGACCCTCGTTACCTGCGAGTGTTCGCCGCCTATGCTGGCGACGCTCCCAGGCTCAAGCGATGGCGGGCACGCCCCCGCGGCCGTGCTTCTACCATCCTGAAGAGGCACAGCCACGTTACGGTCATAGTGGAGGAGGCTGAAGGCTAGAATGGGTCAGAAGGTTCACCCTCACGGTTTTCGCATCGGCTATCTCTACGGCTGGCAGAGCCGGTGGTTCGCCGGGAAGACTTACACCAAACTGCTGCATGAGGACCTGACTATCCGACGCACCCTCAGTCGAATGCTGACCGACGCCGGCGTGTCCAATGTGGAGATCGACCGTAACGCCAACCAGGTGACGGTGACCATTCACACGGCACGACCGGGCATAGTGATCGGCCGCGGCGGGCAGCGGGTGGACGAGGTGCGCAAGGAGCTGGAGAGGCTGACCGGCCGGCGCATGCGGGTGAACATCGTCGAGATCCGCATGCCGGAGAAGGACGCCAGCCTGGTGGCCAGGGCGGTGGCAGAGCAGTTGGAGCGGCGAGTGTCCCATCGGCGGGCGATGAAGCAGGCGGCGGCCCGCACTATGCAACGGGGGGTCGAGGGTATCAAGATCAAGGTGGCAGGGCGTCTGGGCGGCAGCGAGATGTCGCGTAAGGACACGGAGATGGTGGGGCGAGTGCCCTTGCATACCCTGAGAGCGGATATTGACTACGGCACCGCCGAGGCCCACACCACCCTCGGTCGCATCGGCGTCAAGGTTTGGATTTATAAGGGCGATATTTTGCCCGAAATCAAGGAACGACCAGAAGAGGAGGAATCTCCCTCGCCCAGCCCTGGGGAGTGAGCAGCCATGCTGGAGCCTAAGCGAGTGAAGCATCGGAAGGCCCATCGAGGCCACCGCCGTGGAAAAGCCAGTGCGGGCAACAGCCTGACCTTCGGCGAGTTCGGCCTTCAGGCTCTGGGACAGACCTGGATGACCGCTCGCCAGATCGAGGCCGCCCGTCGTGCCATCACTCACCACCTTCGTCGTGGCGGCAAGGTGTGGATCTGTGTCTTCCCCGACAAGCCGGTCACTAAGAAGCCAGCGGAGATGCGCATGGGTAGCGGCAAGGCCGCTCACGACCACTGGGTGGCGGTGATCAGGCCGGGGAGGATTCTGTTTGAGATCGCTGGCGTGCGGGAGGATGTGGCACGGGAGGCCATGCGCCTGGCCGCGCACAAGCTGCCCATCCCCACGCGGGTGGTGGTGCGCGAGGCGATGGTCTAGGGGGTAGCGGTGACAAGGGTCAACCGAAAGGCCGATGAGATTCGACGCCTCTCCGATGACGACCTGGCCAAGGAGATGGAGGAGGTCCGCCGCCGTTTCTTCTCCCTGCGCCTGAGCTCGATAACCCGCCAGGAGTCCAACCACCGGCTGATCAGTCAGATGAAGCGGCGGATTGCTCGCCTGGAGACCCTCCAGAGGGAGCGGCAGTTGGCCGCCCAGACCATCGCCAAGAAGGAGTAGGATGACCAGAATCCGCTACGGTGGCCGGAAGACCCGCGTGGGTGTGGTGGTCAGGGACAAGATGGCCAAGACGGTGGTAGTGGCAGTGGAGGCCTTCAAGCGCCATCGTTTGTACAAGAAGATCATGCGGCGCGTGAAGCGCTACAAGGCTCACGATGAGGAGAACGCCTGCCAGGTGGGCGATAAGGTGCTCATCGTGGAGACACGGCCCCTATCGCGGGACAAGCGCTGGCGGGTGGCCGAGATACTGGTCACCGCTGCCCTGCCCGAGGAGGAGAGGGCGTTGCTCGAGGAGGAGGTGGCTGAGGAACTGCGGGAGCTGGAGGAGGTAATGGTTGCCGAAGCCCCGCCGCCGGAAGAGGCACTGCCAGTGGAGGAGGAGGTAGTGGCCGAAGAGGAGTTGGCAGCTGCGGTTGAGGAAACCGAAGAGGCACCGCCGGCGGGCGAGGTAGAGCAGCCACCGGCAGAGGAAGAGACGCCGCCAGCGGAGGAGGTAGTGGCCGAAGAGGAGCCGCCAGCCGCGGCTGCGGAAATCGAGGAGGCACCGCCGGCGGGCGAGGCAGAGCAGTCGCCGCCGGAAGAGGAGCAATCGCAGGCTGGGGAAGAAGAGCAGCCTCAGAAGGAAGAAACGCAGGAATCATGATCCAGTCGTTTACGCGCCTCAAGGTGGCCGACAACACCGGCGCCCGCCAGATCATGTGCATTCGGGTGCTGGGTGGCACAGGCCGTCGCTATGCCCGCGTGGGCGACGTTTTTGTGGGTACGATCAAACAGGCTGTCCCCAACGCTTCGGTGAAGAAGGGCGAGGTGGTGAAAGCGGTGGTGGTGCGGGTGGCCAAGACCTACGGCCGTCCCGATGGCAGCCACATCCGCTTCGATGACAACGCCGCTGTCATCCTGGCCGATAACCTCAATCCCAGGGGCACGCGCATCTTCGGGCCAGTGGCGCGCGAACTGCGGGAGAAGAACTTTATGAAGATCGTGTCCTTGGCGCCGGAAGTGGTGTAGCCATGCCCAAGATCAGGCGCGAAGACACAGTGTTGGTCATCAAGGGCAAGGAGAGGGGTAAGACAGGCGTGATCCGCCAGGTGATACCACACAAGAGACGGGTTATCATCACCGGCGTGAACATGGTGAAACGTCACATGCGACCGCGCGCCGAGCGGCCCGGAGGCATCATCGAGAGGGAAGGGACCATCCACGTGTCCAACGTCATGATCATCTGCAAGAGCTGCAACAAGCCAACGCGGGTGGGCTTCCGCTTCCGTGAGAACGGCAGCAAGGTGCGCTTCTGCCGTCATTGCAATCAGCCTCTGGACTAGGAGCGATGTTGATGGCGTCCAGGCTCAAAGAGCGATACCGACAGGAAGTGGTGCCGGCCCTTGTAAAGGAGTTCGGCTACCAGAACGTAATGCAGGCGCCCCGCCTGGAGAAGATCGTGATGAATGTGGGCATGGGGGAGGCCATCCAGAACCCGAAGGCCCTGGACTCGGCGGCTGAGGACATGGCCGCCATCACCGGCCAGAGGTCGGTGATCACCCATGCCAAGAAGTCTATCGCTGCCTTTAAGTTACGGAAGGGGATGTCCATCGGCCTCACGGTGACGGTGCGGGGCGACCGCATGTACGAGCTGTTAGACCGTATGGTGAACGCCGCCCTGCCCCGCATTCGCGACTTTCAGGGGGTTTCGCCCTACTCCTTCGATGGCCGTGGCAACTATAGCCTGGGCATCAAGGAGCAGTTGATCTTTCCCGAGGTGGACTACGATAAGATCGACCGCATTCGCGGCTTTCAGGTGACGGTGGTAACCACCGCTAGGAGCGATGAGGAAGGCAAGCGGTTGCTGGAGCTCTTGGGCATGCCTTTCGCTCGTAGCTGAACCTGCTTGGCGGCAGGCAGGGCAAGGAGGGAGCGTTGACCCGTAAGGCCCTTTACTTCAAGACCTTCTACAAAGCACCGAAGTACAAGGTGCGGCAGAAGAATCGCTGCCGGCTCTGCGGGCGGCCGCGGGCCTACATGCGCCTGTTTGCTCTCTGCCGTATCTGCTTCCGCCAGCTAGCGTTAGAGGGAAAATTGCCCGGGGTCAAGAAATCCAGTTGGTAGGGAGTGACGCATATGATGACCGACCCCATTGCCGATTTGCTCACGCGCATTCGCAATGCCCTGGTGGCCGGGCACGAGTCTGTTCAGGCACCAGCCTCCAAGACGAAGATCGCTATCGCTAGGGTGCTCAGGAAAGAGGGCTTTATCAGGAACTTCGAGGTAGTGCGCGACGGCGTCAAGAGGACCATTCGCATCGACCTGGCTTACAGCGGCAGGAAGGAGCCCACTATCAGCGGTCTGCGGCGGGTAAGCAAGCCTGGCCTGAGGGTGTATGTGCAGAAGCGGGAGATCCCCCGCGTCTACAGCGGCCTGGGCATCGCCATCCTCACCACGCCTCAGGGAGTAATGACTGGCCAGGAGGCCTGGCGCCGGCAGGTGGGCGGCGAGGTCCTCTGTTACGTGTGGTAAGGGAGTGGAGGTAATGTCTCGCGTAGGCCGACAGCCAATAGCCGTTCCCTCGGCAGTGAAGGTGCAGATCGAGGGTGCGCGCGTCACCGTAACCGGCCCCAAGGGGGAGCTCAGCCGCGAGTTTCACCCTGACATTGCCATTCGTCTGGATGATGGCCGGATCCTGGTCAGCCGACCCAGCGACCGGCCCCAGCATCGCTCGCTGCACGGCCTCACTCGCACTCTGCTGGCCAACATGGTCACTGGCGTCAGCGAAGGCTTCAGCAAGGCGCTGGAACTGCACGGTGTGGGCTATCGAGCCCAGATGCAGGGGCAGAAGCTAGTGCTCCAGGTGGGCTACTCGCAGCCGGTGGAGATGGCGCCGCCGCCTGGGATCACCCTGACGGTGGAGGGCACCAATCGGGTGGCGGTGCAGGGCATAAGCAGAGAGTTGGTGGGCCAGGTGGCGGCCAATATTCGTGCTGTGCGCTCGCCCGATCCCTACAAGGGCAAGGGCATCCGTTATCAGGGCGAGATGGTCCGCCTCAAGGCAGGCAAGGCTGGCAAGGCCGCCAAGCGATAGTCATGAAGGGCAAGAAGACAGCAGGAGCAGCCCGAATACGTCGCCATCGGAGGGTGCGCCGGAAGGTGGTGGGCACCCCCCAGAGGCCACGTTTGTGCGTCTTTCGCAGCCTTAATCACATCTATGCTCAGGTGATCGATGATGAGGGCGGCCACACCCTGGTAGCTGCCTCTGACCTGGAGGCGGATATCCGTCAGCAGGTCAACGGCAAGCGCAAGACAGAGGTGGCCAGACTTGTGGGCCAGCGAGTGGCCGAGCGTGCCCTAGAGAAAGGGATCGGGACGGCGGTGTTCGACCGTGGCGGCTACAGGTTTCACGGTCGGGTCAAGGCCCTGGCTGATGCCGCTCGCCAGGGCGGGCTCGTGTTCTAGGGACGGGGAGAGATGTCAAATCCCAGGAAATACATAGGCACTGTTGAGAGGATAGACTACCTGGAGCTGGAGTTGGCCGAGAAGGTAGTGTTCATTAACCGCGTGGCCAAGGTGGTCAAGGGTGGACGCCGCTTCCACTTCACCGCCGTCGTGGTAGTAGGCGACGGCCAGGGTCGTGTGGGGGCGGCTATAGGCAAGGCCAAGGAGGTGCCCGAAGCCATCCGTAAGGCCACCACCATAGCCCGCAATAACCTGATAAAGGCTCCCATGAAGGGCACGACCATCCCCCATGAGGTGCAGGCCTGCTTTGGCGCTGCCAGGGTGTTCATGAAGCCGGCGCCGCCGGGCACCGGTCTCATCGCTGGCGGGGGCGTGCGAGCGGTCTTGCAGATGGCGGGCATCAAGGATGTGGTGGCCAAGTCCCTGGGCAGCGCCAACGCGGTGAACGTGGTCAAGGCCACCATGCTTGCTCTTTCTCAAATGAGGGATGTTGAGGCAACGGTGACCAGGCGTCGTGCCTTGGCTACCGTCGAGGCGTAGGTAGCGATGGCCAAGCTCAAGATCACCTGGAGGAAGAGCGCCATCGGCTACGCGTCAGACCAGCGACGGACTATCCGCGCCTTGGGGCTGCGGCGCTTGAACCAGGCGGTGCAACATAGCGATTCGCCAGTTGTGCGTGGTATGATACTCAAGGTGCGCCATCTGGTAGAGGTGGAAGAGGTGGGCGAGTAGGATGCAAACCCATGAGCTAAGATCCCCTAAGGGTGCGCGTCACAAGCGAAAGCGGGTGGGCCGCGGCAACGCCAGCGGCCACGGTACCTATTCGGGGCGCGGCTCGAAGGGCCAGAAGGCGCGTTCCGGTGTCGGGATTCGCCTAGGTTTCGAGGGTGGTCAGACGCCTCTCGTCAAGCGTCTGCCCCGACGGCGAGGCTTCACCAACATCTTCCGGGTGGAGTATGCGCCCGTGAACGTGAATCAGTTGGAGCGCTTTGAGGCGGGCACAGAGGTAACGCCCCAACTCCTGCGCGAGGTGGGAATCATCAAGAGTTTGAGGCAGCCGGTGAAGGTTCTGGGCGACGGCGAGATAACCAAGGCCCTGACCGTACGGGCCCACGGGTTCTCGGCGGTGGCCAAGGAGAAGATCGAGGCAGCCGGCGGAATCGTCGAGGAGGTAGCTCGTGGCACGAGCGCCCACCGTCGCTAGGCCGCGTCTTCTCCAGGCCGTCATCGACGCCTTCCAGCAGGCGGAAGTCCGCCGGAAGATCGTGTTCACTCTGGCATTGCTGGTGGTGTTCCGCTTTGTGGCCAACCTGCCTGTCCCAGGTGTTGAGACAGCTGCCTTGGCGGACATCTTCAAGAACAATGCCGTCCTCGGCTTTCTGAACATCTTCAGTGGGGGTGCCCTGCGGAACATGAGCATCGCTGCCCTGGGCGTTTACCCCTACGTGACCGCCTCAATCATTATGCAGCTACTCGTTCCCATGGTGCCTCAGCTTCAGGCTTTGACCAAGGAGGGCGAGCAGGGCCGCCGTCAGATCGCGGTGTACACTCACTGGCTGACAGTGCCAATGTGCATTGTCCAGGGCTACGGACAGCTCATTCTTATCAACAACTTGGGCGGTTTCGGGGCCGAGACGAAGATCGGTCTTACTGGCGACGCTTTCTTGCCCACTCTCTCCATGATTAGCACCCTGACCGCCGGCAGTATGTTCTTGGTCTGGCTGGGCTCGCTGATCAGCGAGAAGGGGCTCGGCAACGGCATATCGCTACTTATCTTCGCTGGCATCGTCGCCAACATACCGCGGATGATCTGGACCGAGGTTTATGTCTCGACCGCCATGACGGGCATTGTGATGCTGGCTCTGTTCATCACCTTCATCCTCGCGGTCATCGTCTTCTTCCAGGAAGCCCAGAGGCGCATCCCGGTTCAGTACTCCCGCAGCCTGTTCAGGGGCGGTCGGATGTACCGCCAGTCGGGCCAGACCCACATCCCCCTGCGGGTGAACTCGGCAGGGATGATCCCGCTCATTTTCGCCTTTTCCATCGTCATCTTCCCGGCCTATGCCGCCAGCATGTTCCAGACGTCGAACACCGCCTGGGTAGCCAACGTGGCGGGCAGGGTCAATGATGTCTTCAACCCCTCGAACTTGGGCTATTGGGTCTTTCTCTTTTTTCTGGTAGTGATCTTTGCCTTCTTTTACACGATGGTTATCTTCCAGCAGCAGAACCTGGCGGAGAACCTGCAGCGGCAGGGGGGCTTCATTCCCGGAATCCGGCCGGGGCGCTCTACGGCGGAGTACATTACGCGGGTGCTCATTCGCATCACCTGGGCTGGCGCTCTCTTCCTTGGCTTTGTTGCGGTGATACCCTACGTTGCCTCTGCTGTCACGGGGAACCAATCCCTTAGTCTGGGCCGCGGCGGGGGATTATCCCTGGGCATTACCAGTTCCGGGTTGATTATCGTGGTCGGTGTGGTGCTGGACACCATGCGTCAGTTGGAGGCCCAACTGCTAATGCGTCAGTACGAGGGCTTCATCCGTTAGGAGGGACGAAGACCGTTGGACGTTATCCTCTTTGGCGCCCCAGGAGCTGGCAAAGGAACCCAGGCATCAATCCTGGCCGAAAAGACCGGCTTGGTGCACATCACGACAGGGGAACTGTTCAGAGAGGCTATTAGACAGGAGACGGAGCTGGGGAAGCAGGCCAAGCCCTATTACGACGGGGGTCAGTTGGTGCCCGATCGTTTGACCATCGCCATGCTGCTGGAGCGCCTATCCCAGGGCGATTGTGCTCGTGGCGCTATCTTGGATGGCTTCCCCCGTACGCTGGATCAGGCGACCGCTCTGGATGAGGCTCTGGCCCAGGAGGGCAGGGCGATCGACAAAGTTATCTATATCCAGGTGCCAGAGGACGATCTGTTGGGCCGTCTCTCTGGCCGCTGGAACTGTCGCCAGTGCAGCAGCGTCTATCACGAGCGCTTCCAGCCGCCGCGCCAGGCCGGTCGCTGCGACCAGTGTGGCGGCGAGCTGTACCAGCGAGACGACGACAAGCCGGAGACGGTGCGAAGGCGCCTGGAGGTCTATTTACAGCAGACGGCGCCCCTCATCGACTACTACCAGGCCAAGGGCAAGCTGGTGGAGATAGACGGCGGCAAGTCAGTGGATGAGGTCGCCAAGGGCTTGCTGGCGGCTGTGGAAGGCTCCTAGGGAGGATCCCACGACAGTCTATGCCTATCGAACTGAAGGGGCCCGAGGAGATAGCCCTGATGCGCCAGGCGGGCCGGGCTGTGGCCGAGGTCTTGGCTATCCTGCGGCAGGAGATTCGGCCGGGGCTGATGCTTAAGAAGCTGGACGACACTGTGCGGCGGGAGTTCGCCAAAAGAAAGGTGGTTCCCACCTTCCTGCACTATAACGGCTATCCGGCGCGCGTTTGTGTTTCTGTGAACGACGAGGTGGTGCATGGCATACCCGACAGGCGCGTCCTTCAGGAGGGCGCCATCGTGAGCATCGACCTGGGGGCCACCTACAATGGTTTCGTGGGCGATGCCGCCATCACCGTCGGCGTTGGCAGGATAAGTCCCGAGGCTGAGCGCCTCGTGCGGGTAACGGAGGAGGCGCTCTGGCAGGGCATCAAGGCAGCGAAGGCTGGCGCTCGTCTGGGGCAGATTTCGGCCGCTATTCAGGCCCACGCCGAAGGGAACGGCTTCGCTGTCGTGCGGGAGTACGTGGGCCACGGCGTCGGTCGCAGTATGCACGAGGATCCCCAGGTGCCCAACTTCGGTCCGCCCGACCGGGGGCCGCTGCTGGAGAAGGGCATGACCCTGGCCTTGGAGCCGATGGTCACCGCTGGCGATTGGCAAACCAAAAGAGATTCCGACGGCTGGACGGTGCGCACGGCCGATGGTAGCCTCGCCGCCCACTTCGAGCACACGATAGCGATCACCGAAGGCGAGGCGCAGGTGCTGACGCTTTCTTGAGGATGCTGGTAAACTATCTGGAGGTGATTGGTCTGCGGGCCGTTTATGTCTAAGAAAGAGGCTATAGAGGTCGAAGGCGTAGTCAAAGAAGCATTGCCCAATGCTGTGTTTCGGGTAGAGTTGCCCAACGGGCACCGGGTTCTTGCCCACGCCTCTGGCAAGATTCGGGTACATTTCATCCGCATCCTGCCCGGGGATCGCGTGTTGGTGGAGCTGTCGCCATACGACCTCACTCGTGGTAGGATTACCTATCGGGTCCGCTAGACTTTTCAGCAGCAGGATTGGTGATGAAGGTACGAGCTTCGGTCAAGCGGCGGTGCGACAAGTGCAAGATCGTCCGTCGCAAGGGTGTGGTGAGAGTGATCTGCGAAAACCCGCGGCACAAGCAGCGCCAAGGGTAGGGGAGGCATTATGGCGCGTATCGCTGGTGTGGACATTCCCAGGGACAAGCGGGTGGATGTCTCTCTGCGCTACATCTACGGCATAGGGCCCACTCTGGCCCACAACATCTGCGAGAGCGCGCGAGTGGAGCCCGCCACCAAGGTGCGAGACCTAACTGACGACGAGATCAGCCGCATCCGTGAGTTTATCGATCGCAACTACACGGTGGAGGGTGAGCTTCGCAAGACGGTGCGGCAGAACGTCCAGCGCCTTATCGAGATCAATTGCTATCGGGGGGTGCGCCATCGCCGTGGCCTGCCCGCTCGTGGTCAGCGCACCCGCACCAACGCTCGCTGTAAGCGAGGCCCGCGCAAGACGGTGGCTGGCAAGCGGCGGGCGGCGCTGACCAAGAAGTAGGATAGCCAGCTACATCTAACCAGCGAGGAGGGTTATGGCTGAAAGAAAAGACTCAGGCCGGGTAAAACGGCGGGAGCGCAAGAGCATTCCCGTCGGCCGTGCCTACATTCAATCCACCTTCAACAACACCATCATTACCCTTACCGACCCCAATGGCAAGGTCATCTCCTGGGCCAGCGCGGGCACGGCCGGCTTCAAGGGCTCACGCAAGAGCACTCCCTACGCCGCCCAGATAGCGGCCGATAGGGCGGCCAAGCGGGCGATGGAGCACGGTCTGCGCCAGGTGGAGGTCTTTGTGAGGGGCCCAGGCAGCGGCCGCGAGGCGGCCATTCGCTCCCTCCAGGGGGCGGGCATCCAGGTGATGAGCATCCGTGACGTAACCCCCATTCCCCACAACGGTTGTCGCCCTCCCAAACGGCGGCGAGTGTAAGCTAGGGATGGGTCTCGCTTAGGTAGTGAGGGAGAGCTAGTGGCACGCTACAGAGGACCTTCCTGTCGGATATGTCGGCGCTTGGCCGAGAAGCTCTATCTGAAGGGGGAGAAGTGTTACTCCCCACGCTGCCTCCTTGAGCGCCGTCCCTACGCTCCCGGGCAGCGCTCGATGCGCCGCCGCAAGGTGTCCGACCGCAGCCTCCAGTTGCGGGAGAAGCAGAAGGCGCGCTCCACCTATGGCCTGCTGGAGCGCCAGTTCCGCCGCTACTACAGGGAGGCGGTGCGGCGCAAGGGTATCACCGGCGAGAATCTGCTGCGTATCCTGGAGATGCGCCTGGACAATGTCGTCTATCGTCTCGGCTTCGCCGATTCGCGCAAGCAGGCTCGCCAGGTGGCTCTCCATGGCCACATCAGCATAAACGGCCGCAAGGCCGATATCCCCTCTCACGTCATCAAAGTGAACGATGTCATCGGTTGGACGGCGAGGGGGGCGAAGAGCGAAATCTTCAAAGCAGTCAGGGAGCAGGTGACTGACCGGTCCCTTCCCTCCTGGCTGAGCCTGGACAGCGAGCAGATGACAGGGATGGTGCTATCGCCGCCGACTATGGAAGACATTGGCGCCAAGTTCGACCCTGCCATTGTTGTTGAGTACTACTCTCGTTAGCAACCACTTGTTGCCAGAGTGAGGAGGTTGGTCTCGGTGACCCAGTTGGTCGTCCCCCAGGTTGAGATTGTGGAGAGCGACGACAATTACGTGCGCATCGTCGCCGAACCTCTGGAGCCCGGCTTCGGCACTACCGTTGGCAACGCCTTGAGGAGGGTTCTTCTCAGCTCCCTGCCGGGCGCTGCTATCACCTCCGTGCGCATCGACGGCGTACAGCACGAGTTCTCTACTATCCCTCACATGAAGGAGGACACCATCGAGTTCCTGCTGAATGTGAGGGAACTGCGCCTGCGCGCTCTGTCCGACCGGCCGGGCAAGCTCTTCCTGGAGGTGACTGGTCGTGAAGGGAAGATAACCGCTGCCGACATCCAAGCCCCTCCGGACTATGAGATCCTTAACCCTGAGCTGCACCTGGCCACGCTGGATTCGACGGAGGGGGAGCTAAGGGTGGAGTTCAACGTGGAGCAGGGCCACGGCTACGTGCAGGCGGGGGGAAGCGATGGCCAGCCCATTGGGGTAATCCCCGTGGATGCCATCTTCACACCCGTGCGCAAGGTGAACTACAGGGTGGAGCGCACCCGCGTGGGCCAGATGGCCAACTACGATCGCCTGGTGCTGGAGGTGTGGACCGACGGCACCATCGCCGGCGTGGAGGCTGTAAGCCAGAGTGCCGATATCCTTCTGGAGCAGCTCTCCCTGTTCAGTCGGTTGGGTAAGCCAGCGCCGCCAATGGTGGAACATGGCCTGGGTGCGGGCACCGTCCTCACGCCCGACCGCTACAACACGGCCATTGAGGACCTCAGCCTGTCGGTGCGGGCCTACAACTGCCTCAAGCGCAGTGGCCTGATGACGTTGGGCCAGGTGTTGGAGAAGAACGAGGACGAGCTTCTCTCCCTACGCAACTTCGGCCGCAAGTCCTACGACGAGCTCAAGACGCGCCTGCGGGAGCTGGGCTTCCTGCCTTCCGAGACAGCGGAGGAGGAGCTGGTGGCCGAGGTCCCGTCGGTCATCGAGGAGGAAGGGCTGCCAGCGGTGGTCGGCCGTGGCGAGAAGGCAGCGGCTGTGGTGGCGGAGCCGGTCGCTGGCGGGGAGGAGCCTGTGGTGGTCGCTGAGGAGGCGCCGCCGCCTGCCGAGGAGGCAGTGGTCGCACCGACCAAGGGGAAGAAGGGCGAGGCTGAGGCAGAAGAGCCAGCGCCTGTCGCTGAAGAGGGAGAGGGCGGAGAGCTAGCCGAGTGGCAGCGAAAGCTCCTAAAGCTCAAGGCAGAGGTTGGCGGGGAAGGCGAGGGCTAGGCCGAGATGGCACACCGTATCGCTGGACGCAGGCTGGGTCGCTCTACAAACCATCGTCTGGCCATGTTTCGCAACCAGGTGAGCGACCTACTACGCCATGGGAAGATCGTCACCACTGAGGCCAAGGCCAAGGAGGTGCGGAGCATCGCCGAGAAGGTGATCACCCTGGGCAGGCATGGAACGCTTCACGCCCGCCGACGGGCCCTGCGCATCATCAGTGACAAGGATGTGGTGAAGAAGCTATTCGACGACCTTGGGCCTCGCTATGCCAGTCGGCCCGGCGGCTATACTCGCATGATCAAGCTGGGGACGCGTCAGGGCGATGGCGCCAGCATGGCCCAACTGGAGTTGGTGGTGGAGGAGGAGGGGGAGTAAGAAACCGGCCGGGTGGCGGGTTGTCATCGTGGTGGGCGAGGAGAAAGAGTCATTTCGGAGAATTGCCCTGGTGGTGGAGTACGACGGAACAGCCTACGCTGGCTCCCAGTATCAGAAGAACGCTCCTACCATCCAGGGAGAGCTGGAGAAAGCCCTGAATAAGCTAACAGGCGAACGAACGAGGCTGGCGCTGGCCGGTCGCACCGATGCTGGTGTCCACGCCAAGGGGCAGGTGGCTTCCTTTCGGACGCGCGCGCCCTACGAGGCGGAGGTGTTCGTGCGGGCTTTGAACGCCCATCTTCCGCCGGACATCGCTGTACGTTCGGCGCGTCAGGTGCCGCTGAGCTTCCAGGCGCGCCGCCAGGCCAGGAGGCGTTGGTATCGCTATCTCATCTACAACGGGAGGCAGCGGCCAGCCCTTCGCAGGAGCTACTGCTGGCACGTTGCCCAGCCTCTGGACGTAGAGGCGATGCAGGGGGCATCCCAGCACCTTGTGGGCGAGCACGATCTTGCCGCCTTCGCTGCACCGTCCGCCCCCGCTAGGACTGTGCGAACGGTGTACAAGGCTGAGGTGAGTCGCCGCCGTTCCTGGGTGATGTTCGACATCGAAGGCAACTCCTTCCTGACGCAGCAGGTGCGGCGGACGGTGGGAGCGCTGGTGCAGGTGGGCCTGGGCAAGCAGACGGTGGAGGACTTCCGCTGCCTGCTGGCGTCGGCCCAGAGAGGGGCAGCCACTCTGGTGGCGCCGCCGCAAGGGCTTTGCCTGATGGCTGTGGAGTATGATGGTTTGAGTGGAAGTGGTCATGAAGAGAATGCGGACCTTTAGTCTGAAGGGCGGCGATATCACCCGCGACTGGTTGGTGATAGATGCGGCCGACCAGATCCTGGGGCGTATGGCAGCGCGCATAGCCCGCCTTCTGCGGGGCAAGCACAAGCCCACCTTTTCGCCTCATCTGGAGATGGGCGACTACGTCATCGTGGTCAATGCCGCGCGCGTGCGGGTCAGCGGCAGGAAGCTGCGCGACAAGGTCTACTATCGCCACTCCGGCTATCCCGGCGGGCTGAAGAGCGTCACCCTGGGCAAGCTGATGGCCACCAAACCCACGCGGGTCATCGAGATGGCGGTGCGGGGCATGCTCCCCCACAATCGGCTGGGGCGAAAGCTGTTCGGCAATCTCAAGGTCTATGCCGGGCCGGACCATCCCCACGAGGCTCAGGTGAAGGGTAGTCAGAAGGGGCAAGAGGCGGCCGGCGAGGCAGCTTCCGGCTAGGAGGGCGAAGGAAAGTGGTCGAAGAGCAGGTCATCGAGGGGCAGCATTACCACTACGGGACGGGTCGACGCAAGACGGCGGTGGCCAGGGTGCGGTTGTATCCGGGCACAGGCACCATCATCATCAATGGCAGGCCCTTCCTGGAGGTGTTCAACCGGCCGGTCTACCAGTCCAGCGTCCGGCAGCCGCTGCTTCTGACCGAGACCCTGGACAAGTTCAACGTCCAGGTGAAGATAAGCGGCGGCGGCAGCACCGGCTGGGCTGGGGCCGTCGCCCACGGCATTGCGCGGGCGCTGGTGGCCGCCGACGAGCACTACAAGCCCATCCTCCGCAAGGCCGGTCTCCTCACCCGCGACTCGCGAGTCAAGGAGCGCAAGAAGTACGGGCTCAAGCGGGCCCGCAAGGCGCCCCAGTACACCAAGCGCTAGTGGCCAGCCAACCGCTCCTTCAGCGTGGCGATGGGCGGAGTGGGGGCGGGTGCTACCCTGTTCAGAATCGCCAGGTACAAGCTCACCCAGTCACCAAAGAGGGTGGCGCTCATCATCTGGGCCAAAGGACTCTTCCCCTCGGCGTCGACCGTCGCGCTCTCCACGCCTGCCTCCTCCAGGGCCGTTTGGGTGAGGTCGTAGCGCAGGAGGATGCGTGGGTGGAGGGATGGCGCCCGCAGGAAGACCACCAGGGCCTTAGCTGCTATCTCTTTGGGCAGGCCGTAGCCGACCATGGCATTGTGATTGGCCTCGGGCAGCTCTTCGTAGAAGCACCACATCTTGCTGGTCTCGTTGAGCTGGCCCTTCCAGCGGCGGGCCACCGGGGTCAGGATGCCCGCCCCGTAGGCTACGGGCAGCCGCTGGTGTAGCTTCTGGGCGAGCTGTTTGGCAGGGTTGCTGGCCAGCGGCACCGTCTCGTCGATGCGCGTCGCCAGGCCTTCCATGACGGCGGCGGCCTCGTCCACGTCCGCGCTCTTGTCAGCCACTAGCCCTACCTTCTGGGCGACGGCCAGGAGGGGCATGAAGCTGTAGCCCAGAGCGGCGCGCGGCTCCGCCGGGTAGTGGAAGACGAAGGCGGGGATGTCGTTGGCGCGAGCGATGGTCAGCAGCTTGCCGCCGCCGGTGATGACCACCTTCTTGGCCCCGCTCGACAAGCCTTGGTCGAAGGCCGAGAGCACTTCCTCGGTGTTGCCGCTGTAGCTGGACGCTATCAGGAGCGTCCTGTCGTCCACCAGGAGGGGCAGCTGGTAGTTGCGATGGCTGAAGACGGGGACGGGGCTCTCCCCGGCCACCAGCGAGCCCAGGAAGTCGCCGGCGATGGCCGAGCCGCCCATGCCCAGGATGACCACCTTGTCGATGTCACGATACTCATCCGGCAACTCCAGGCCCTGGGCCTCCTGCCAGGCAGCGCGGCACTGGCGGGGCAGGTCGCGGATGCAGGCCAGCATCCCCTGGGGATCGATCCTCTGGTAGGCGGCGAGGTCGTCTAGCATGGTCATGGCTACAGCTCCTTCGGCAGGCTCAGGACAGGCCAACCAGTTCCTTTCCGGCCGCTAGAACCTTCTGCACCAGGCTTTGGTCTTGCACCTCTGTGTAGATGCGGAGCAGGGGCTCCGTGCCCGAGAAACGGAGGAGCAGCCATCCTCCACCCTCCAGGTGGAAGCGAAAGCCGTCGGTGGTGTCGGTTTCAACAACCCTCAGGCCAGCCAGCCGCTGGGGCTGGGCGTCCGATAGGCGGGCCATTAGCCCCGCCTTCTGCTCTGGCGCCAGGGGGATGTCCATGCGGTCGTAGTAGTGGGGCCCTACCTTGGCGAACAGCTCGGCCAGCAGCTCGGAAGGGCGACGGCCACGGCGGGCCATGAGGTCCAGGAAGTAGAGGGAGGAGAGGATGCCGTCGCGGTCGGGCGGGTGATGGCGGAAGGCGAAGCCACCGCTCTCCTCGCCGGCCATGAGGGCATTCTCAGCGATCATCTTGGGCCCCAGGAACTTGAAGCCGACCGGCGTCTCGTACACGGGGACGTTGTACAGCTCGCCCAGACGGTAGATCATGCTGGTGCTGGTCACTGACTTGACCATGGGCCCGCGCTGGCCGCGCACCTCCAGCAGGTAGTAGGCCAGGAGGGCGAACACCTGGTGCTGGTTGACGAACTCTCCCTTCTCGTCGATGATGCCCACGCGGTCGCCGTCGCCGTCGGTGGCCAGGCCCACGTCGGCGCCCGTCTCCCTGACGGCATCGATGAGCGCGCCCAGGTGGCGGGCGATGGGCTCCGGCTGGAGGCCGGGGAAAAGGGGATTGCGCTCACCGTGCAGCTCCTGCACCTGGGTGGCCCCGCCGGTCAGGATCTGAGGCAACCAGCCGATGGCTGCCCCGTACATGGAGTCGATGACCACGCGCAGCCCGGCGGCTCGCAGGGCCTCCAGGTCGACCAGCTCGCCCACGTGCTCCATGTAGGACTGGCGGGGGCTGACGAGCTCCACCAGGCCCCGCTCCTGGGCTTCCGACAGGGCCAGCCGCGGCACGTCGGCGGCCAGGATGGCCGGCAGGCGCTCCTCCAGGCGGGCGATGACCTCGGGTGAGGCGCTGCTGGCGTACTCGGGCTTGTACTTGAAGCCCGACCAGCGGGCGGAGTTGTGGCTGGCGGTGATGATCACTGCCCCGCCGGCCTTCCTCTGGAGGAGGGCGTAGCTGACCACCGGCGTGGACACGGGCGAGTCGCAGAGGTAAACGTGGATGCCGTTGGCGGCCACAACCTCGGCCACGGCGGCGGCGAAGTCCTCCGAGGCGAAGCGGGTATCGTAGCCGACCACCAGCCCTCGCCCGGCCAGATTCGCCTCCTTCAGGTAGAGAGCGACGCTCTGAGCGCAGGCTCGGACGTTCGGGAACGTGAAGTCCTCGGCGATGATGGCCCGCCAGCCGTCCGTGCCGAACTTGATCTCGGTTGTCATCACTGAAAGCCTTTCCTAGCGGGTTGACCCCGCCTCTGCCGGGGCGAGCAGGGCCGCCTCCCGGGCAGCCTCCGTCAGGTCCTTCACCGTATCGATGGAGCGCCAGTAGCCGCGGGCACGGTAGGCCCGCAGTTGGCCTCTCTCGGTCAGCAGGGGGAAGACGCTGTCCTCGTGGTCGCCCACGTCCGGCAGGAGGTCGAAGAAGGGGCGGGAGAGAACGTAGAGGCCGGCGTTGATCCAGTGGGGCAGGCGCGGCTTCTCCTCGAAACGGAGAATGCGCCCGTCACGGGCCACCCGCACGATGCCATAGGGGCTGACGAAGCGGGTCAGCATGACGGTGGCCACCGCCCCTGAGGCGCGATGGGCGCGCAGGATGGGGGCCAGGGGCTGATTGCAGAGAACGTCGCCGTTGGTGCCGATGATCAGTTTCTCTCTCTCTGGCACGCGCGCGAAGGCTAGCTTGAAGGCGCCGCCTCGTCCCAACGGCTGCTCCTCCAGCGAGTACTCGATAGTCAGGCCCCAGGCGCGGCCGTCGCCAAAGTAGCTCTGGATCACATCCGCCCGGTAGCCGCAGAGGAGGAGGGCGTGGCTGACGCCGTTGTCCCGCAGCCAGGTCAGATGGTATTCGAGGATGGGTTTGCCGGCCAGGAGGATCATCGGCTTGGGCCGATCATCGGTGAGGGGACGCAGCCGCTCGCCCTTGCCGCCAGCGAGAACCAGGGCGTACATGGGGCTAGCGACGGGCCTCCTCCGCCAGGGGCAGGCCAGCCTCTTGGCGCAGGATATCCGCCTTGTCCGTCCTCTCCCAGGGGGCGTCGATGTCTTCGCGGCCGAAGTGGCCATAGGCGGCCGTGGCCCGATAGATGGGCCGTCGCAGGTCGAGGTCGCGCACTATCGCTGCCGGCCGCAGGTCGAAGTGTTTCCTGATCAGCCGATCGATGAGCTCGTGGTCGACGTTCTGGGTGCCGAAGGTCTCCAAGGAGACGGAGACGGGGTGGGCGACCCCAATGGCATAGGCGATCTCGATCTCCGCCCGGTCAGCTAGGCCAGCAGCGACGATGTTCTTGGCCACGTAGCGGGCGGCGTAGGAGCCGGAGCGGTCGACCTTGGTGGGGTCCTTGCCGGAGTAGGAGCCACCGCCGTGGCGGCCGCTGGAGCCGTAGGTGTCGACGATGTTCTTGCGGCCGGAGAGGCCGGAATCGCCCCTGGGGCCACCGATGACGAACCTGCCGCTGGGGTTGATGAGATAGACGGTTTCGCTGTTCAGAAACTCGGCAGGGATGGTCTGGTACACCACGTGCTCCATGATATCGGCCTGGAGACGGGCAAGTTCGATGCCGTCATCGTGCTGGCTGGAGACCACCAGTGTCTTCACCCGCCTGGGTATGCCGAAAGAGTACTCCACCGTCACCTGGGACTTGCCGTCGGGGCGAAGATAGGGGATGGTTTCGTCCTTGCGCACCTGGGCCAGGCGGCGGCAGAGCTTGTGGGCTAGAGAGATGGACAGGGGCATCAGCTCCGGCGTCTCGTTGCAGGCGAAACCCAGCATGATGCCCTGGTCGCCGGCTCCCAGTTCAAGCTCCTCGGCTTTCTCCCGCCCCTCGCGTACCTCCAGGGGCGTGCACACCGCGGCGGCGATGTCCGACGATTGTTCCTTGACAGACACCACCACGCCGCAGCTCTCGGTGTCGAAGCCGTACTCGGGCTTGGTGTAGCCGATCTCGCGGATGGTCTGGCGGGCGATCTTGGTGTAATCCACGTGGTGGGTGGTGGAGATCTCGCCGATGATGACCACCAGGCCGGTGGTGGTCGTCACCTCGCAGGCCACGCGAGCGGAGGGATCGTAGCGCAGGATCTCGTCCAGGATGGCGTCGGCGATCTGGTCGCACATCTTGTCGGGGTGACCCTCGGTCACCGACTCCGAGGTCACGAGCATGGATGGGGAGCTCATCAGGGTCATGCGTGTGGGCATGGGCTTCTCCTCCTTAGGGATTATTCCGTGCCGGCCTCCCAGCTCTCCAGGTATTGGCGTTGCTCGCTGGTCAGTTCGTCGATGTTGATTTTCATGGAGCGAAGCTTGAGGCGGGCCACCTCCTGATCGATCTCGCTGGGCACAGGGTGAACCGCCGCGGGCAGGCGCTCTGAGCGGCGGGCGATGTACTCCGCGCAGAGGGCCTGGTTGGCGAAGCTCATGTCCATCACGCTGGCGGGGTGGCCCTCGGCGGCGGCCAGGTTGATGAGGCGTCCTTCCCCCAGCAGGAACAGGCGGCGGCCATCACCGAGGCGGTACTCGGTCACGTGGCTGCGTAGCTGACGCTTGCTCTCGGCCATCTGCTCCAGGGCGGCGGTGTTCAGCTCCACGTTGAAGTGGCCGGAGTTGGCCAGGATGGCCCCGTCCTTCATCACCTGGAGATGTTCTTTGCTGATGACGTTCACATCCCCGGTGACGGTGATGAAGATGTCGCCGATCCTGGCGGCCTCGGCCATGGGCATAACCCGGAAGCCATCCATGGCCGCCTCCAGGGCGCGCACGGGCTTCACCTCGGTCACCACCACCTGGGCGCCCAGGCCATGGGCGCGCATGGTGACGCCGCGGCCGCACCAGCCGTAGCCGGCCACCACGACCGTCTTGCCTGCCCAAAGGACGTTGGTGGCGCGCGTGATGCCGTCGATGGTGCTCTGGCCGGTGCCGTAGCGGTTATCGAACAGGTGCTTGGTGTCGGCCTCGTTGACGGCGATGATCGGGTAGGTCAGGGCCCCGGCGCGGGCCATGGCCTGCAGGCGGATGACGCCGGTGGTGGTCTCCTCGGTGCCTGCCAGGACGTCGGGCAAAAGCTCCCGGCGCTCCTTGTGGAGGGTGCTCACCAGGTCGGCGCCGTCATCCAGGGTTATCTGAGGCCGCTGAGCCAGGGCGGCCTGGATGTGGCGGTAGTAGGTCTCGGTGTCCTCGCCGCAGGTGGCGAAGACGGGGATGTTGTGCTCGCTGACCAGCGCTGCCGCCACGTCGTCCTGGGTGGAGAGGGGATTGCTGGCGCAGAGGGCGAGCTGGGCGCCGCCGTCCACCAGGGTCAGGGCCAGGTTGGCCGTCTCGGTGGTGACATGCAGGCAGGCGGAGACGCGTACGCCCGCCAGGGGCTTCTCCTTCTGGAAGCGCCGGCGGATGAGGTCGATGACCGGCATCTCCCGCGCCGCCCACTCGATGCGCAGCAGGCCCTCGGGCGCCAGGCCCAGGTTCTTCACGTCGAAGTCGATGGCAGGCTTGATCATTGCCCCTCCTTCATCCAGCTCATCTGCTCTCGTGATACTCCTCAATCACTTCGGAGGCTCCGGCGGGCCGCCCATCCAGGAAGGGGGCCCTCCCCAGCGCGAGGGGCGCGAGCTTCGCTCAGGCTTGAGGCCCTCCTCCTTCAGGAAGCGCTTCAGGTCTCCCGGCTCGACGTGAACACCAGCCTCGCGGAGGGCTTTAGCCAAGGCGTGGTGACCCAGCTTTGGGTAGCGCTTATGCAAACGTCTGATCTCCTGCGCCACCCGTTCATCGATAGTTCGGTAGGTACGCTTGGGCCGAGTCATTATCGCACCATCACTTCCCGTCCCGGCCGGCCGCGTCTGCGCGCCCGCCACCGCCGCACCAGCGACGCCAGGCCGATCATGTCCTTTCGCCGTGCCCCCGACTCGATGAGGCGGCACTCCTGCCGGTAGCCCAGCCGTTCATAGAGGCGGATGGCGATCTCGTTCCTGGCGTCGACCGTCAGCAGCACATCGGGACAGGTCTTGAGCAGCTCGGCGGTGACGGCGCTGGTGGCGATGCTGCCACAGCCCTGCCCTCGATAGCGGGGGTGGGTCATGACGTTGCCCACCAGGGCCAGGCCTTGGGAGGCAGCGACCACGTGGGTGCCGGCCATGGCTACCAGCCTTCGGTCGGCATAGACGCCATAGTACACCCCCCCGTCCAGCACGGCGGCCGGATAGAATCCGAAGCCATCGCTGCGCTGGAGGGCGTTGACCGCCCCGATGTCCGCCCTGTGCAGACGCTGCGCGGGTCCCGCCGTCGGCCGAAAGCTCTCGGCTGACACGGACATGCGCAGCGAAGGCCCCTGCCGCGACAGGGCGAAGTGCCGCTGGGCGACAGCCTGATGGTCGAGCTGGAAGGTGGCGAAGGTGAGGCGGGGGCCCGGGTGGAGGCGAAGGAGGGCAGCGAGGGCCTGGGGATCGCCGAAGGCCACGAGGGCTGGGCCCAAGCCGCTGCGCGCGTGGACGACGAGCGCCTGGCCGTGCGGGCCGCGGGCGTGCCACCACTCGCTGCGGGGGAACAGGCGTGGCTCCAGGTGGGCCAGGGCGTAGGCAGCGTAGGCTCGCTGTCCTTCTAGCAGGGGCCGAATGGCCTCGGGGTCGGCGAGGCGCTCTACGACGTACTCGGCCCTTTGTTTGGCCGCCGCCTTGGCCCCAAAGATGCTCGCCTTCAGCCTGTCGGTCAGCATGCTCAACTTCCCGTCGGTTTGCCCACCATGTACTTCCCGATGATGGGCGCCAGCTTCTTCTTTGTCTCCTCGGGCACGATGTTCAGAGGCGTGATCAGGGCGTCGCGGAGGGCGCTGGCGCAGAGGCAATCGCGGCGGGCAGGCAGCCCGGACAGGGCCAGGCGCACCGTCCGCTGGGCGACAGCGACCGTCTTGGCCAGGTTTGCCACGATCATCTCGGCGGTCACTGATTCGTGGCCCTCGTACCAGCAATCGTAGTCGGTGACGCAGGCCAGGGTGGCATAGCAGATCTCGGCCTCGCGCGCGAGCTTGGCTTCGGGCAGGGCGGTCATGCCGATGAGGTCGGCCCCCCAGGAACGATAGAGGTTGGACTCAGCCTTCGTGGAGAAGGCGGGGCCCTCCATGACCACCAGGGTGCTGCCGTTGTGGACGGTGGCGTGGGCCTCCTGGGCCGACCGCCCGAGGTTGGCTCGCAGGACGGGGCAGAAGGGCTCGGCGAAGGCGATGTGGGCCACCAGCCCCTGGCCGAAGAAGGTGGCAGGGCGGCCCTTGGTGCGGTCGATGAGCTGGTCGGGCACGACCAGGTGCTGGGGCTCGATCTCCTGGCGCAGGCTGCCCACAGCGCTCACGGCGATGATGAACTCCACCCCCAGGGTCTTGAGGGCATAGACGTTGGCCCGCGCCGGCAGCTCCGAGGGTAGGATGCGGTGGCCGCGGCCGTGGCGGGGCAGGAAGGCCACTCGCACGCCGTCTAGCGTGCCGATGACGATGGCGTCGCTGGGCTGACCGAAGGGGGTCTTTTCAATGCGGGCCTCCTCCACGTCGGTCAGGCCATCCATCTGGTAGAAGCCGCTGCCGCCGATGATCGCCACTCGGGCCTCAGCCATGGCGAACTCCTTCCTGCTGGAAGAGCTGCGGCAGGGACTCGGCGTACGGCGCGCGGGCGATGCCGCGCTCGCTGATGATGGCTGTAATGTAGTCGTGGGGCGTCACGTCGAAGGCGGGGTTTAGGGCCTCGATACCCGCGGGCGTCACCGTCACGCCGGCGAAGGTCGTCACCTCTTCCGCCGGGCGCTCCTCGATCGGTATCTGGTCGCCGCTGGCGGTGGCCAGGTCGATGGTGCTGGTGGGCGCCGCCACGTAGAGGGGGATGGCGTGC
>Ga0315297_10000318_pt1 | contig 27564 bp, 23 predicted proteins | sample YL17G15_0_MG_FD_203628 | JGI IMG/M metagenome (GOLD analysis project Ga0315297, IMG submission 203628) | Sediment microbial communities from Yellowstone Lake, YNP, Wyoming, USA - YL17G15_0 | ecosystem: Environmental > Aquatic > Freshwater > Lake > Sediment | place: USA: Wyoming | collected...
GGGAAAACCACTAGGTCGGCCTGGACAGCAAGGGCCCGCTCCACGTACTTGAGAATCAGGGCGGCATTTCCATTCAGATCCCCCACGGTCGGGTTGATCTGGGAAAGCGCCAGGCGTAAAGCCCTCATTTCCTTGTTCTGCCTATCCTTCCCGGGTTATCCCCGCGCTTACTCATTCAATTCGGGGGCTTACCCTACTCTCCCCTTCCTTAATTTATCTCAAAAAACCCAACAGTCCAAATTAAATTTGCATATCCAAAATTCTTGCCATTCCGGGCTTGACTAAGCCTGCCCCGGACTTGATCCGGGGGAATCCAGTTTCTTCTCCTGGATCCCCGCTTTCGCGGGGATGACAAAAAGCGTCTGGATTCCTCCCGCCTCTGGCGGGACGGGAATGACAACTGATGCGTAATTTCTTGGGATGCTGCCCATAGAATTAGGACATTGGGATTTTGTCATTTGAGATTGTTTGGAATTTGGAGCTTGGGATTTGGGATTTATGTTCATTAATAGGCATACAATCTCCCATAGGGACGCAGGTGCTTGGGATAGAGTTTGATAAAATCATCGGGAACCACCTGGGCCAGGTCCAGGCCGAAATAATTGGAGTAATCCCGGATGATCCAGCTGAGAAATTCCATTTCTTTTTCATCGGGACGGTCGAAACCCACTTCTTTCCCGGTCTGATAGGGTTCGAGCTTTCCCCGGAAGAAGATTTTTCCGCCGTGGATCCCCGTCCCGATAAAAGCCGGGGGCCGGGAGAATGACTTCGGGTTGCGGGGCGGGAGATTGAGGATCACCACCACCCCCCCAGCCATGTACTCTCCCAGGAAGTCCTGTCCCATCACCCCGATCACGATCACCGGGCGCTGTTCCCCGTATTCCTTCATGTGGATCGCGGTCCGGTATCCCACCTCGTCGCGGATGAAGATCCGGCCCCCGCGCATCCCCATGCCGACGATATCCCCGGCCCGCCCGTGGATGATGATCTCCCCGGAATTCATGGTGTTCCCGACCCCGTCCTGCGCGTCCCCGAAGACCTCCAGGCGCACCCCGTCGGAAAAAGCCGCCAGGTCGTTGCCGGGGGTCCCGTGAATTCGGAAGCTGACCGGCCGGCGCACCCGCGAGGCGATGTATCTCTGGCCGTGAACCCCCCGGATCTCGATCTCCCCGGCGCCGGAAGCCAGGAGATCGTCCACCCGCCGGTTGAGCTCCCGGTAATCCAGGCCCCGGGCATCCACCCGGGCCAACCTGGCGGTTGGCGGTTTCAGGTTCCGGGTTTCAAGTTCCAAGTTGTCTATATCCATATTTGGATTTGAAATCATTGATGTTCCCCAGGTTTCATATCGTTTTTTATCCCTTTATTTTTCACTCGTTTGAACTTTGGATTTTCTTTACCCTATCTCCTATCTCCAATCTCCTATCTACTGCCTACTGCCTACTGCTTATTGCCTACTGCTTACTGCTTATTCTCCCGCCCCTTTCACCCCCAGGACCCGGAGTTCCCATTCTTCCAGGCCCACCCCGCGCAATTGGAGCCGGTTCCCCCGGAGGGATTCGATCGCGTTGACCCCCATTCCCCCCAGGATCTCCTTGATGTCGAGGCTCCAGCCCCGGAGCAGGTTGACCAGCCGGCGGGCGGCTACGTCCGGGTTCAAACGCTTGGCCAGCTCGGGCCGGTTGGTGCAGATCCCCCAGTTGCAGATCCCGGTGTAGCACTTCTGGCAGATCGTGCACCCCATCGCGACCAGGGCGGCGGTCCCGAGATAGACCGCGTCCGCCCCCAGGGCGATCGCCTTGATCACGTCGGCCGCGCTCCGGAATCCCCCCGCCGCCACCAGCGAGGCCCAGTTCCGGATGCCCTCTTCCCGCAAACGGGTGTCCACCGCCGCCAGGGCGAGCTCGATCGGGATGCCCACGTGATCCCGGATGAGCTTGGGCGCCGCCCCGGTCCCTCCCCGGATCCCGTCGATGACGATCATGTCGGCCCCGGCCCGTACCATCCCGGAGGCGATCGCGGCCGCGTTGTGCACCGCGGCGATCTTCACCGAGATGGGTTTCCGGTAACTGGTCGCCTCCTTGAGCGCGTAGATCAGCATGGAGAGATCCTCGATCGAGTAAATGTCGTGCTGGGGCGCCGGGGAGAGGGCATCGGTCCCCACCGGGATCATCCGGGTCTCGGCCACCTTAGCGAGAACCTTTTCCCCGGGCAGGTGGCCCCCGATCCCGGGCTTGGCCCCCTGGCCGATCTTGATCTCCACGATCGCGGAATTGTTGAGGTATTCCCAGTTGACCCCGAATCTCCCCGAGGCGCACTGGACGATCGCGACCTTTCCGTAATCCACGAGCTCGGCCGGAAGCCCGCCTTCGCCGGTGTTAAACAGGGTGCCGTACTCGGAAGCCGCCCGGGCCAGGGACTGCATGGCCTGGAGGCTGATCGCCCCGAAGGACATAGCGGAAAAAAGGAGAGGGGTTTCGATCCGGACATTGGGGCATTCGGACTCCCGCGCCCTTCCTTCTCCCGGTTCCAGGGCGTCCGGTTTTCTTCCCAGGTAGGTCCGGAGCTCCATCGGCTCCCGGAGCGGATCGATCGACGGGTTCGTCACCTGGCTCGCGTTCAAAAAGAGGTGGTCCCAGTAGGAGCGAATCGGTTTGTCGTTCCCCGATCCGGTCAGGATCACCCCGCCGCTTTCCGCCTGGCGGCAGACATCCCGGAGATGCTCCCGGGTCCAGTTGGCGTTGGGGCGGGATTCGCTGGGATTGGTTCTCACCGTCAGGGCCCGGGTCGGGCAAAGCGTTACGCAGCGCAGACAGCCGACACAAAGCTCTTCCCGGGAAAGGAGGGAATTTTCCTCCGCGTCGTAGACGTGGGTCTCAAACCCGCACTGGCGAACGCAGGTCAGGCAGCGGATGCAGCGGTCCTCCCTCCGCTCGACAATGAATTCCGGCGGAAGATAGCTTTTCAAACCCGTCCTCCGGCTTTTAACCCCGCCCGGTCTTCATCCGAAACTTCCGGCCGGGCCGGTTCGAAGATCTCCGGGGATTCCGGCTTCACCCGGCCGACGATCGGATCCCCACCCTGGGGGCTCCAGAACTCATCCAGTTCCGGGCAGACCAGGCGGATGGACGCCTCTTCCGAAGAGATATAAAGGTTCTCCCCCCCGATCCCGGCGGTCATCGGGCGGAGGCGGATCCGGTCATTCAGCCCGATCATTTCCCCGTGGTGGGCGATCACGCAGGCAAAGGGCCCGTTGACCAGCAGGCTGGAATAAATCTGGCGCAATTTGATGAGCTCGGAGCGTTCCGGTTCTTTCATTCTCTCGATCTCCTCCCAGAGGGGCGGGGCCATGATCTTCGTCACCAGGGACATCGGCAGCCGCTGGCGCCGGGCCAGGAGATCGACGATGTAGGCCAGCACCTCGGTATCGGTCTCCAGGGTGCAGGCATAGCCGTGCATCTCGAGGTAGCGGCGGTTGATCCCATAGCTCGAGATCTCGCCGTTGTGGATCACGGTCCAGTCCAGGATCGAGAAGGGATGGGCCCCTCCCCACCAGGCCCGCGAGTTGGTCGGGAAGCGACTGTGCGCGGTCCAGAGATAACCCCGGTATTCGTCCAGGCGGAAATATTCGGCGATCGTTTCGGGATGACCCACGCCCTTGAACACCCCCATGTTCTTGCCGCTGGAAAAGACGAAGGCGTCCTTGATCCCGGTATTGATGTCCATCACCGCCCGGATCACCCGCTCATCCTCAGTCACATCGTCCATCCAGCCGGCCCGGGGCGAGAGGAAATACCGAAAAACCTGGGGCGGATGGTCGACCGCCTGGGTTTTCCGGGTGGGAACCTCCTCCTCGTCGGCCACTTCGAAGCGGCCCTTCAGGTAACTCTCCACTTCTTCCCGGGCCAGGGGATCGTCGAACATGACCTGGAGAGCGTAATGCTCGGCGTATTCTGGGTAAATCCCGTATATGGCGAAGCCGCCCCCGAGACCGTTTCCCCGGTTCCGCATGTTGGAGATCGCCCGGAACACCGGCTCCCCGGAGACGTTCCTCCCCGCCTGGTTGAGCAGGGCGAAGATCGCGCACCCCTCGAAAACCTTGTCGTCCCGATACGGATTGTTAAGCGAGCGAAGATTTTTCACTGCGATTCCACCTCCCTTCCCGGAGTTCCTCCCGGAACCCGCGGGGTAAATCCAAAAGACTGAAATCCGGCTTGAGGAGCCGCGGGCGAAACTCGCCGATCTCGGCCCCGGAGCGGATCAACGCGGCCAGGATTCCGGCCGACTGAATTTCTCCCAGGATGGAAAATCCCAGCAAACGACCATCCCGGACCAGGAGCGCCCGCCGGGAACCTTTTTCCTCTCCCTGGAGAACCTCCACCCCTCCCCCGGCGGGCGGATTGACCATCCCGGCCGAGAGCACCGGTTTCCCGAAGATCCGGAGGGCGTTCATCATCATTCCCATCTCGTATTCCCGTTCTTCCCCGGCCATGTTCATCCCGGCCACCCTTCCGCCCCAGTAGGCGTTGATCCAGACCGGGATGAGCCGGTTGCCACCGGTAAAGAAATCCCCAATGCCGGCGGCGTCCCCGCAGGAAAATATCCCCGCGGTCGAGGTTTCCATTCTCGGATTGACCATGATCCCCCGGTCCGCCTGGAGGCCGGAGGCCCGGGCCAGCTCGACGCGAGGCCGGACCCCGATGGCCACGAGCAGAAGATCCGCCGGAAGCGAATCCCCCGATTTCAGTTCCACCGAGAGCGGAAAGCCCCCGGTCCGGCCGGGCCGAACTCCGGTCACGGTTTCCTGGAAGCGGAGGGAGATCCCTTCCCGGGAGAGAACGTTTTCCAGCCAGCGGGAAGAGGCCGGGTCGAGCACGGGGGCGAGCACCCGGTCCTGGAGTTCCACCATCACCACTTCCAGGCCCCGGGCCCGGAAGGCCTCGGCGGCCTTCAGTCCGATCAAGCCCCCACCCAGGATCACCACCCGTTTCCCGCCTCCCCGTTTGCGGAGATATTCCCGGATCTGAAGGGCATCCTCCCGGGTGGTAAAGGTGAAAACCCCGGGGCGTTCCCGTCCCTCGAATTCCGGGACAATCGGTGCGCCGCCCACGGCCAGGAGGAGTTTTTCCCAGCCCCGGGTTTTCCCGTCCCCGGTCCGGACCAGTCTCCCGGAAATATCGATTTCCTCGGCCCGGGTCCCGGCGAACAAATCCACGCGGTTTTCCGGGTAGAAACGGGACGGCCGGTAGAAGATTTCCTCCTGGGTTTTCTCCCCGGAAAGCAGCTCGGAGATGAGCGGACGGGCATAGGCCGGGCCGGTTTCCTCGCCGATAACGGCGGTGGACCCTTCCGGGTCCACCGCCCGGATTCCCTCAACCGTCCCGATCCCGCCCGTCGAGTTCCCGATGATCAGATAACGATATGCTTCCATGGTTTTAATTCTGGTTCACGGTTCTGGGTTTAATAATTCCCTGACAACCTGAGTTCCTGATTTCCGGATGACCTGATCTCCGCTGTTTTTCCTGTTGCATTCTTTTTTGCTGGTCTGTTGGTCTGTTGGACCGTTGGTCTGCTGGTCTTGTTTTCTCTCTACTCCGTTAGAATGAGCGCTTCATTCGGGCAGCCCGCCACGCAGGCCGGTACTTCCCGGCCCGGACAAAGATCGCACTTGGCCACCACCCCGCGCTTCTCGTCCCAGAGAATGGTCCCGTTGGCGCAGGCCAGGATACAGGAGAGACAGCCGACACAGCGTTCCGGGTCGTGAATCACTTTCCCGGTCTCCAGGTCCCGCTCCATCGCCCCGCTCACGCAGGCGAAAACGCAGAGTGGCTCGTCGCAGTGCCGGCAGACCAGCGCGAAGGAAACCGGACCCTCCTCCACCACCCGGACCCGCCCCCGGGGTCTTTCCCGCCCCGGGCCGAAGGCCTTAAGCAGGTCCTTGGAGGGATGGTGCTCGGCCGCGCAGTAAAACTCGCAGAGGTGACAGCCGATGCAGGCCTCCTCCCGAACCTGGATCTTCCGGACCGCTCCCGTTCTCTTCATTTCTCCCGCCTTTTTCATCGTTGACCTCGCTTATTCCACCGTTACGCTTTTCGCCAGATTTCGAGGCTGGTCTATATTTGTCCCCCGAATTACCGCGATGTGATAAGCCAGCAATTGCAGAGGAATAATATTCAAAATCGGTTGGAGCTCTTCCTGAGTGCGGGGAACGGCGATGGTTTCTTCAACCCGCTCGGCGATCTCTTCATCCCCTTCATTGACCAGAGCGATAACCCGGCCGCACCGGGCCCGGGCTTCCTCAATATTGCTCCGGATTTTATCCCGGCCCTCGCCGTGAGTAGCCAGGGCCAGCACCGGCATCTCCCGGTCAATCAGGGCGATGGGGCCGTGCTTCATCTCTCCGGCCGGGTAACCTTCAGCGTGAATGTAGGAAATTTCTTTCAGCTTCAAGGCTCCTTCCAGGGCGAGGGGGTAATTGATTCCCCGGCCGAGATAAAGAAAGTTTTGAAAGCCGGAAAATTTACGGGCGATCATCTGAATCTCGGGATCCAAGCCCAGGCACTTCTTAATCAGCTGAGGAATTTTCAACAATTCTTGGATTTTGTCCTTCGTTCCAGCCGGCGAAACCAAGCTCCGGTCCCGGGCCAAAGCGAGGGCGGTAAGATAAAGCGCGATGATCTGGGTGGAAAAAGCCTTGGTGGAAGCCACCCCGATCTCGGGTCCGGCATGGGTATATAAAGTAAAATCCGCCATCCGGGAAATCGAACTCCCGAGAACATTGCAGATTGCCAGGGTCGGACAACCCTTGGCTTTTCCCTCCCGGAGGGCCTTCAAGGTATCCGCGGTTTCTCCCGACTGTGAGATCAGGATCATCAGGGTTTCCGGACCGATGATCGGGTTACGGTGCCGGAACTCCGAGGCCAGTTCCACCTCGGAAGGCAAGAGGCAGAAACGTTCGAAATAATACCTCCCGACCAGACCGGCGTGGTAACTGGTCCCGCAGGCAACCAGATAGATCCGTTTGGCCGAGAGGAAATTTTCCCGCCGATCCTCCAGGCCTTCCAAAAATACGTCTCCCTGCTCGACCGAGATTCTCCCCCGGAGGGTATCCGCAACCGCCTGGGGCTGTTCGAAAATCTCCTTGAGCATGAAATGCTTGTAGCCGCCTTTTTCCGCCTGGGAGTCATCCCAGGAAATCGTGTGGATCGGGCGGGACGGGGACGCGCCGGACTGGGTTTCGATCTTAATCTGGCTCTGGGTGATCTGGACAAGGTCGCCATCCTCCAGAAAAATCACCTGCCGGGTGTAGGGAAGGATCGCGGGGGAGTCCGAGGCCACGAACATCTCCCCGTTCCCGAGGCCGAGGATCAGAGGACTCTGGTTCCGGGCCGCCAGCAAAATATCCGGGTGCGATTCGATCAGGACCGCGAGGGCATACGAGCCTTCCACTTTGGCCAGGGCTTTCCGGAGGGCTTCCAGGGGCTTCAGGCCGGCCTGGAGATTCTCCGCGATCAGGTGCGAGATGATCTCGGTATCGGTCTCGGAGCTGAAGTGATGGCCGCGGGATTTTAGCTCGTTCTTAAGAGTCAGGTAATTCTCAATGATCCCGTTGTGCACCACCGCCACCCCCTCGTACGTGTGGGGATGGGCGTTCTCCTCGCTCGGGCGCCCGTGAGTGGCCCAGCGGGTATGACCGATCCCGACGGAAGCCGAGTTTCGGCCGGTTTTAAACAGGTTTTCCAGACCGCTGACTTTTCCCATACACCTTTTCACTTCAATTCTGTCGTGGTCGAATACCGCGATTCCCGCCGAGTCGTAGCCGCGATATTCCAGGCGTTTTAACCCTTCAATGAGAATGGGAATCGCCTCTCTTTCACCTAGATAGCCAATGATGCCGCACATTTCCGCAATCTCTCTGGTAAACCTGACAATTCCTTCTCTTCCAAGCCTGTCTTTTTCTGGTGATAAATTTCTTTCCGCAGCGGAAGCTTTTTCACCTGGCCTCCCGGATCTCCGCGGAGATGATAATCGCCTGGGCGATCTCCCGCATCGACCGCCGGCTGTTCATCGCCTCCCGCTGGATCAGGCGGAAGGCATCAGATTCACCCATAGCTTTCTCTTTCATCAGAATTCCTTTCGCTCTCTCTACCAGCTTCCGCGTTTCCAGCAGTTCGTGGAGGCGGGCATTCAAAATCACCCCGCCCACGCCCTGGGCCACTACCGACAGGAGAGCGATTTCATACTGGCTGTGCTGATAGGGGTATTGGTGCTGGACGTTGATCACCCCGACAAACTTGCCCTGGTGAATCATCGGCGCCGAGAGGAAGGCCTGGTAGCGGTCTTCCGGGAGTTCGTGGAAAAACTTGAAGCGGGGGTCCTGGCTGGCGTTGGAACCGATCGCCACCGGTTTCTTTTCCCGCGCCACCCAGCCGGTGATTCCCTCACCAATCTTTAACTTGATCCTCTCCATCACCCCGGGATCCCGGGTGTTGGAGGCTTTCAGGCGGAGTTCATCCTTTTCCTCATCGTAAAGATAGAGCAGGCAGGCATCCCCCCCGGTCGCCTGCAAAACCACCTTGACGATGCTCTCCAGAACCTCTTTCAGCTCCAGGGCCGAGCCCACGATCCGGGTGATTTCATTAAGAGCCTCAATCACCCTTTCGATAATCCTCTGGGTCTCAAGTTCCCGGCTGATCTGTTCATGTTCTTTTTCCCGGCGGATCTTTTCCACCGCCAGCCCGGAAAGCCGGGCCAGGCATCCGAAAACCTGTTCTTCCTCCTTGGTAAATTCCCGCGAACCTTCTCCCATTCCCAAAACCACGAAAGGCTCAAAGCTGGTTCCGATCAAGGAACGCGCCCCGACCTGCCGGGCCAGTTCCTGGAGCCATTCTTCCTTTTCCAGGCCCAGATCGGAAACCGCCACGGTTTCCTCCCGCTGTTTAATAATCCATTCCGCCAGGCGGGAAAGTACGGGCAAACCGGACTCCTGCAGCAGCAATTCTTTCTTCTCCCAACCCAGGTTGACCGCGAACCCTTTCTGGGTCCGGTCCTGGGTCAGGACCGCCACCAGGGAGAGTTTCAGGCCGGACGCGAACAGCTTGGGAATCGCGACGCTCAGGCCATTATTCCCGGAGGGGCCGGCCAACTTTTGGCTGATCCCGGAAAGGGCCGGCATCCATTGTTCCATCGTGGTGTCTTCGCTGACAATTCTCTTCAGGGTCCTGGCCGCCGCGGTGGAATTAGTTTGTTTTCTCACGATCCTTGCCACTTTTTTCCAATCCTCTGTTCGTTTCATGAGAAAGGGCGCCTACCTTCCGGAAAGACACCCTTGTCCTCAGCAAAATCTTTAAACCCTGCTATTTCCCTTTTGCTTACAGACCCATCCCGTCTTTCCGTTCCCTTTTAATCGATCACTTAAACCTTTGTTCCATGTTTTTTCGCCCGCCTTTTGAATCTTTAATATATAGAAGCAAACACCGTGCCAAGCCCGGGTTTCGATAGAAATCGCCTCAAAACCATCGGCGGAGCATCCCTTGCCAATTTAAATTTTTACCCGGGGAATGAAAGAATGATCAGAAACTGATCACTACTGTTCAAATCCTGATTGTCGGGGATAAATTAAACGAAGAATGGCTTACGCGTTAATAATTTCTCGGAGAGAATTTTGCTGCCTACCCAAATCCTTCTCCTTCCAATGTAGGCATTTAAAAAATATGTCATTCCGCTGGAGGCATGGGCATCCCCTTCATCATTTTCTGAAGGTCAAATCCCTTTACCTGCACCTTCTCCGGATCAAACAAATCATCCGCCAGGCCCTTATTGATCTCAACGGATTTGACCACGGAAGTGGACGACAATTTGCCATTCAGGAACATTTCCATCTTATAAGGCATTTCCAAATCGCCCTTGATCTTTCTGAAATCCGAGTAAATCCAGAGCGAGGTTTCACCTTGGGGATTTTTCGTTTCTCCCTTAATTAAATTCAGGCTTTTTTTGTCTACCCAGATCTTGGTGAAAGGAGCATTTTGGGGATCTTTCACTTCCACTACGTAACAATCCCGGCCGCTGACCGCCTCGCTCCCGACTATAGACGCTTTTTCCGAGACTTGATCCCACCAATCTCTCTGAGCCTGATACTCTTTCTCTTTACCACCACTAAGCTTTTTCTTACCCATAAAGGATGAGATCATCCAGGTATCCTTGCCGTCATAAATTATGACGTTTTCCATTCCTCCGGGCAGGTTGGGCCCCTGCATCTTGGTTTCCCACCTGAACTTATCGCCTTTTCTCTGCAGCTTCATCTCTTGGACCATTTCCCCTTGGGGCGTGGTCATCTTGGCTTCCTGGACCCAGACCATATCCTTGATTTCGTTCTTGAAGCGCGCTTGCTCTGACTTTACTCGTTTGAGGATATCCGACCAATCGGCCGCGGAGACCCGATTCACCCACCCAGCCAAGCTCATTAATACCACTGCCGATATGACTGCTTTCACGCAGTTAAATTTCCTCGTCATTTTAATTTTCTCCTTTCTTCCGGTTCTTTCCATTGTGGACCTTCTTTGACATTATCGCTTATCTCCGGTGTCTCTAAAACCGGGACAGGATCAAATACGAAAATTTATCAAACCAGGGTTAGAGCTTGAATTCGGGGGCAAAGATTTCAATACTGGTAACAAAACCAATTTTCAATGAGAAAGGAGTTTAATATGACAGAGCCTGCCGCAAACCTTAATTCCTGGAATAGCTGGAAGGACTGGGAGACGATCAAGCTCGAAAAGAACCAGGCCTACCCCGAGATCGGCCTGCTCACCCTGAACCGCCCGGAAAAATTGAATTCGGTCAACGGCACCATGATGAGCGATCTCCATGACTGCCTCGATTTCCTGAACCACGCCTTCGACTGCCGGGTGCTGGTCATCCGCGGAGCCGGCCGGATTTTCTGCGCCGGCATCGACCTCTCCCAGGGTTTCGGCGGGGAGCCGAAATACGACTGGGAAAATTTCCCCGACAAGGTCAAGGCTCTCTGGCAGATGCAGCACGAGGTCAGCTCGATCATCCCCGGCCTCCGCCGGATCCCTCAACCGGTGATCAGCGCGATCCACGGGGCCGCGGTTGGTGACGGTTTTGCCATCGCCAACGCCAGCGACATTGTGGTGGCCTCCCGGGGAACCCGCTTCATCAACGCCTTCATCAAAATCGGTCTCTCCGGAGCCGACTGCGGTTCCTCGTATTTTCTGCCCCGTCACCTTGGCCTGCACCGAGCTGCTGAGCTTTTGTATTCAGGACGGGACTTCCTGGCCGAGGAAGCCCTTAGCTGGGGGTATATAAATTTCCTGGTGGAAAAGCCCGAGGAGGTCGTCCCCCGGGCCGTGGAATTCGCCGCCGACTATATGCTGACCAAAAGCCCCCTCGGTCTCCGCTTCACCAAGGAAGCCCTGAACTTCAACGTGGACGCGCCGAGCCTGGAGGCCGCCGTCAAGTTTGAGGACCGGAACCAGACCCTCGCGGCCCAGACCCAGGACGCCATGGAAGGGATCATCGCCTTCTTCGAAAAACGCCGGCCGAAATACGGAAGCCGGTAAAGATTGCCGATGGCGTATGGCGTATAGTTTATAGCCTACAGCCAGGAAAAAAATAATTAAATGTAATACATTTATAATAATGTAACCCAAATATATATTTGACATACTTTTAATAGTAAGTCATACTTTTCCATAAATGAGCGATTCCAAGGAGCGACTTAAATGGAAGCAACCGTAACCTCAAAGGGCCAGATGGTGATTCCCGCCAAACTCAGGCGGAACCTGGGGATTAAAAAGGGCACCAGGCTTTATCTGGAAGAACGAAACGGCGAGATCATTATTCGTCCCCTCGGCCGGGAATACTTTCAGGAAATGAGCGGCATCCTGAAGGGCGGCGGTTTGCTCAAAGCCCTCGAAGAATCCCGGAGAGAGGATCGGAAAATCGAAGAGAAAATAATCCCTCATGACCAAGGTTCTCGATAGCTGGGCGCTCCTTTGTTACCTGGAGCGGGAGCCCGGGGTTGAGAAAATCATCGACCTTTTCACCAAGGCCGTCGATTCTTCCCAACCTTTGTTTATGTGCGTGGTCAACTGGGGAGAGGTTTATTATCAAGTGGCGAGGCGATGGGGCGAACCCCGGGCCCGGGAAATCGAGAGGGTCATCCAAACCCTGCCGATCAAGGTGATTGAGGCAGACCAAGATCTGACCCGGGAAGCCGCCCGTTTCAAGGCTGTCCATAAGATGTCTTATGCCGATTGTTTCGCCGCGGCGCTGGCCCGATTAAGAAAGTCGGAGTTAGTCACCGGTGATCGCGAGTTCAAGGCCGTGGAAAAAGAAATAAAAATCCTCTGGCTTTGAATCATTTTCCATCTTGCCATCCCCATTTGTATTTTGACCCAATTCTGGAATAGAATATCATTCCAAATCCACGGAAATATCGAACGGGAAAATATTTGTAAACCAGCGAGGGTAAGATGACCGCGCAAAAACCTCCCATTTCTTATCAGGTGAAGAAGATCGTCGTGGAAACCTCCCTTCTGGCCCTGGCGGCCGCCTTCGAGATCGTCTCCAAACACGCCCCCGAAATGAAGGCGGAACTGGCCGATTGGGAGGATAGCCGTATCTTTTCCCTGGGCGTCCTCCCGAACGGTCCGGCCATCTCCCTCCAGAAAAAAGGGAGCGAGATCCACTACCTGGGCAAGGGTTACCATAACCCCCAGCTCAAGATCCTTTTTAAAAACCTGGATTCCGCCATCCTGCCCTTCACCGGCCAGATCGGCTCGCACATCGCTTTTGTCCAGCGCCGCGCCATCCTCCAAGGCAACGTCGGCGAGGCCATGCAGATCTCCCGGGCCATGGCCATTGTCCAGAGCTACCTGATGCCGGGCCTCGTCTTTGACAAAATCTTCAAACGCCCCCCGAAGCTCACCCCCGCGCAACTCTTTCTCAAGGCCCGGGTGATGGCGATGCTCGGACCTTCGATATTCATGAAAGTGTGGAAATAATTCCCAAAACAGATTTCTTCTATGCCATTGGCCAATACCCTTTCACAGCCGTCATCCCTGCGAAAGCAGGGATCCAGGATTTATTGCTTGCATAACTGGATTCCGGCTTTCGCCGGAATGACGTGAACATAAGGAGGAGAAAAATGATTCCCCAGTATTATGAGTTTTCCTGCCCGGTAAAAATCGTCAGCGGTTTAAAGGCCCTCCAGAACCTTCCCTACGAGATGGACCTCCTGGGAACGCACCGGGCCCTGATCGTCACCGACCAGGGCGTGGTTGGCGCGGGCCTGATCAAGCTCGTGGAGGGTGTTTTTGCCGGCTCTAATTGCGAGATCGTTGCGACCTTTGACCAGACCCCGCCGGATTCGAGCTCCAAAGTGGTCAACCAGGTAGCCAAGCTTTTCAACGAAAAGAAGTGTGATTGCTTTGTGGCCGTGGGCGGGGGAAGCAGCATGGACACCGCGAAGTGCGCGAACATGATGATCACCGAGGGTACCGATGACCTTTTAAAATTCCAGGGCGCGGAAAGACTGAAAAAAACCATGCGTCCCTTCATCGCCATCCCCACCACCGCCGGCACCGGCTCGGAGGTGACCATGGTGGCGGTGATTTATGATGATGTTAACCATCTCAAGCTCGCTTTCACCTCCTACCGGCTCTACCCCAACGTGGCCATCCTCGACCCGAAGATGACGCTAACCATGCCCCCCAAGATCACGGCCGCCACCGCCATGGACGCCCTCACCCACGCCATCGAGGGCTACTACTGCCTGCAGAAAAACCCGGTTTCCGATGCCTTCTCCATCGGCGCGATCAAATTGATTATGGAAAACGCGGAAAAATGCTTACAGGACGGCAAGGATGAAAACGCCCGGCTGGCCCTGGCCAACGGCGCCCTGATCGCCGGGATCAGCTTTTCCAATTCCATGGTCGGCATCGTCCATTCCATCGCCCACGCCTGCGGGGGGGTGGCCCGGGTTCCCCACGGGGTGGCCAATTCCATTCTCCTGCCCTGGGGAATGGAGAACAACCTCGAAAAAGCCGGGGCCGTCATCGCCGAGCTCGCCCCCTACCTGGGCGCGTCGACCAAAGGCTCCCCCCTGGACCAGGCCAAGGCCTGCATCCAGGTCGTCCGCGACCTCCAGAAACGCCTGAAAGATTTGAGCGGTTTGCCCACCACTCTGAGCGAGGTCGGGGTCAAGAAGGAACAGTTCGGAGCCATCGCCAAGGCGGCGATCAACGACGGTTCCGCCACCTACAACCCGGAGGATGTAACCACGGAGGTGGTTCTGAACATCCTGAATAAGGCTTTTTAATTTTTGCCTAAAATCACTTGGTGGGTTCAATTACCCCCACCTCCATCCTCCCCCCTCAAGGGGGAGGATTTTTTTAGGCAAACATTCTCATTAATGTTCTCCCCTCCCTCGACGGGAGGGGACTGAGGGGAGGGTGAAGAGATTGCCACGCCCTTTGGGCTGGCTGGGGATTTATTTGGAATTTGGGGCTTGGAATTTGTTTGGTAATTGCCCCTCTGGGGTTCTCGTCCCGAGAACCCATTCGGGATCGAGGGAGGATTTGGAAATTGGGAATTCCCCGAAAGGGGCCTATTCCACCGTCACGCTCTTGGCCAGGTTGCGGGGCTGGTCGACGTCCGTCCCCCGGATGACCGCGATGTAATAGGTTAGGTTAAACAACCCTTTTCTTATTTTCTTTTCCGGGTCTTCCGATTATGATTCGCTTGATACCGATTATTCCAAAACCGAGATGATCAAGCACATCAAATTGCAAATTGTTCTGGGTCTTTCCCTGCTTTTATCTTCGGTCCTGCTTTACCTGGCCCAGGTCGAGATCTTTCACGATTCCCGGAACACATTCTTTTACCTTTTCCAGGATCTGGCCTTCATCCCGATTCAGGTCCTCATCGTAACCTTGATTCTGAATCAGCTCCTGATCGCCCGGGAGAAGATCGCAAAATTACATAAAATCTACATGATCATCGGGGTTTTTTTCAGTGAGATCGGAACCGAATTGATGAAATCCCTGGTCGGGGACGACCGGCATTCCGACCAGATCCGAAATGATCTGATGATTAATGGCGATTGGACCGTTTCCGAGTTTTCCCGCGCGAGTAAAAGAATAAAAACCCACGATGCCAAGATTCTCTGGGATCAGGAGGATTTGACCAGGCTGCAAAACCTCCTCGCCCAGAAACGGGGGTTTTTAACCGGTCTTCTGCAAACCCCCAACCTCCTGGAGCATGAAACTTTTACCGATCTTTTACTGGCCGTCTTTCACCTGGCGGACGAGCTTTCCTATCGGCCCCAGGAATGCCATTTGTCCGAAAACGACTGCCAGCATCTCAGTGGGGACATGAAGAGAGCCTACCTCCTCTTGATCTCCGAGTGGCTGGCCTATCTGAAACACCTGAAGGAAAATTATCCCTACCTTTTCTCCCTCTCCGTCAGAACGAATCCTTTCGACCCGAACGCGTCGCCGGTGTTCAAATAGCCAAGAGCAGACAGCCGATCACGCACGAGGCAGTTTTGGCGATCCTCAGAAAGGCTTTCTGATCGTAGAACCGGAACAAACGCGAAAAACCGTTGGGGATGTTACAATCCGGTTACTTCGTATTTTTTCCTGAGTTTATCGAGATCCGCCGATTTAAATTCACCCAGGGTGTCGCCGGTAATAAACACATGCGTATTGGGGTGTTTTCTCAATACCGAAGCCGGGTTATCACCGATTAGGAGGCCATGAACGGCTTCCGTTTTTTTAACCCCATTAGCAAATAAAATCGGAAGATACGCTTTCATGATTGACCCGCTTCCCTGGGTAATCGCGTACCTGGTAACAATCCCATCCTCGAAATCCTCGGCATTGGCTTCAACGGTGGAATCGGCCAAGACCGTAAGGTGGGTTCGGCTTTTATCCGAGGTTCCCACCTCGTTAAACCCGATATGGCCCTCCCGTCCGATCCCGAGAATCTGGACCCGCTTTAATGGCAAACTTTTCTCGTAAGCCTTGGTATCCTTGCGCAGCTGCTTCAAAACCGGGTGTTTGGCCCCCGGCTTGATTAAAACCTCGGGTCCCTTCATTTCATAATCGCCGCGGTTCTTTTTCAAAACCTCATCCAGGATCTCGGAATGGACAATCTGGCTTTCGAAGTAATACATCCCGTTGGGAACGTGGATATTTTTAAAGGCAATGCCCTTGCCCTTTGGGAATTTATTGTGGAGAAAATTTATGGCGTACTTGTAATACATGTCCTTCCCAAAGTATTCATCCAGAAACCAGATCTGCCGCTGGGAAAGGTCCATCTGGCCGCTCTCGGCCGCCTGGGCCAACAAGCCGTATAAAAGTTTGGGGGTATTTCCGGTGGCCCCACCCAGGGCCAGACTTGGATCCTCTTTCAATTCCCTCAGGATCAGCTCCTGGCCCGCTTTGGACATCTGTTCCGCGCTGGGGAAAACACAGATTTTCATTTTCATCCTCCTTGATGAAAAAATTCTGAAGACTATCTTCAGAGATCCATCGGTCAGTGATGGACCGGTTTGGTCTTTCTTTCCTTCTTACCTTTTTCGATCAATTCCAAAATCGCCGCGGTGAGCTTCGCGGGATCGTGTTTGGCGTAGATTTTCTTGCGGACCATTCTCTTTCTAATTACCTCCACGCTCATTCTTTTCAGGTTCTCCCGGTCAACCAAAACCGGATAGGCGCCTTTTTTAGCATACCTTTCTTGCAGTACCCGGGGAGCCTTGTCGGAATTGACCAGGACATAATCAATGCCTCCGGGCAGATAATCCAGAATCGCTTTCAGGTGATCGGAAACCGAGTAGCCCTCGGTTTCGCCCGGCTGGGTCATTACATTCGATACGTATATCTTGACGGCGGGCGAATCGGAAATCGCCTGGGAAACTCCCCGGACCAGCAGATTGGGGAGGATCGAAGTGTAGAGGCTTCCCGGGCCCAAGACGATGACATCCGCTTCTTTGATTGTATTGATTACATTCGGACCGGCCGGGGGTTGTGCCGGCTTTAAAAAAATCCTCTTTATTCTTTTCCTTTTTTTTACAATCTTGGTCTGTCCGAAAACCTTTTCCCCATTATAGAATTCCGCCCCCAACACCACGTTTTTCAGGGTGGAGGGAATAACCTGGCCGTTAACCTGCAAAACCTTGCTGGCCTGCCTCACCCCTTCCTCAAAACTGCCGGTGATTCTGGTCATGGCCATGATAAACAGGTTCCCGAAAGGGTGACCGTGAAAATCCTTGGCCCCGGGGAATCGATACTGGAAAAGCTTGGCCATTAACGGTTCGGTACTGGCCAGGGCCACCAGGCAGTTTCTGATATCCCCGGGAGGAGGGATGTTAAATTCTCTTCGGATTTTACCGGAGCTTCCGCCATCGTCGGTCACGGTGACGACGGCGCTGATTTCCTCGACCGCGTTCTTGAGCCCCGTCAGCAGCGTAGCCAGGCCCGTCCCCCCCCCGATTCCGACAATCTTGATCGCCCTCTTTTTCACCAGCAGCAAACCGCCTAACGGTTCCGCTCGGGCGCTAACCCAGTTTTTTCTTTATCTCCGCCGCAATGGTTTTGGCCAGCGACTCCGTCTTCTCGACTGTCGGGCCTTCCACCATCACCCGGCACATCGACTGGGTGCCGGAGTATCGGACCAACACCCGTCCCTGCTCGCCGAGTTCCCCTTCCGCCTTTTTAATCGCGGCCTGGACCTCGGGGAGGGTTTTAAGATCGGGTTTGCTCTTTACATCCACATTAATCACGACCTGGGGAAACATCTCCATAACCTTGGCCAGGGTCGAGAGACTTTTCTTCTCCTTCTGCATTATGGAAAGAAGCTGCAGGGAAGAAAGAATTCCATCCCCGGTGGTGTGGTGTTCGATAAAAATTATATGCCCGGAGTCCTCCCCGCCCAAAATGGCCCCGGTTTTCAACATATCCTCGAGCACATATCTGTCCCCCACCTTCGAGACCACATGCTCGATCCCCAGCTTTTTCATGGCCTGCATGAATCCCAGGTTGCTCATGACCGTGCTGACCACCTTGTTGTTTTTCAGGCGCCCTTCCTTTTTGAGCCTCTGGGCGCAGATCGCCATCACCTGGTCCCCGTTGACCATATTGCCCTTCTCGTCCACGCAGATTAAGCGGTCGCCATCGCCATCGTAGGCCAAACCGATATCGGCTTTGGCGTTCAATACCTTTTCGGACAGGGTATCGGGATGGAGGGACCCGCACTTGAGATTAATGTTGTAACCATTCGGTTCCACATTTATCGGGATTACCTCCGCCCTCATTTCACTCAAAAGAATCGGGGCGATTTTGTAGGTGGCGCCGTTGGCGCAATCCACCACGATTTTCATCCCCTCCAGGGAAAGATCCCCGGGAAAGGTGTTTTTCAAAAAAACGATATAGCGGCCGGAATCATCCTCCACCCGGAAGGCCTTGCCGATCTCATCGGCGGTGGGCCGCAGGGTTCCAATGCTGTTGGAAAAGATCAGGGTTTCGATCTCCTCTTCCTTTTCATCCGGCAGTTTGAACCCGTCCTTGGAAAAAACCTTGATCCCGTTGTCTTGAAAGGGATTGTGAGAGGCGGAAATCACGATCCCCGCGTCGGCGTTCATGTTTTTGGTAATAAAGGCAATCCCGGGGGTGGGCAAGGGTCCCAGGAGGAGGACGTCCGCCCCCATGGAGCAGATCCCGGAGGCCAGGGCGCTTTCAATCATGTAGCCGGAAACCCGGGTGTCCTTGCCAATAACTATCTTGGTCCGGTGGCCCTTTTTCTTGAATATGTAAGCCACCGCCCGCCCGACCTGGAGGGCCATTTCCGCGGTCATCGGCTCGACGTTGGCAACCCCTCTTATCCCATCGGTTCCGAACAACTTACCCATTGTAATTGCTCCTTTTCTATCTTCTGATTAACGATTTCGGCGGATAATATCCGTGCAGGGTGGAATTTGGAAAAGCCGAAGAGCCTTTGCCCACCAGGGTCCCGGGATTGGTCACGGAATTACATCCGATTTCCACCCCGTCACCAATTATCGCCCCGAGTTTCTTCATTTTCGTGTCATAGGTCTTATCACCTTTAACTTTTATCATTACCGCGGATTCATCCAGCTTGAGGTTGGCAAGCTTGGTCCCGGCGCCGAGATTAACCCGGCCTAAAATACTGTCCCCGATGTAGGCGAAATGCCCGGCCTTGCTTCCCCCCAGCATAATGGAATGTTTCATTTCGGTGGTGTGTCCGACCACGCACTTGTTTCCCACCACCACATCGCCCCGAATATAAGCACCCTGCCGGACCTCGGTATTGTCGCCAATAATCGCCGGGCCCCGGATCAGGGCTCCCGGCTCGACCACGGTGCCTTTTCCGATGGAGATATTATCATCCATCAAAACGGCGCTGGCATAAATCACCGATGCCCCCGCTAGAACCTGCCCATCCATCTCCACTTTCAATGCCCCCTTGGTGGCGTCCCCAAAGATTATTGAGAACCCTTTCTCGAAAACCTTGCCTTCATAAAGAACCACGGTCTCGTTCAAAATCCCGCCGGGAATTCTCTTGATCTTTTGGATATTGGGATGAAGATTCTGCTTAAGATAGGGGTTCAAATTCTTCAGGGCTTCCCAGACATATTCCGTACCGTTAAAAAAAGAAGCCAAAGGATAGTTATTCAGGTCGAAAAAATCCTCCGGTTTCAGCATGTTTTCCCCCCTATCCAGAAGAGCTTTTTAAATTACATATTTAAAACTAACAATTAATAGCAGCGACCTCCAGGACCCGGATTTGTTTATCGACCCAACAATACTGCTTTTGACTTCCTTTATATTATATACCGTGCTGCTCTTTCCAACTTGCCTGGAAATACAATGATTAACCCAGGATCTTCTTCACCTCGTCTTTGTCCGTATCCATAATGTATTTGATCCCGGAGACCTGGACAGCTTCCTTGGTAATGGCGGCGATGTCGTCGCGGGTCATGTACTCGAGCGCGAACTTCCGGGAGCCGGCCATTAACTGCCTCAGACCCTGGGCCAGTCGCTGGAAGTAGGTAAACAGACCGATCGCTCCCGTCGGGATTTCGGGAAACTTCTTCCCGTAGATTTTTTTAAGTTCCCCGACCCCCACGAAGATGTTCTCGAGATCGTCCCCGAACCGCTGGTAATAGACCGGAAGCCGGCCTTCCCCGATTCTCTGACCCACAGTCTTCCCCACCATGGCCGCGGCCAGTGGTCCTCGAGCCATCCCTGCCAATTTCACATAAGGGGCTCCCAGGGCCAGGACCTTGAAGATCTGATCTTCCAGGCTGATCCCGCCGGCGAAAGCGATCGGCGGAACATATTTGCCCTTTTTGTCCAGAAACTGTGCGTACTGGTAAGTCAGGGACCAGATCTCGACCGGCGGGATTCCCCACTCGTTCATCATCCGCCAGGGGCTCATCCCGGTGCCGCCGCCGGCCCCGTCCACGGTCAGAAGATCGATGCCATATTCGGAGGAGAACTTGACCGCGCGGGCCAGGTCCGCCGGCCGGTAGGCCCCGGTTTTCAGGAACACGTACTGGGCTCCGCAATCCCGGAGTTCCTTGACCCGCTGGGCGAAACCTTCCTCGGTAACCATCCCCACCCGGGAGTGCCGCTCGAATTCCTTGAAGGCGCCGCCCTTGAAGGCCTCGATCACCTTAGCGTCGGTCGGATCGGGAAGGACGATGTAACCCCTCTCCTTCAGGAGCTGGGCCTTCTTCAGGTCATTGATTTTCACCTCGCCGCCGATGTCTTTAGCCCCCTGGCCCCACTTGAGCTCCACGATCTTGACCCCTAACTTCTCAATGGCATACTCGAGCACGCCCAGCTTGGTATCCTCCACGTTGGATTGGACGATGATGGCCCCGTAACCGTCCCGCTGCCATTTCTGGTAAAGCTTCACCCGGCTTTCGAGCTCGGGGGAATGGACCACCCGGCCTTTGACGATCTTGGACTCCACATCCATCCCGCAGACGTTTTCCCCGATCGTCAGGGGCACGCCGGAGACCGCCGCCCCCACCGCCAGCCCCGGCCAGTTGATCTTGGCGATGTTGGTGGAACCCAACCCCGGGATCACGATCGGGAGCAGGGTCTTGATTCCTTTATCCTTTCCCACCCGCGACTCGAGACTGACATTGGGAAAGATCGCGACATCGCTGTTTGCCTCGATCCCGATCGCACCCACCGCCGTTCCCATAATGTTGAAATGAGACAGGTCGATCGGGTAATCCTTCTGGGAAGCCGCGGTAATGATTCCGAACGGCTGGGGGTAAATCACCTCCGCGCCCCGGATCGCCGATTTTCCGATTTCGCACATCCCGAGGCAACCGTCCACGCAGGTCGCGCACATCCCGCTCATACAGCTGATATCTTCGGTGCGGTTCTTGGTCAGGGTTGCCGCCGTCGCATTGATTTTTGCCAAAGTCATGTTTTTCCTCCTCTTTAAAAACCGATTGCTCTAAAAAGACCGATTGAATCCATTTATATATTCAGGACTTTTTCTGCTTTCGGGATTTTCCCCCCGCCGGCTGGGAACCCGGCCGGACGCAGGTCCCGCAATCCTCGACGTAACACATCTGCCGGTCATAAACGTCCACGCAGGTCGGGGTTACCCGCAGGCAGCCGTTGCAGAGATCGCCGGTGGTCTGCGGCCCCCGGCATTGCACCTCGACCATCGGGCAGATATACATGCACGCCCCGCAGTTGCGGCAAACCTCGTTGGCTTTGGCGAAGGGGGTGGATACCTTCAGGTTCTTGCCCCGCCCGACGAAGCCGATGGCCTTCGACTGCATCTGCTCGTTGCACATCCGGACGCAGAGCCCGCAGAGGATGCAGTCATCGTTCTTGTTCTTGAACCGAACCTTCTCCACCCCGTAACGGGAAGCCAGGTCCTGCAGGGTCTTGGAGTTCGGGGCGCGGGAGAGGATCAATTCAATTAGGAGCTTGCGGTGGCCGATGATTTTTTTCGTGTCGGTGTGGACCGAGAGTCCCTCCTCTATCGGGTAATTGCACGAGGTTACCACCCGGCGCCGATTCCCCTCACCCACCTCCACGATGCAAAGCCGGCAAGCCCCGTAGGAATCGTGTCCGTCGAGATAGCAGAGGGTCGGGATGAAGAATCCGTACTCCCTGGCCACCTCCAGGATGGTCGCCCCCTCCTGGGCTTTAACTTCTGCTCCGTTAATGGTGATGTTCAGCATCTATATCCTCCCCTTAAATAACCTGGATGGCCCCGTACTTGCAGGTGTCCTTACAGATCCCGCACTTGATGCACTTGGCGAGATCGATTTCGTGGGGCCGGTTCTTCGCCCCGGAGATTGCTTTTTCCGGGCAGAGCTTCGCGCAGGCCGCGCAGCCGGCGCACTTGTCTTTCCAGATCTCGTAACAGATCAGGGCTTTGCAGACCCCGGCCGGGCACTTTTTCTTGAGGATGTGCGCTTCATATTCATCCTGGAAATAACGCATGGTAGAAAGGAGCGGGTTGGGAGCGGTCCGTCCCAGGGCGCAGAGCGAGGCGTCCTTCATCATCCCCCCGATCTCCTGTAAAAGCTGGAGATCCTCAGGCTTGCCCTTCCCTACGGTGATGGCGGTAACAATCGTCAGCAGCTGGTCGAGTCCCTCCCGGCAGGGGAAACACATCCCGCAGGATTCATCCAAGAGGAAATTCAGGAAATACTTGGCGATATCGACCATGCAGGTGGTTTCATCCATTACGATCATCCCGCCCGAACCCATCATCGAACCGACTTCACTTAATCGGTCGAAGTCCACCGGCAGATCCAGAAGCGACTCGGGTAGGCAGCCCCCGGAAGGTCCTCCGGTCTGGACCGCCTTGAATTTCTTCCCGTCCGGAATTCCCCCGCCGATGTCAAAAATAATCTCGCGCAGGGTGATCCCCATCGGGACCTCGACCAGGCCGGTATTCTGAATCTTGCCTACCAGGGAGAAAATCTTGGTCCCCTTGCTTCCGGCCGTCCCGATCCGCGAATACCACTTCGCGCCCTTGTTAATAATGAGGGGGACATTTGCCCAGGTTTCCACGTTATTCAGGTTGCTGGGGCGGTTCCACAATCCTTTTTCCACCGTATGAACATACTTGGCGCGAGGTTCGCCCCGTTTGCCTTCAATCGAAGACATTAAAGCGGTGGATTCCCCACAGACAAAGGCTCCGCCGCCGATGGCGATTTTCACATCAAAGGAAAATCCCGTTCCCAGGATATCCTTACCCAGAAGACCCAGGCGTCGAGCCTGCTCGATCGCAGTTTCCACGTTCTGGATCGCTAGGGGATATTCGCGGCGGACATAAATGTATCCTTCGCTCACCCCGATGGCGTAGGCCCCGATGATCATGCCCTCCAGAATACTGTGGGGATTGCCCTCCAGTAGGGAGCGGTCCATGTAGGCGCCGGGATCTCCCTCATCGGCGTTGCAGATCACATACTTGATTTTCCCGTGCGCGTTCCGGCAGCTTTCCCACTTTTTCCAGGCGAAGAATCCCCCTCCGCCCCGGCCCCGAAGACCCGCCTTCTTGACCTCATCAATCAGCCGCTCGGGTTTTACTCCCTTCAACACCTTGGCCAGGGCGGTATATCCCCCCAGGGCGAGATAATCCTCGATATGGGCGGGATTGATCCTCATATTGTTCCCGGAAATCAGAAGCTTTTGCTTCCGGTAAAAGGGAATATCCTTGCCGTGCAGGCATTTTTCCCCGGTGACGGGATCCCGGAAAAGCAGGCGATCGACAATTTTTCCTTCCCCGATCGTCTCGCTGATGATTTCTTCCACATCCGCCGGGGTTACCCGCTGGTAAAAAATCCCCCGCGGTTCAATCCGGACGATCGGCTCCACTTCGCAGAACCCATGACATCCGGTAACCTTGAAATCGAACTGGGGTCTCTTCCCCCGGCGGGAAAGAACCTTTTCAAATGCGATGATAACATCCTCGGAACCGCGGGCATGGCCGCAGGTCCCGGAAGAAACCACGACGGTGGGATCCCCGTTCTTACGGGCCGACCAGGTTTTCTGAAAGCGGCTGAACTCCGCGAGACTGTGGATCTTTTTCATCTCCCTATTCCGCCTCCTTGCTGGTAATCTTCCGAATACAGGGTTTCACCTTGGTGGCGGTCATGTGGCCGTGGTACTTGCCCCCATCCACGATCACCATCGGGCCCAGGGCGCAGGCCCCCACACAGTTGACCGTTTCCAGGGAAAATTCCTGGTCCTCAGTCGTCTGCCCCGCGCAGGTGCATAAATCCCGCTCAAATTCTTCCAGAACCCGCTTGGCGCCCCTGACATGACAGGCAGTCCCCGTGCAAACCTGGATATGATGCCGCCCTCTGGGGATTAAACTTAAGCTTTTATAGAAGGTAGCCACCCCGAATACCTCAATAAGGGGAATTTTCATTTTTTGGGACACCTGTCGTAACACATCCTCTGGGAGGTAACCGTATTCAGCCTGGATATCCTGCAGGATTTGAACCAGGGCTGATTTCTGAAGTTTGTACTTCTTGAAAATCTTCTCCAACATAATTTCTTCTCTTTTCATCATCGCACCGTACCCTTTAAAAGATGGATTCTCACCCCTCCATTAAAAATTTCTTTATAAAAATATCGAGACAAATTCCAGAAAAATACATTTTGAACCTGGAAGGAATAAACCTTGGAATTTATCCGAATTCCTGGCCTGAGGAGAACTTTTTGGAAGTTTTTGTAACCGGGGATAGTGGTTAGACTTCGTTTTTCTCATTGGCTGCTTTGCCTGCCTCTCCTTTGAGGATAGAAATCCTTTTAGTTTGTTTACTGCAAAGTATGTGCCAGACATATATTTGATTAATTTGTTGGCACAAGTACCTGTAAAACCGGAATTTTTTTATTTTTATAATAATTATGATAAATAATAATATGATCAGAATTTGATCAGGTATGATCAGAATTTGATCACCGGAAAACTTGAAAGCAGGAAAGCTTTCCCGCGGAATAAAGATTAAATCCTTTCCCTACATTCTGGTTAATCTGGTTTTTTTAGACTCTTTAGTTTTTGGTTTAACTTTAAACACGAAACAAGAAACTTAAACCTCTTTTTAATTCCGCAATCCCTCCGGGCCGTAAGCCCTACTGGGCCGGAGGCCAAAATCCGTTTATCCCGAGCTATACCGAGGGGCATTCAGCATTCCCCTGGAACCCTGGAATCCCTCCGGGACGTAGTCCTACGGGACGGAGTCCTTGGACCCTAGAACCCTCTTATAGATAGTTCTCCCTCCAGAGTTCGAACATGATCAGGGTCCAGAGCTGTTTGCGGTTGTCCCTCTTCCCGGCGCAATGCTCTTCGATCAAGTTGGTGATATGTTCCGGGTTGAAGATCCCCTCCCGCCGGATTTTCTCCGGGGCCAGGAGGTTAAGCATCAGATCCCTCAGTTCCCCCCGGAGCCATAAGCCCACGGGGATCCCGAAGCCTTTTTTCTGCCGGTTCAGGATTTCCGGGGGGAGCAAACCTTTTAAAGCCCGCTTCAGAATGTACTTGGTCGTCAGACCCCGGATCTTCATTGCCGCCGGGAGTGAGTTCACGAATCCAACCAGATCCGGGTCCAGGAAGGGCGCCCGAACCTCAAGGGAAACCGCCATGCTGGCCCGATCCACCTTGGCCAGGATGTCCTCGGCCAGGTAAAGTTTCAGGTAAAGGTAAGCCAGGCGGTCCCAGACATTCCGGGAAACAATCCCCGGCAGAAGCGCCCGGATGGGCGCGTACGGGTCGTGCCCCGCAACCTCTCTCTCGTAATCCCCGGAAAACAAACCAATCTGATCATCCGGGGGAAAAGCCCCCAGCCAGACCTGGTTGCGAATCTCGGGGGGATAGGGAAGACCCTTGAGAAACTGCTTGGCCCGGAAATCCCAGCTGATGTTCTTCATCGAAACCGGCAGACGCCGCGCCACCTCGTCAAATCCTTTCTGAAGCAGGCGGGGAAGACGGGCAAAGACCAGGGCCAGGCGGTGGGCCTGAAAGGTGGGATAACCGGAAAAAAGCTCGTCACCCCCGTCCCCTCCCAGGGCCACGGTCACGTTCCGGCGGGTGAAACGGGAAAGCAGGTAAGTGGGAATTATCGAGGCGTCGGCGAAAGGTTCGTCCAGGAAACCCGCCACTTCGGGAAAAATCTCCAGCATCCGGTGGGGATCGAGCACCTCCTCATGGTGATCGGTCCCGAAATGCCGGGCCACCTGGCGGGCGTAGCTGGACTCGTCAAACGATTTCTCCTCGAACCCGATGGTGAAGGTCTGGATCTTTCCCGGGTCCCGCAGCCGGCTCATCATCGCCACCACCGCGCTCGAGTCGATCCCGCCGCTTAAAAACACCCCGAGCGGGACGTCGCTGACCAGGCGCTTCTCCACTGATTTAAGAAGAAGATCCCGGATCCTGGCCTCGACCTCCTCCATTTCCAGACTCTCCTGTACCTGGTTCGGGCCGAAACTTATATCCCAGTAGGGTTGGGTGACAACCTTTTGCCCCCCGGCGGAAAAGGTTAGAAAATATCCGGGAGGAAGCTTATTCACCCCTTGAAAAATCGCCTGGGGCGCCGGGATATATTCAAAAGCCAGATATTGGGAAAGGGCCGCAGGGTTTATTTCCTTCCGGACCCGGGGATGAAAAAGCAAGGCCTTGAGCTCGGAAGCGAAAACCAACTCATCGGGAAAGAGCGAGTAATAAAGGGGTTTTTTCCCGATCCGGTCCCGGGCCAGGACGAGGCGTCCCCGGGCCTGATCCCAGATCGCCAGGGCGAACATCCCGTTGAGCGGGAAAAAACAATCCTCGCCCTTTTCCTCGTAGAGATGAAGAATAACCTCCGTATCGGTCCGGGATTTGAAGGAATGACGGGGTTCGAGATCCTTCCGAAGCTCGGGAAAATTATAAACCTCCCCGTTGTAGACGATCCAGGCATCCTCTTTCTCGTTGGTCATGGGCTGATGCCCGGCGGGGGAAAGATCGATGATGGAAAGCCGGCGGTGACCGAGCCCCACCGAGAACCCTTCCTGCTTCCGGATCAATATCCCGGAATCATCCGGACCACGGTGGGTCAGGGAATCGGTCATCCGGCGGAGGATGCCCTCATCCACCGGCTTGCCGTCAAACCTCACCCATCCGCAGATCCCGCACATTTTAAAATGCCGCGCCTGTTACAGTTTGTTCTCGGTTTTAGATTCCGGATTTGGAATTTGGATTTTGGTGATTGGTGCCTGCCTTATTACTCCCATTCAATCGTGCTGGGTGGTTTTTGGCTGATATCGTAAACCACCCGGTTGATCCCCTTCACCTCGCTGATCACCCGGCTCGAGACCTTCTGCAAAACCCGGTAGGGAATCCGGGCCCAATCGGCCGTCATCCCATCGGTGGAGGTGACCGCCCGCACCGCGAGCACGTTCTGGTAGGTGCGCTGGTCGCCCATTACCCCCACGCTCTTCACCGGCAGAAGCACGGCGAAGACCTGCCAGATCTTCCGCTCCAGGCCGGCCT
>Ga0315297_10000321_pt1 | contig 27469 bp, 40 predicted proteins | sample YL17G15_0_MG_FD_203628 | JGI IMG/M metagenome (GOLD analysis project Ga0315297, IMG submission 203628) | Sediment microbial communities from Yellowstone Lake, YNP, Wyoming, USA - YL17G15_0 | ecosystem: Environmental > Aquatic > Freshwater > Lake > Sediment | place: USA: Wyoming | collected...
GCAAAATATAGTAAAGAATCATCCAATATTAACCCAACGATTAAAGGAAGTGTTCACAATCTCTAAACATGAAGCATATTCTTTTTTTGTTGTATACCAAAAGATAGGTATATAATATAGAGTAAGGACAATTATTAACCAAGTAGTTAACAAAGGAGGACACAGTGGAAGGTATTCTGCAAGAATTGAGTGGGGAATTGGTACGTGTTGATTCAAAATGGTATAAAGTCTTACAGCCGCAGTATGTTCCAAAAGAAATGGGAATAAAGGTTTCGTTTAGTACGGATGAATCAGACCCGGGAACAATTAAGTTTATTAAGGCTTTTGTGGCTGGAGAAGGTAAACCTGCAGCAAAACCCTATGTTAAAAAGACATATGGTAAACCAGCAGGAGAAGTGGCGCCCACTACAGTAGTAGGTAAAACTGCACCGGAAGACGTTCGTAATACCTCTATTGTGCGCCAGGTTATATTTAAAGGTGCTGTTGAGTTAGTTAATGGTGGCCATTATGCTACTATTGATCTGGCTTTAGTTGATCTAAAGAAACTAGAAGTATATTTACTAGGAAAATAATACCTAAGTTGTAAAAACTGGGTTGATTATTTTGGTAAATATGTTATACTTGTATTAGAAGGGAAGGCTATATGAGACTAATGGGTAGGACGGCTACGGATATCATAAAACAAGGACTTCTTGAGGGGAAGAACTCAATTCAGCTATTCCTCATGGTTAAGGATGAATTTCCTCGTTATGGTGATAAAGCATTAAGGAAACTCATAAGTGTTCATAAGTCAAGGTACCTTAAAAAATAAGGAGTAATATGAAGCCTAAAACGATTGATTCAATCGTGGATGCACTTCGAAACAAGTGTAATATATCCAACCAGGACTATCAACAAGTATATAAACATTGTAAAAGGGTCTCTAGTAGGGCATTTAATCATTATGGGATAGATTCAATTATCTATAATCCAAATGTAAAAGAGGAAATTATTGAGGATATAGCTACCATGTCCTTAGTAAAGGCCCTTAAAACTTTTAATCCTACTAAGAAAACCAAGTTTTTTACTTATTATTATAATAAAGTACGTTCCGCAACTAGGGTGCATGCTATGAAAGCATATAGAAGGAAAAATCTTCTTAATGCCTCTAGTCTTGATGAGTATACAAAGGAAGATCAGGATGATTGATTTGTCAATTTTAAAAAATTATTGGAGTTATATTAATGAGATTACTAATTTGTGGTGATAGAAATTGGACAAATAAGAAATTGATCTTAGATGTTATTATGGCTATAAGACCTAAGCCGGAGGTAGTAATTTGCGGAGGAGCAAAGGGAGCAGATACCCTTGCAAAAGAAGTGGCTTTAGAATTAAGTATCCCAGTTAAGGAATTTATGGCTAATTGGGAACAATTTGGTAAAGCTGCAGGTCCTATGCGAAATAAACAAATGTTACAAGAGGGCAAACCTACCTATGTAGTAGCTTTTCATGATGATATAAAACACTCTAAAGGTACTGCTCATATGCTTTATATTTCTAAATATTATAAAATTCGTACAACTTTATATACCACGAGAGGGATTGAAGATGATTAAAAATCTCGGATCCACTTTAGAAAATTTAAAACCTTATCTTAAAAAATACCTATTGGCCAAAGGTACGCAGTTCAAAGGAAGATTGTTCAACTGCCCACATCGTAGTGAACATAAGAACCAGGATTTAAAACCTGGATGTAATTTTTTAGATAGTGGTGAGACTAAATATTTTTGCTATGTATGCAATAATTCAGGGGATATTGTAGATGCCGTACATGCATTAGAGGGTAGGCCTATAACAGGTTCTGGTTTTCATGATACAATAGAGTATTTATGCAAATTAGTTAAGGTGCCCTTTGAACTAGCTGAGGAAACCCCTGAATCTAAATTTATGCAAGAAGTAGAGTCCTTCTTAGAGGCTCTAGTCTCTAAGGCACATACTAACCTTAAAGATTTAATTGTTACACAACCTAATCATCCTGCAGTTAAATTATTACAGACCAAGGGTTGGTTAAATAGTGTAGATGCCTATAAACTTGGTCTAATTCAGGCTGTAAAAGAAAATAAATCCCAAAAGTTAATGGATGTCTGTAACTTTTTAAATTTGGATTTAAAACATTTAGTAAATGGGATTATCATTCCAATCGAATTTAAACATAAGTTAATAGGATTCCAGATTAGAGCTACGGATTTAAATACTTTGGATGGGATGAAGTATAAAACCTATCTATCTACTAGTAAAGGTTTATTTAATTTAGATAATATAGATGCTTCCCAACCTGTATATATAGTAGAGGGGGCATCTTCTGTTATAGTATTGCATAATTTTGGAATTGATAATGTTGTTTCTACTTTAGGAAATGGTCTTAATGATGCCCACTATGAGGCATTAATATCTAAAGATGTCAAGAATGTGTGTTTACTTTATGATAATGATGAGGGGGGAGAGGCTGGTAGAAAAAGAGGTTGTGAGACCTTTGTAGGTAGAAATGAAATAAAATTAAATTTTAAACTCCTTTCTAAAGAAAATGATCCTGCTGATTATGTACTAGCGGGTAATAAATTAGAAATTCTTCCTGTATTAACTTTATGGGATTATTTATTACATAAAGGGTATAAAGAACTAATGTTAAAGTATGTAGCTGCACAACAGGATCTCATTGATAAAGAAAAACTTGTAAATATTTTAGCCAAAGAGTTAGATGTGCCTAAAGGCATCTTGTTAGAGGAAATTCATAAATATGAAAGTACATTAAGTGCAGTTCCTACTATTATGTCTTTAAAAGAAAAAGAAAGTATTATTGAAACGATTAATACCTTTGAAAAGTGGGCTTGGAGTCGCGGGGAATTATTGGGAATACGGTCCTTTGATTGTTTTGATAAGTGTTTTGATGGTTTACAAGAGGGGTTAATTCTCATCGGCGGATCGCCGAATGTGGGCAAAAGTTCCCTAACCACATCTATAGCTTGCAAAATTATGGAGTTTACCCCTAATCCTTATATTATCTATCTTAGTATTGATGATTCCGCTATTATTACAACCGCAAGATTTTTAGCTAATCTTTCCGGGATTCCTATTAATATTGTATCAAATCCTAAACATCGTATTGTAGAGAATAAATATTATACAGATGCTGAGAGAAAAGACTTAATGGTACGTAGGGAAAAAGCATTAGAGTATATGCGTAAACATGTAACCGTATTTAATTTGAAAGATGCATCTAGTGGATATACTATTGAGTACTTAAATACATTATTTAAGTCCCTTGAACCCATTATTAAAGATAAGAAGGTTGTACTAATAGTGGACAATCTACATAAACTACGTAGTCTCAGGGATTTTAAGAGTGATAAATCTTTAATAGATTCAGTATGTAGTAATTTAAAAATATTATCGGGAGTATATAAGTGCCCGGTTATAGCCACTGTTGAACATACAAAGGCATCCATTCAATTGGGAGAAATAGGGGGATCAGCAATAAAAGAGTCCTCCTCATTACATTATGATGCTAATTTAATTTTAACAGTCGTATTAAAACAAGTAGTTGGCACCTTTAAATTGATTGATGTAATAGTAAGTAAAAATAAGATGAGTACTTTTATTGGGGCTCTACCTTTTAGATTATATCCGGATCAAAGTAGGATGGAAGCATGTGCTGGAAATGCTTCTAATTTTGGATTACCTCAGGATGGTCCTGCAGTACAAGAACCTAAAACTGAACCTATACCACAAGGAGAAACTAATGGAAAAGTACAAGATAATGGAGAAGGAAATAAACCTAATCAAGAACCAGCACATCCAGGAGTGGGTACGCCAGAGCCTAAATAATACCCCTGATTATTTCTTTAAAGGTTGGGCTTCTTCCACAGGTAAATATCATCCTAATTGTACCTGTAAGGATGGGGGATTGGTTATCCATGTTAAAAGGGCAGTTTATATTACTAATAGACTTTGTGGTGGATGGGGAATAGAGGGAGAGGATCGGGATATTGTTATAGCAGCAACTATTCTACATGATATAGCAAAAGTAGGACAAGGTTCTGGGCCCTATATAGACTACATTAACCACCCCTTAAATGCTGAGAAATACTTAATACAAAATCTTTTATCTGAGGAGACTTATACTAAAATTAATAATTGTATAAGACACCATATGGGACTTTGGACTCCGGATGGGATCAAGAAACCGATTAAAGACTATACTTTACTTGAACTTATGGTCTATTCAGCGGACTATATGGCAACGACCAAGGACCTGATTACTCCTGAGGATCAAAATGCAGCAGAAGAGAACAAATAACTTTAAATCTGGACAAATATGGGTGCGCACCTTTGGAGAAAGGGTCTACTATAAAGTAGTATCTTGCCAACAAGGAAAACTTGCCTATTCTAAACAATTAGACTCTACATCTACCTGCGATAAATTTTGTAAATGTAGATTAGTACTTAGGGTTCTCGGAAATAGTAAAGGTTATTGCTGTTCCGAAAATCTAAATAATTTTGCTATTAAAAAGTTAACAAAATTAGAAGTATTACTGGAACACTATTAAGGAATAAGATGAAAAAAATTTGTGAAGATTGTTCTTTAAAGAAGATAGGTTGCTTAACTGGAGAGGGTACTTTCCCAGCATCTATTATGATTATAGCGGATCGACCTACTTTGGAGGAGGTCAATAATAAGACTGGATTCTCGGGTAAGGCCAATGAACAAATTAATTCCTATCTTACTTTAGCTGAAATACCCTTAGATATAGTTTATAAAACATATATAGTTAAGGGGTATGTTAAATCAGGAGCCACAGTAAGTATTGTATCCATTCGTAAGTGCATCCCCCATTTAATAGAAGAAATTAAATTAGTAAAACCAAAGGTTATAATATTACTTGGGGCCACTGCATATAAGGGGTTTAAGGGTAAGTCAGGAGTAGGAACCTACTATTATGATGAAGAGTTTAATGCTTGGATAGTTTATAGCTCTCATCCACTGAAACCTATTTATTCTGGCCAAGAAGAAGACTATATACAATTAGTGGCCCATTTCAAATTAGCCAAAGAATTAGTGACTCGTAATTCTACACAAACTCTGGCTAAACCCAATATAACAATAATCCATAATCTGGCAGAATTATTAATAGTTAAACCACTCCTTATATTAGCAGAAGAGTGTGGTGTAGATTGTGAAACGACCGGCCTTAATATACAAAAGGACAATCTAATTACTATAGGTTTCGCTACTAATGAAACTGCTATTGGGGTAATATATAGGCCAGAAATGCAACAAGATCTGCAGGATATTTTTAATGTACGTAAAATAATTGGGCATAATTTAAAATTTGATATACAAGTATTAAGAAAACATGGGTTAATAGCTAAAAATATAGTAGCGGACACTCTACTTGAACATTATGTACTTGAACCAATTTCAACAAGTAGGGATTTAGTAAGCTTATGTCTTAAGGAATTTCAGACTACTTTTGAAAAGAATATAGATTACTCTACCCTTTTTATAAATGGGGTTACTCCAGAAATAGAGAATATATTAGCAGAACGCGGAGCATTAGACGCCTATTTATCTTTTTTACTTCATAAAAAATTTATTGCTAAAATTAGGACTGATAGTACAATGAATAATTTCTTTTCAACTTGTGTTATGCCTATATTAGATCTACTTTGTGAAATAGAATTTAATGGAATACATATAGATCAGAATGAACTCTTTTCTGCAGAAACAATATTAAATTATGAATTAAAAGCCCGAGAAGCGGATATTTTAACTGATCCGGTAGTACAACATTTTGCACAAAAGGAGAGTTTAACAGAGATTAATCTTGGTTCTCCCAAACAGATGAGTACTTTAATTTATAAATATTTACATTTTCCGGTATTAAAAGATCAAGGTAAATCCACGGCTAAAGACGTTATAGAAAAATTAAATGAAACACAGAAAAATCCTTTTATAACTAAGTTATTAGAATATAGAAATATGGCAAAACTTAGAGACACCTATATAAAGGGACTTAAAGAGGCCCTAGATCGTTCAGGGGAGGATAGGGTCCATGTGCAGTATAATCAGACAGTAGTTGTAACTGGACGTTTAAGTTGCTTTCCTGCTGGTACATTAGTCCGTAAAATATGTGGTCATAAAGGAAAACGAGGTGGAAGTACCTCAGAATACTGCCCTATCGAGGACTTGCATATTGGGGATAACGTCTATACGCATCTGGGAAAGGCACATACAATTACAAATACTATGTGCAACGACTATTATGGGGAGTTGGTAAAAATAGTACTTCCCTGGAGGGGACTTATTTCTATACCACGTACAATTTTAGTAACACCTGAACATCCATTTTTAACAGATATGGGTTGGATAAAAGCTAAAGATATAACAATGGAAACAGTACTATACACTTATCAAGATATAAATCCACAATATAAAACTAATATGCAGCATACTAGGAACGGAGGTGCGCGAAACATGGCACATGCGGCCTCTCCAAAAATTGATCCGGAAGTGCGTGAACGCCTAAGGCTTTTAAGAGTGAATGGCATAAGCCCGTTATTAGTTAGTAGAGTCGCTTTTAAAGGTAAAGTATATAATATAGCAGTGCAAGAAGCTGAAAGTTATTTTGTACAGGGACTTATTGCACATAATTGTTCCGCTCCGAATTTGCAGACAATACCTAAGGCCGTTGAGAATGCAAAAACCATTAGGAAGATGTTTGGTGCAAGGCCGGGATATTCTTTAGTAGAGATGGATTTTAAACAACTAGAATTTAGAATTTGGGCACATCTTTCTAAAGATGCAGCAATGTTAAATATGTTAGCTACTGGAGGAGATATACATAAGAAAATAGCCTCACTTTTAAATAATATAACTGAAGATCTAGTTACAGAAGACCAGAGATACCAGGCTAAAGAAATTTGTTTCGGATTAATTTATGGTATGGGAGTTGCCACTATGTCTGCAAGAACAGGAGTTTCCATAGAAGAAGCAACACGTATTAAAAATGATTTCTTTGCTACATTTCCAGAGGCCACTATATGGATAAAACAAGTACAGGATTTTGGTTTAAAACATAAATATGTACTTACTCCATTTGGACGTAAAATTCCTATTATATATAACCCCAATGATAAAGAACAAGTATCTAGTGCCCAAAGACATGCTGTGAATTATCCGATTCAAAGCGCTGGAGGAGATTTAACAAATATTACGGGGGTATATTTAAAACAATTAATAATTGCTGCTGGTATTGATGCTAGAATTGTATTGAATGTTCATGACTCCTTAGTATGGGAAGTAAAGGATGAAGAAATTATTAAATTTAAACCAGTTGCCCTTGAGGCCATAAAATTAGTCAGTACCAGGATAAATTTTAGAGCCTTTTTACAAGCATCCTTTACTCATGGCAAGAATCTTGGTGAATTAGTTGAATTCTAAATTAAATTTGGTATATAATATATATTAGAGGGAGTTATAATGGGAAAACAAGTATCAAGGGGTAATGATCTTGGGGCAACCTTGAAGAAGGTTACAGAACGAGAAGGAAAGAACGGACCTTATTTAATGTGGGAATTTATTGATGATAGTGGGGAACGTAAAGTAGGTTTTACTGATAGTGAAATTATAGTAGGTAATAGAACTTGGACCTGGCTTCATATGTTAGGCATTTCATTAAATACTGGGGATATAATAGAACTCCAAGATTTACAGGATATGGAATGTTTCATATTCTTAGATGATAAAGGAACAGTTAGAATGGTGGCTGAAGAGTCCGCCCCAGAACAAAAAGAAGTTATTCCAAAATCTAATATTAACAATAATGAGGTAAAGCCAGAGATCCCGCCAGAGAGATCAGAGGCAGAAGGACTATTCTCCTAATGACTAGTCATGAATTTGGTAAAAGATTACAGGAGTGTGTAGCCCAGATCTTTAGAGATTTGGGTCTTTATAAGTATGCACGATCTACTAGTGGAAGTGGGAATAGAGGAGAACACGGAGACGTACAACAGCCTTATTTTATCATAGAGTGTAAAGCAAAAAGTGTAGATTCTATAACGATAGACAGGACTGTGTGGAAAAAACTAAAAGCAGATATACCTATAGGAAGTAAAAGGCTTCCTTTATACATAATTGAGAACAAACATGGGGAACAGTTTGCTATTTTAGATCTTATGGATTTTATGGATATTTTTGCAAAGAGTCTTAAGGAGGAGTAATGTATATTCTATTTTTTCAAGTTGAGAGTATGAAGAATACCAGGACTTATGTTGGTAGATTATGTACTACAATTGAAGAGGCCCTGGAACAACGTGAAGAAATAATAAATTATGGCTGGCATGATGAGACAGTAATTTTTACGGAAATAAAAGAAGGGACAAAATAATGTCTGAAGATAAAAAAACTATGAAGGAAGTGATAAAGGAATTAAATAAAAAATTTGGGCGTACTTCTATTAATTTTGCAGATACTGTTAAAACCAGAACACGTATTCCATTTAAACAGAAGTACTTAAATGATTTAACCGGTGGTGGAGTACCTTGCGGTCAATTTACAACTATTTGGGGTGGTTCAGCTTGTGGAAAATCGTCCATAGTTCTTGACCTCATTGCTGAAGCACAAAAGAGGGGCCTAACCTGTGTATATTGTGACCTTGAGCATTCCTATGATCCAAAATGGGCTGCCAAACACGGTGTAGATGCCTCTAAATTGGTCTATGGTGACTTTGGCAGTGCCGAAGAGCCCATGGATGCCCTAATTGCCTTCTGTAAGGCCCAAGTGGCCGATTTGATCATTGTAGACTCGATTCAGGGCCTTTCTCCTAAGGGTGAGCAGGAAGAAAAGAGTGGTAAGGAGAAATCTGTACAGGATGATACAATGGCCCTGTTAGCCCGTAAACTATCTCAGTTCTTTAGAATGTCAGCAGGATTGGTAAGTCAATCAAATACGGCCGTGGTATTGGTGGGCCAAACCCGTATGGATTTAGGTAGTTTTATTAAACTAGAAACTCTTTCCGGAGGACACGCCCTATTGCACTGGTCAAGTATTATCTTACATTTAAGACGTGGCCAAAAATGTTACTCGGAAGATACAAGAGTGGTAACAATAAATGGACCTAAGGGGATAGATGAGTTAAAAGTAGGAGAACTTATTCCTACAATAAACCAAGAAACAGGTTTAACAGAATTAAATCCAGTAGAAGAAATTTTTAAATATAATAATTTTGAAAATTGTGGTTATTTTAGCAATAAACAAAATAAGGACGGTTGGATATTTACTCCTGGGCATAAACTTGCTTTAATAAATCATAAATCTGGAAAACTTGAAATAAAGGAAAATTATTTACTACCGCAATACACCAAAAGAGGACTTATTCGTTTTCCTAATTGTGCACCATGTTCCTATGCGGAATATCCCCCTATATCAGATAGATTTATAAAATTATTAGGTTGGTTTTTATCTGATGGTTACTTAGATAAAGCGGGAGCAATATCCATATCACAATCTTTAAATCCCAAGAAGCATGCTAATAAAATTGAGAATTTACTTAAAGAAATATTACAAGATGGACTTATATATAATTCAAGAACCAGAAGGAAAAAAGAATATACACTAAAAAATGGAGATATAGTAACTTCACCTTATGAAATAAAAGAATGGCGTTTTACAGTGGCCGCTTCTAAAGAACTTTTAAAATTATGGGGAATTTATAATAGAAAGGAACTTCCAAAATTTTTATACTATATGTCCGATAGGCAAATAAAAGTTTTATTTGATTCTTGGATGTTAGGGGATGGCAGTAATTATGGAAAAAGGTGGAAAATAACAGATGGTAATAGGGAACTTCTAGAACAATTAACAGGAGTATTAATTATGCATGGAATTCCTGTTAGTCGAATAAAAGCGTATAAAGATAAACAGGCCTTTGATATATCAGGTTCTGTTGCCCAATCCGAAGGATTCTTACGTTCCTGGGGACCCTATGTTGGGAGAGTATGGTGTATTAAAGTAAAAAATCAATTACATTTTATTGAACGCAAGGGTTCTTTTATTTTTACCCATAATAGTGATGCTCCAACCACTGAAATTGTTAATGAAGAAGGAAAGAAGGAAAAAGTAATTATTGGATTTAACTGTGTTATTAAATTAAATAAATGTAAAGTATCTGGAGCAGTAGAGGGAAATGAAATGAGCCTTCCCTTCTATTTCGGATCGGGTTTAACTGATGGTGAAGCACCTGAAGTAATATCTGTTGAAGAAAAGCCTAATATTGTAGTAGAAGCACCCAAAAAGAAACGTGGAAGGAAACTTAAGGTTGCCTAATAGATTAGGTGGGTTAGTTTATTGCAATTGTAAAACACCCCTACACTGGGACTGGTGGATTGCTATTGTCAAAAATGGAATTCGTTCAGAAGTATGCGCAAGATGTATAGGTATAATAAAATTAAAGAGGAGTAAGCATGACAACAAAAGATGAGATTAAAATATTTTGTGATTCAAAATTAGAGGAACTTAAGCCCTATTTTACCCAGATTGATAAAATAGCAAAACAGTTTTATACAGATGCGGATATTATGTCTTTTCCGCAATATGGACCACTTGAAAATAAATTAGTTGGCATGTATACCTTTATTAATACCGTATATAAGGAGATTGATGCCCTAACAGAGACATATTCTGCTATACGTTTTAATCAACTTAAAGTTAAGGCCGAAATTGATAGTGTCAAATTTGTAGCGGATGTGGCCAAACATGATGCACAGGAATTTACTTCGGAGTTGAGATTAACTTTGGCCATTCTAGAAGGATGTGTAAATAATATTGAACAACTTCTGGCAACGTGTCGTAGACATTTATACGTGGATAAAAAGGAAAGAAAGTATGGAGAAAGGTAGTCTTAAAGAACTTGAGGCAATCTTATGCTTAATGGAGCAATTAGACGTAGTAATAACTTCATATAAGATACAACATGGGGTGGCTCCAATTGCTTATTCATATTTATATGAACTTTGTGTATTACGTTTATTAACATTATTTGAGGGGAATCCTGAATTTATTACAGGAGTTACGGAAGCTACAACTAAAGCAGTATTAATGTTATTAAAATTAGCACAACAATCAGCCCCAGTTGATAAGGAATTAACAGATAAATTAAATAAATTTAAAAAACTTCTGGAAGATACAAAAATAGTTATTCCAGATACAGTAAATGAATTTTTAAAGAAATTTCCAAGAGGCACTTGTACCCCCGAACCTAATGTAGCCCAAGATCCCATGGATAGGATTATAGATGATTATTTAAAAAAGAAAAAAGAGGATAGAAAAAGAAAACGAGGAAAAAGTGATAAATCTTAAAGATATAGAATATAAATATATTAATAAGAGGTTTTTAGAAAGCCTTAAGGAAAATCTTATGGACGCTCTTCATAAAGATAGATGCCTTCATTGCGGTAAAACTGAAATAAATAAGCCTTTCTTTTCTTCGCCTGGTTTACCCCCCTCCTATAAAATACATCATGAATGCCTCTCCAATTTTATAGAATATTGGTCAGTTATGTTATTGGGAGACTATAAACCAATAGCCCCAGAACAACAATTATATAAAAGTATATACTTATCAGAGGAAATATTAACACAAACAAAAAATCTAGAAGATATGTTTATTAGTTTGGGCCATAATTTTGTTCAGGATTATTTACATGCACTTCATACTAATTCAATACAAATACTTGATATTAGAGCATCTTTACAAAATAATCCAAATGCTCTTGCTAGTACATTAATAATAAATATAAGATATAGGCCCCTCTGTATGTTTTGTGGTAATTCTTTAATAGTAAATAATGTTTCTTTTAAACCTTGGGAACAAACGGACCCAATTTTTCCGTACCAAAGAACTAAATTTGAAGATTTAAAACAATCAGAAGATAATAAGTATACATTCCATACATCCTGTTTAAATAATGCAATAAATTTATTAAAGTCCTATCCTGGAGGAACAAATGAAGAATAAAAAATTAGAATTAGAAAGTGAGATTGATTTAAGAATACGCTTAGACTCTAATGCTCTTTCTTGGGACCTCTTCCTATTTGGGGAGGTAGAGCATAGAAAAATTGCGCAACTTATCCAACATATGTTGGTTCTTGATGCTACAAATGATAAACGTGCCATTAATTTACTTATTTGTTCTCCTGGAGGATACTGTTCAGCAGGTTATGCATTAATAGATACTATATCTGGTATGCGTCATGTGGTGAGAACAGTGGCCTTAGGGGAGATTTGTTCAATGGGATCTTTAATTTTTATAGCAGGTACCCCCGGCCAAAGATATATCGGAAGTAGAACCCAGGTACTTTTTCATCCTATGAGTGAAGAAGTAGCAGATTATGGTAGTTTTATTAAGGACCGTGTAAAAAGTATTGACCATGCACAAAAATTAGCTAAAGACTTAATGCGTTCCAGAACTGGATTACCTGCAGATATGGTAGAATCATCTGAACGTGGAGAAGTATGGTTAGATGCTGGAGAAGCAATAAAATATAAAGTGGCGGATACTATTATTACGGATAATGAGGTAATTTCCAGTATGTATAAAGAATTACTTAAAGAACGTGCACGGGTAATACCTAAAAAGGCAAAGAAATAATGAGCAATACTTTACTTACGGAGTAATCATGCGTAAAATACTTTGCACGGCCGACCTGCACATCGCCGAGAGGTTTGATCTCAACCAGCAGAAACGCCTATTAGATGTGGTCATCCTAGAGGCTAATAAGCGAGATGAGTTATGGATCCTAGGTGATCTATTTCATGCTAACCGTATATCACCTCTAGAGTTAATGCTATTTATTGACTTTATAAAACAGGTTAAAGTACCAATTATATTAATTGCCGGAAATCATGATATGGCTGCAGAAAATTCACTATTAGACTGGATGCCTAAAGTTTTACCAGTAACAGTTTCCAAAACCTCAATGAAGCTCGAACGTGAGGGAGTCTCTGTATTATTGGGGCATTATAATGTGGAAGAGTCAGTACTTGGTGCGTATGACATTAGGTTGAATTCTGGAATATCTGTAAATCAATTAGATGTGGATTTAGCCCTCCTAGGGCATATTCATCACGGGCAACGCATCCAAGGAATTAAAACACAGGTAGTACATCCGGGATCCTTATTCTATATTGATTTTAATGAACGTAATGATACTAAGGCCTTAGTGGAAGTTATATTTGATCAAGGAAAATATAAGATAGAGCATATTGAGCTTAATCCTGATCCAATTGTGCAATTAGATATTACTCCGGAAAGTGATTCGGATATTTTAAAGGAATATCCTGCTAATTGTAGAGTAAAACTAATTGTTCATTATTCAGACCCAAGCCTTAATAAGAGAGAAATATATAAAAGATTTGCTAAATTCCTCTTTAAAGACTTAAAAGTTGTTTTTCTATATGAAAATAAGAACCTATTGGGAGTAAATCTACAGGAAGCACATAAGGAAGAGGCAGGATTAATACGATTAGATAATTACTTAACAGAACATGCCACTCCAGAAATTAAAGAATTAATCTTATCATTATTAAAGGAGTAAAATGATTATTCTTTCTTTAGACCAAAGTTCTAGTAATACAGGTTATGCAGTATTAAAAGATGGTAAACTTATAGAAACAGGTTGTATTAGTGTACCTGCTTCCCAAGATCTCTTTGCCAGAACTTGTATAATGTGTGAAGATATTATCAAACTTATGGATTTATGTAAACCGGACTATCTATGTTTAGAAGAAATATATGGGTTACCTGGCAGATATACTGCCTTAAAGGCCCTGGCCATCGTTCGTGGAGCCCTAATATATGTATGGTGGAAACGTTCCGGGAGTTATCCATTAGTAATTGGTTGTTCTTCGGCCCGGGTACAACTAGGTATTAAAGGTAATGCCAAAAAAGAGGAAGTTATGGCTGCAGTCAATGCTAAATTTAAACTTAAATTAACAAATGAACATGAAGCAGATGCTGTAGTCATTGGTATTGTGGGTAATGATCTTCTTGAAGGAGCACAACCAAACAGCAAGACTACTAAATCCTTAACAGTTAAGATTAGTACTAGTACTAAGAAGGCACTAAATAAAATGGCTAAAAAAGGAAAGAAATAAATGCAATTCCGCACACTTCATCTAGAAAATTTTCAGAGTTATGATAAAGCAGATATTTTATTTTCTGACTTTAAAATTACTTTTATAGTTGGAGTTGATCAAGATACTGGAAGTAGTAATGGTGCAGGAAAAAGTGGAATCAAAGAAGCTCTATTTTATTTATTATTTGGTAGGTCTAAAGTAAAGGGCCCAGATCTTATTAGGCGTGGTCAAAAAGTACTTAAAATATCAGGACAGATTGAGCACAATTCGTATGTACTTTCTATTATTCGAACACGAAAAGCTCAAATTGCTACTTTAGAATTATCCATAAATGGAGTACCAAGTGTTGGCACTGCCTCAGAGTTACAAACTAAGATTGAACAAATACTTGGTATTGATATAGATTCCTTTACTACCTACGCCGTTATTGATAAGGTAAGACAAACGGACTTAACTCAATTATCCTCAACAGATTTACGTTTAATTTTACAAGACCTTTTAGGTTTGGATAGATTACAAGGGGTGCTTACATCTATAAATTCACATAAAAATGACCTAGAAAAATATTTAGTACGGGCCCATACTCGTTTTTATCCATCTTCTAAACGCCTGGATATATTAACAACATGGAATAGTAAATTACAAAAAGAACGCGATCTTTATGGTGCTAAAATAGTTGAATTATCCAGTAAGAAAAGTACATTAGAGTATGAAATTACGTCTATAAAGAATTTGCGGGAAGGTACAATAATGCAAAAAGAAGATTTATTAAAAAATTCCTCTTGTCCTACTTGTGGAGCTCCTATAGTACTAAGTAAACGAATGGAAGATCTCAATAAATGTGAGAACTTAATTCTTAAATTTAATCAACAGATTGAGCTTAATACAAAAGAGGCTATGTCTATGGGAGCGGACATTGCAGGAGCAATGCAAATTAATAATGCTCTTGGTAATAAAGTAGCTGCATGTATTATTCGTATTACCCAATTATCTGAAAGCATGAAAGAGCAACAGGATATTAATATTATAAAAATAGAACAAGAGACTTATACTTTGGCCTTATTGACTCTACAAAATTATATTACTTCAGTATTAACTGATGTAGCATTAAAAATTGAGGACCAGATGAATCTTGAATTATCTAGATTTAGTGATTTATTTTGTAAAATTAGTCTTTCTAAAACTACCCATGATGGACAAATAGTGCCAAATTGTTCTATTATATTATATAGAGACCAATATGAATATACATTTGATATGCTTTCTTCTGGGGAACAGGCCCTTGTTTCTATTATTTTTAAGTTAGTAATAAGTAATCTCCGGGGGAATATATCTTTATTATTTGTAGATGAGGGATTGGATGCACTGGATGAAGTTAATAGAGAACGAATTTTATCCTTATTAGAGGTTAGTCCTTATACTCAAATCTTTATTATTTCTCACCGAGAAGACTCTGTCCATATTAAGGCTGGACAAAGAATTTTATTACGTAAAACAGATGGAATTACACAGGTGTTAGGTGTATAATAGGGTGGAGGATATATGTTAATTAAATTCTTACTACAATATATGGCAATATTTAGTTTTATCGGTTTAACTCTTTGCGGAATTGTAGAGAAAGATTGGAATTTTGGAGTAGGAGTAAATTTAGGATTAGTTATTCTTTATGTATTCCTTTATCTTATGCCAATAAAATGATATTAATATTTGAACTTATTTTAGCCGTAATTGGTATGTTCTCCCTATTATTAACAATGGTAGTATTAAGTTTAATTGCTACAATAGGTTACTCTTTTTTAATAGATCGGAAAAATGAGGGGGAAGAACTTTATGCATTACTTGATAAACTAGGTAAACAAAAGAAAGTTATTGTTCTGTTTTTATTCATACCTATAGGATTTATAATTATAACTAAACAACGGAGATTAGAACATTGGAAAACTTATTTAGAGAAATTATAAACTTAAATGGAGAAGATGCAATGGATATTATAAAATACTTTCTAATTAGAAGGTGCCATTTAGTTAGATTTGTATTTATGAAAATTAAGTATTTTATTCAACGGGGTAAAAGAGGTTATGCAGATTGTGATATTTGGGATTTTAATACCTATTTATCTAAAGTAATTTGCGAAGGGTGTACTCAAATTAGTAAGGAGTCATACTCTATACCCATGTCTTTATCTATTAAACATGGTACTAATTATGACGCTGCAGCTAAAGAATGGCATTTAATATTAACTAAAATAATTAGAGCATTTAGTTTAAAAAAACTATGGGCAACAGAATGTAGATTTCCAACTAAATCAGAACTTAAAGAAATAGAAATTGGTTGGAGGCTATTTAAAAGATATTATGGAGACCTTTGGGATTAAAAAGTAAAAATATAGTTGCATATAGGCCTAATCTGGTATATAATATATATTAGAGGGGGAAAGATGCGTCTACAATTAATTAAAGCAAATATAATGTATGCGGGCCTATCCATTTCAGAAGATGCCTGTAAATCTGTAGTAGCTAAGTTTAAAGGTCCAGTTCCAGTAACATTTTCTAGTACTAAGTTAAATATGGGAAAGATTACTTCAGTGGAATATGATGAAGAGACTAAGTCTATTTATGGAGAAGTTGAATTGGATATAGCGGTAATAGCCGGAATTCAGGAAACTCAGTCTATAGATATCCCTATGGGTAAACGTATAATAGATGGAGAATTAAATAAAGGATTTTTAGTACCTAAGAACTTATTACCGGGAGGGGATGATGCAAAATAAATGGACTACTAAAGAAGCACAAAGTTTAAAGAAATTATTGGAAGATGGCAAAACAATGCGCCAATGTGCAGATATATTAAGTAGGCCTTATAATAGTGTAGAGCATAAGCTTCGAGAACTTAAATTTACTCGACCAGACCCAATCATACAAGATAAAATAAAGGATAAGGATCTTTCAATCAGAATTATTGATACTCTAAAAACTGAATTAAAGGACACCTCTCCTTATATTGCAGACCAACGGACATATACTAAAGGGGATACCCTTGTTATACACCTTTCAGACTTTCATGCTGGAAAGATAGTTAAGGGACAAGATGGTTCAACAGTATATGATGAGACTATATTTAGAACTAGAATTGATCGTCTCTTTACTCAGATCTTAAAACTTCTTGATAATAATATTACTAAAAGTGTTAGGATCACAAATGTCGTAATCCTATCTACTGGAGATCAGGCAAATGGGGAAAACATATATGCTACCCAAGCCTATGAGCAGGAAATGGCCCCACCCCATCAGGTCATGTTGGTGGTTGAGGTTATACAAAAGTTAATAACTTCTTTATTAGCCAGAAAATTAAGGATCGATTTTTACGGTGTAAAAGGAAATCATGGCCGGACTGGAAAAGATACAGATACGACCTCAAATTGGGATTTAATGATTTATATGATCTTAGATTTTTGGGCCAGGCAAGTATTAAAGAATCCCAACTTATCCATTAAATATGCCGAAACTGACTATATGACCTTTGATATTAGGGGCCATAAATACCTTATAAGGCATATAGCTCCGGAACAATCAGATAGTCCTGCAGGTAGAGTAAAATTTAATGAATGGGCTAGAATGCATGGTGTAGAGGGCATAGTTTATGGACATTGGCACCATTTTGGCCTATTTGACGCGGATGGAGTAAGGATCTTTAGAGGAGGATCCGTAGTTGGTGGGGATTCCCTCTCTGAACAAATGGCTAAGGACTCTTCTCCCATACAGTCTATTTGGGGAGTAAATGAAGCAAGAGTAAGTACTTTCTTTTATGCAGTAGATCTCGGAGAAAAGGAATAATATGAATAAACTTACTTTAGCCTCCTATATTGACCATACAAATTTAAAACCTGAACTAAATAGAAGGGGTATTATCTCTTTAATTGAAGAGGCTAAAACCTATAAATTTGCAGCAGTTTGTATCACTCCAGCCTGGGTATATTTTGCTAAACAACGATTGATCGGAACTGGAATTCAAGTAACAACTGTTCCTAATTGGTACTCCGGGGGCGGCCTACAAAGAATTAAAGGAGAGGCGGCCTTTATAGAAGCAGATGCTATAGATTATATTTGGGACATATATAGATTTGCTATTATTAAAGATTGGGCTAATACAACTAAAGAATTGGAGCAAATAAGACTTAAAACACGTGGAGAACTCAAAATTATAATTGAATCTACAGTTATGAGAGCTATAGCTGAAGAAAAAAAGCTTGATTATACTATATTATTAAAAGAAGCTTGTAAATTGGTGGAGGAATCTGGGGCTAATTGGATCAAAACTGATAGTGGCTTATTTATGCGAGAGCCTACAACAGGGATGCAAGATTTACAAGAAGATGTTACGTTAATGAAACAATTCTGTAATTTGTCAATAAAGGCAGCTGGTGGAATTAAAACTAAAGAAGAAATTGAAAAATTAGTTAAATTGGGTGCTTCCCGGATAGGTACCTCCAGGGGAGTAGCAATAATTCAAAGTATAAAGGAGTAATAATTGACTAGACTACTTTTACAGGAAATATTTGGCTTCTTATTAATACTAACGGGAATATTAGATGCATTAAAATATAAAATTCAAGCCATAAGGATACGTCAGGAAAAAACAGCAGAAGCCCTATCCAGAAGATTTATAAATTATGCTATATTAAATGATATAGTTAAATTAGGCTATGGTATTATTATTAGAGATACTTTTATTATCTGTACCTCAGTTTTAGCCCTAATATGCATGATTTATTTATTTTGGACGGTATACTTATATTATAACTATGAAACTTATCCTAGGAGAAGGTACATTAAACGTCCTAGTTTATGGATATATACTATTAACTCAATACTACCCAACTCAAAAAGAAAACATCTTTAAGGAGATTTTATGACTGATGAAAAAGTAGATAGTGTAAATCCTGTTCCGGTTCCGAAACTTGAACAATTAGATACTCAATGTAAATTTATTACTTATCTAATTGGAGCTATGCAAATAACTGCTGAAAAAGATGGTGGTGGTGAAAAACGTGAGAATTTAGATAAAGAACTTCGTTTAAGAAATATATTCCCTATTAATCCAGTAAAGTTAGAGGCTTCTAAAACAGGCATGTCTTCAGAAGAAATTACTACTAAAATGAAGGGTTGGGTGGCCTCAGGATGTTGGGATAAGTTTGAGGAACAAGCTATTAATATCTGGAAGGGGCGGGATTATATCTCAGAAAAAGGTAATCTAACACATATTCCAGGAGATGTAACCTATGTTACCATGTCTAATTGGCTTACTTTTAGACTTAATGCTGGCGATCAGCCCTGCGGAAGTTTCATGGAGTGCGGGATTGCCATGGAACATGACATACCAATCTACCTTATAACGGATATACCAAAAAAAGAGTTAAAACAAAGTCTACTTCAGGCAATATTAGTCACTAAAGGGGAGGTATTTCGTACAGAGAATGAATATCTAGAGTTCATTGATAGGGTTTATAAATTAAAGAGAAAAGATGAAGCTTAATATTTTTTTTAAATGTAAAAATTGTACTGGTACAGGTTGGATTATAACAACAACTACTCCATGCCCAGTTTGCAAAGGGTCAGGTAAAGTACTTCACCAATTTGTGGATGTGATTAAAGTAGAGCAGTTTCCAGAATGTGCGGAAGTACAAGATGCAGAGTTTTCATTATCTAAGGAGTTAAATGCACCAAATCCTAATAGCAATTAGTTTATTCTTTGTAGGTATTCTTGAGAACTTCTTAGTATCTATTAATACAGATTTTCGTATTCAAAAGAGTAGATGGGGTTGTTTTATTACTTCATTTATTATAGCAGTAACTTGGTGTTATATTGTTGGAACTGTTACTGAAAACCTTACTATTTTTTGGTTAATCGCCATTTATTCTTTGGGTTATGGTGTGGGGGATGTTCTAGGACTACATTTTAATAAGTATTTAGAGCATATAGTTAAAAAATATAATCTTAAATTACGTAAATTGCATAGACAACGTATAAGAAAGAAAAAATAATGTTTATTTTTCTATGTATCTATGGCTTAATTGGATTAGTTTTGGGGTGGCTAAAATATAAATTTAGTATTAAACCCGTTTTTGATATGCGTGATATAGTATTAAGTATCTTATTCGGGGGATTAATGGGTGTAGGTAATTTACTTATCCTTATTGTAGAAATTTTTATTAATAGTATGTTATTTTTACGTAGATTTATTATATTTCAAAAGAAAAACAATGGGTAAAATAATGGTAGGCGGAGATGGGAATAAGCAATATGAGGAGAACTATGATAGGATCTTTCGTAAAAAACTCCGAACACGTAGCCTAGACTGGTTTAATGCTCTTATTATTAAAATATTCTTAAATGGTCGGAGGAAGAATGTTTAGATATAATACTTTACGTATCGAGTCCGAAGTTCCTTTAGAGGGAGCCTCTTATTTTGTGCAGGCTGAGGTAATTATGGTAGACTCTAAGCATAAAACATTAGATAGGGAAGTTATAAAGTGCCTTTTATTACACCACCCTAAATTAAATAAATATGACGTGGAGGAAGTTGCAAGGTTTTTAAGTTTAAAATTAGCAAGGTACGCTTTTAAAGAATACCCTTACACATTAACAGTAAAGGTAAAAGTTTCTTTCAGTGAAGATGGATCTAGTAGTGAAATGGAATTAAGTCAAGACGAATTAATCATTGAACAACACAATGGAGGAGAAAATGGAATTAATACAGATTAGTTTGGCGAATGCACGAGTATTGATTTGGACGGGAATTAACTTAGGCATGGGATTAACTTTGGGTTACTTATTTATAGTGGCCGCCGGAGCAATATTAACCTATTTTACTGCCCCAAAATCGTCTAACAAAGATGTGGAAAAGTTATTTCAGGACTTTTTAAAGAAGAAGGAAGAGGATGAGAATAAGGGGGAATAAATGAAATATACCAAGGTAAAAGATTCCGGTAAAAGACAAGAATTTAAAACGGGAGCAGTAAGGGATATACAAACAGGAAAAGGGAGGTATGATCTACTTCCGCCTAGAGCCCTTCGGAGATTAGCAGAACATTATGAGAATGGGGCGGTTAAATATGGTGATAATAATTGGCTTAAAGGCATTCCCCTTAAACGAATGATGGATTCTGCCTTGCGCCATATATTCAAGGTTCTAGAAGGTAAAACAGATGAAGACCACCTTACTGCAGCTGCTTGGAATATAATGGGAATAATAGAATTACAGGAGCGGATTGAAGAGGGATTATTACCAAAAGAATTGGATGATCTACCTAAAAATGAAAAAACAAGTAAAACAAAGTAATTCTAAGAGAAGCTACCTTAATGTTAAGGAAGTCCCTCCAAAGATAAATGAAATCATTGGATATTTATCAATGGACTTTGCCAAGAACCAACTATTAGAAAGGGATGATTTAGCTCAGGACCTCTACTTACTTTACTTTACTATGCTTAAGAAGCGACCTGAATTGGCACAACAACAACCGGGTTATTTCTTTATTAAATTTAAATGGTTTCTATTAACTAAGTGGCGTAAACGAGTTAAAGATCTTAATAAAGAGTGGGATTATAAATTACAACATTTACGTAATGAAGGAATTCCCCTAGATCCAGATGAACATAATCATTATGCAGAGACGGAAAAGGATAAAAAGAAACTACCAAAACCTCGTTTAACCAAAAAAAGACGTAGATATGGTTTTTAAAGGAGAAATATGGCCCACAATGAAGAGGTAGGGAATAAGGCAGCATATGATGCAATGTTAGTCCAGGTTAAAGAGGAATTAGGTAATGCCATATTTGAAATCGCGGAATTATTAAGTCATGGTTTAACTAAAAGAAAAGTAGCTAAATTACTTAATATGCCCTATTTTGAACTTAAACAGAAAGTATTATTATTAAAAAAGTATTTTTCAAAAGAATATTATTTAACAGGAGGTAAAGATGGTAGAAAAAAGAGCCGTAGGTAGACCAAAGAAAACAGATCAAAGTAAAAGATTATCCGCAGCACAGGAATATATTTTAAAGGGATTTAAGGACCATGAAATAGTGGAACTTATGTCCAAAGATTTTCCTGGGTATACTATTAATATGTTAACTACAGATAAAGAAATTGTTACTGTTAATTATGTTAAAGCAGTTACCGAGAATAAATACTTATTGGTCAAACAGGCTGAAACCATTATGAAACATTTGGATCAATTGGATATGATCAAAAAAAAGTTATGGGAAATAGAGGAAAAAGCCACAGGAGATACAAAGGGGCAAATAGAGGCCCTTAAAACCCTATTAACTGAATTGGAACATGAATCTAAGATCCTAAGATTAATCGATACTTCTCATAAGATCATTAAAAACTATATTCATATTGACAAGATTAATGTTTTAATGGAGAAACTATCTGGAGTTATTAGAGAATTTGTACCGGCAGATAAACAAGCATATGCGTTCCAAAGAATTAAAGATTTTGGTTCAGTTCTAGATACAGAATGTTCTGCAGTAATCGAGGATGTTGACAAACATGAAGAGCAAAATTAATCAAAGAATCTGTTTAAGGGCACTGAATAATACGTGTTGTTCCCAGGACGGTCCAGGTGGTTGCCACCACCAAAAACTCCATACTGGGAATACCATATGTTTAAATCCAAATGTTTGTGGTATATGTAAAAAATACTCGGATTTAACTAAAGAGGAAAAAGCAAAACTAATACTTTATAATTACTAAGGAGTTCTATGAGTATAGGAAATATATGGTCCCAATTCTTTGATTCCCAATCTAAAGTTACTGTAGCAACTGCCAAGTTTATACAGAAGCCAGTAACTCCAGAGAATTTCTTTAAGGACTGGATGAATCAACCTTTATTTCCAGAGCAATTAAACCCTATTAACGCTATGTTCACTCCTGATTTTGAGGATCTAAATCCAGAACTTGATGAGGTTATACTACTTTTTGGAGAAGGTTGTTTAACTGGAAATACTAAAATAAAACTATTAAATGGGACTTCCCCCACCATAGAAGAATTATATAAATTTCATAAAAATGATAATATTGATATATATAGTTGTACTCCAGAAGGAAAAATATGTGCAGGTAATGCCCACTCTGTACGTATAACCAAACATATAAAAAATTTAGTTAAAATAAGGCTAGATAATGGCCAAAGTATTACTTGCACTGAGTCTCATCCTTTTATGCTTAGAGATGGCACTTATAATAAAGCTAAAGACCTTAAACTAGGAACTAGTCTAATGCCCCTTTATACCAAATATGGTCAAGTAAATCCAAAAAATACAACTTCCAAATATGAGGTATTACTTCAACCTTATACTAATAAATGGGTATTTACCCACCGAATGGTACTTGAAAAGAAAAAAGGTTGTGTACGCCACCATAAGGACCTTAATTCTCTTAATAATACTCCAAGTAATCTGGAACACCTGTCTTTTAGGAACCATTTTAAATTACATGCAGGCTACTCCCAAGCAGCATTAAATGCCTGTAAACAAATTAGGCAAAATAATCCTAAATTATGGACTACTTATGTACAGAAGAGAAATAGTACATTGCGTTCTCTAAAATTAAGACAAAAGATGTCTATCATTTTACAAAATCTCTATAAAACAACAAATCTTAGATTAAAGGTAGCCCAAGCCTCTAAAAAACAATGGAAAAATTTAACCTATAGAACAAGGGTTTTAATGGGAGTTAGTAATTATTATTCTAAAAATAAAGGAATCCCAGAATTTGAACAATACAAAAAATATAGGAGTAAAAAGTGTAATCTAATACGATGGGGTAAAGCTCCACATAGAATAAAAAGTAATTGTTTAAAGTGTGGAAAGAAATTAAGTAATTATACATCACAACCTAGAAAATATTGTAGTAAAAATTGTTACCATAATCATAAAATTATATCCATAGAATACATTATTTTAAAAAAAGCAATACCTGTATATGACATGACGGTAGATGTATATAATAATTTTGCACTTGATTCAGGGGTATTTGTTCATAACTCAGGGAAAGATTTTCTTTGTGAACGTATGTTAATTTATGTGGCCTATTGGTTAATTTGCTTAAGAAGTCCACAAAAGTATCTAGGTAGGGCCGAAGGTACCCCAATTGATCTAGTAAATACTTCTGTTAATGAAGAACATGCTGCAAATGTCTTCTTTGAACAGTTCTGTGAGGCCCTTAAATTGGTTATAAATCCTGAAACTGGTAAAAACTGGTTTGAAGAACAGGGCATGGATATTAGAACGGGGAGGGATATTCTTACAACTAAAGTAAGATTTCCAAAAAATATCACAGCATATAGTTGTAATTCAATTCGCTGGACTGCTGAAGGTAAGAACGTCCTGATTGGTATCCTAGATGAAATTGCTGAATTTAAATATGATAAAGCCAAGGCCCTATATACTAACCTTAAAGCTACAGCAACCTCAAGATTTCCCGATAAACATAAGATTGTTTTAATCTCCTATTTAATAGATGAGTTTGATTTTATGTTATCCCATTGGAGAGATGTAGCGGCAAGACCTGCCCCATTACGTCAAAAAGTATATATGTCTAATAAAGCAACTTGGGAAGTAAACCTATTGGTTACTAGAGAAGACTATGCTGATGCCTATGAAAAGGATCCTGAGGATTCCGCCAGAAGATATGAAAATATTATACCTAGTAAATCAGGACAGAAATTTTTAAAAGATGGGATTAAGATCACTAATGCTGTATATGATTTTGATGGTTCCCCTATTATTTCAGAAACTCCCCAGTTTAGTACAAATTTAAATACAGAAACGCTACAAGTGTGGTTTAAGCCCTATAATATTAAAGAGATTTATAATTTAGAACAAGAATTAGCATTAAATCCCACCAGTCCGGCACTACGTAGTAAAATAGATGCCCTAAAAGATATGCATAGTGGTGCAAATTATTATATACATATTGATTTGGCCAAAGGTGCAGTTGATTATGCCGGTTTTTGTTTATTACATACCTACCAAAAAACCGAATCACAAATTGGTTATTATGTGGATTTGATCGTTCAATTGCAACCAGATGGGAAAGAAATTAATTTTGAACAAATAAGAGAGTTTATTTTTAAATTACAAACAATTGGATATCCTATTGCTAAAGTCTCACTAGATGGGTGGGCAAGCGTTGACTTCATGCAGTTACTAGATAAGCGCGGAATACCTTGTGAGCTAGTTTCCCTAGACCGTACTATGCAGCCTTATAATACCTTAAAGGACATACTCTACCAGGAAATACTTGGATATTACTATAACCCCATATTACTTAGAGAGTTAAATGAATTACAAATTATAAATAATAAAGTGGACCACCCTAGGGAAAGTTCAGAACGACTAAAAGAAGAAGGTAAAGGTCTAGGTTCTAAGGACCTCGCTGATTCATTAGCTGGGGCTGTTTTTACTGCTTCTTCTGCGGGTGGGGCAGGTTCTGGTTGTGTGGTAGAATTAGTACCAGAAGACCCTGAAGATAAACTTGATAAACTATTCGGAAATTAGATAGTTAGGATTAGTTTTCAATTAATAAGGAAGAAACTTATAATAGGAGGTATTATGTGGTATAATATTTTTGGACTTTTTCAGAAGAAAACAGAGACACCATTAGCTGAAGTTGAGACTCCTGCAGTCTCCGCAGGTGCTGCTTTTGTAGATCCAGAGGAGAAGACTTTATCTGCTGAACAACTTACTACCCTCTATCTTGGTAATTCCTGGGTACGTAAGTACGTAGATATCCTGGTTAATGGTTGTTTAAAGTATAAATTACAAGCCGTTCCTGCTCCCGGGATTAATGCTGCAGCTGCACAAGCACATGTCCAAGAAGTAAACTTATTTCTAACCTATGCAAATGAAGTTGAGACCTTTAGTGATGTTCGTGGAAAGTATATAAAAGATCTTTTACTTTTTGGTAATGGCGCCCTGGAATGCCAACCAAAAGCAGGAACCAGTATAAAATTTCTATATGCTGGGGCAGGTTATCTATTAAGAGCAAAATATGATGCTAATGGAAACCTAGCAAAATCAGGTTGTTATGCATTCTTAGATCCTAAAACTGGAGTTGAAAGTACGGTTACCTATGGACAAGAAGATATCGTCCATTTCAAATTAGACCAGTTAAGTGATCACTTCTATGGATCTTCTCCTATAGCCGCGGCCTATAAAGAATTTAATGCAGACTCTAGGGCAATTAAAGAAATGGAAAGAGGAGATTTTGGTATCAGTCCCCAGATAATAGCCTTTCCTAAACAAACCAAAACCTTTATTACTACGGTTATGTCTAGTATTCAGGCCGTTATTACCGGTAAGGGTGGAAATAAAGTTGTTAGTGTTAATGCTGAGGATGTTACAAAGGTACCTTTATCCGATAAAACTTATAAAGACGAATTTGATTTTCAAAAATGGTTGGTTCAGAGGCATAATGTTTTTGGAATTCCTCCATTTAAACTTGGATTTGTGGAATCTACTGGTTCAATGTCCGCTAGGGAACAAAGAGAAGAATTTCAGTCCCTAATTTGGACCTTAGTAACATATGAATGTGAAAAGTTAACTTTGGTCCTTTGTCGTTTACGGTTAAAATATGAAGATGTAATTATTACGGCTCCTGAACTTATCACACGTTTAGATTTTGATAAAGCCCGGGTTCTAGATCGTTTAGTTATGTCTGGGATTATCACTCCTAATGAAGCCAGAGTTAAATATCTTGGCCTTGATGCAATGGCAGATAAGAATGCAGATAAACTCTATATGAAAAAGAGTTTAGACGTTGAGGTTGATCCCAAGGTTGTTGAATTAGAAGATAAGAAAAGTAAATTAATAGAAAAATTACTAGGAGAACATAAAGATTAATAGGAGGGTGTGATGCAGTTATTTTCTAATCCAGAATTAACAGATCAAATCACGGGTCTTGAAGTTGACTTAGGGATCGTTCCTGCCGGAGATACTAAAACCTATACATTTTATCTTCATAATGACCAGGACTGCCAATTAACCAATATACAGGTCAAGGTTAGGCACCCTGAGGTCACCATTATAAGGGCTCCGCAGGCACTTGAGGCCAAAGGTTCCGGTGCTATAGAGGTTCAGTGGGCACCTTCTGTTACCGTTAAACAGGGCCTAAACACCCCTATTGAGATATTTGCAGATGAACTCTGGAGATAAAAATGATCCTACGTCAAATTGGTCTACAGGGACCTCAAGGAGACCGTGGTTATCAAGGATTTCAAGGGGACGCC
>Ga0315297_10000323_pt1 | contig 27451 bp, 25 predicted proteins | sample YL17G15_0_MG_FD_203628 | JGI IMG/M metagenome (GOLD analysis project Ga0315297, IMG submission 203628) | Sediment microbial communities from Yellowstone Lake, YNP, Wyoming, USA - YL17G15_0 | ecosystem: Environmental > Aquatic > Freshwater > Lake > Sediment | place: USA: Wyoming | collected...
CTTTGTATTTGGCCATCGGTTCCTCTACACTTCATGCTTACAAAGAGTATACCGAACCTTACCCTTCAGCGCAACTATCTCCTATCCCTTTTTCTCGCTTTTTCGACAGTTTCAACGGTTTGCGTTACTGGCAGGTGGGCGGGCGTGGACAATGTTTGAGAGCAGGAAAAACTCGAAGCCAGAAAAATGCTTGAAAACGGCGACGAATCCCCGCCGTCCGGTGCACGCTGTGTTAGCCCGCATTTGATTTTTATGGACATGGTACACCAACACAGCCTCCACCAGTACCGCCGCGCTTTTTAGTGGCGCGCCAGTCCCTCGCCGAATCCCAGTTCACGTAGTGTTATCTGCGATCCAAAAAGGAGTTCGAATGAACGCAAAGTGAGGTAATATCTTAAAGTTTGGTTAATTTATTTTCTCATCGAATGTACTAATCATTTAATCCCTTTCCATTGAGAATTTGCTGCATACATTTTTCAACCCTTGACTCCCGAGTTTTGGATTGTTTGGGTGCAGAAAAATAAAGAATGTATGCTCTTTGCCGTCCCGGCGTCAATGCATCAAAAGCAGTTTTCAAGGCAGGGATTTCATCTATTTTATTTTGAAATTTTTCAGGAATGATGAATTCTGTAGTCTTTTTAAAATTCACTTTCAAACCGGCTTTTTCCACTTCAATGGCTTCATAAATATAGGCTTTCAAGATGGTTTCCATTTCAACTATTTCTCGAACATTGGTGAACCGAATCTGGCGCCCCGCCTGCGTATTCTTCGTCTGTTTGATTAGAATACCATTGGCATCATTTAACAAGGCACCTTTGAAAAACAAAAGCGCACAGTATTCTTTGAATACATGTATTAAAACTATGTTACTTTTCTGAAACGTGTAACAAGGAACACCCCACTTCAATTCTTCGGTCAGCTGACAGTCAAGAATGATCATTCTCAATTTCTCCAATTCTTCCTGCCACTTTTTGGCTTTACTTAAATATACATCAACCTTAGGATTCATTCTATTCATTTATTGATCCTCTGAAATAAAGTGAGCTTATATCTGCTTACAATTTCTTTTACTTCTTTGGCTTTGGCTCGGGTAATTCAACCAAAGATTCTCCGATAGCATTCAAATCTTCAATGCAGCGACGCTCATGAGGGCTAACTAATGGTTATACGGACGGCCTAATGGCTTATGGGCAGTCCGTATAATCACCTACTAAATAGGATATTAGACGGATAAACGTATGTACAATATCACTGGCATTACTTTACAACATTTCCAAACCATTTGTCAAGCCCAAAAACGAGAAAGCGACCTTCCTATGCCCACTCCTCCCACGTTCTCCCTACCGTAAGTCCCTGCCCAGCCCCCTCAGGGGGAAAAAGGGAAAAAACTCCTCGATCAAGTCCGCGATGTGATCCGCATCAAACACTACTCCACCCGCACAGAAGAAAGTTACGCGGATTGGATCAAACGCTACATCCTTTTCCACAATAAACGCCACCCCCTGGAAATGGGTGAAGTGGAGATCCAGGCCCTTATCACTTACCTGGCAACCGAGCGCCACCTTTCCGCTTCTTCCCAAAACCAGGCTCTCAGCGCCATCCTGTTTCTCTACCGCCATGTCCTCGACAAGAATATCGAGATGGACAATATTGCTTTGCGCGCTGTACGCCCCGATCATTTACCGACAGTTTTGAGAAAAGAAGAAGACATGTCGGTCATTAACCAAATGCAAGGCACATACAAACTGATTACTCAATTGCTCTATGGCGGTGGCCTGCGATTGACACCTGCACTTCCGCCGGAGCGCAGCGCAGGTGCAAGTGTGGAATGCCTACGGCTGAGAGTAAAAGGTGTTGATTTTGGCAACCACCAGATCATTGTGCGCGACGGCAAAGGCGAGAAAGGCCGCTCGACGATCTTGCCGGATACAGACATTCCCGCCTTGCAATCTCACCTGCAGCAGGTCAAAACCATTCATGAAACAGACTTGCGGGCAGGCTATGGCGAAGTCTACCTCCCCTACGCGCTCGAACGTAAGTATCCCAATGCCGCGCAGGAATTCTTCTGGCAGTACACATTTCCTGCTTCTAACCGCTCTCGCGACCCTGTTTCTGGCAAGATTTACCGCCACCACCTCGACGAGAGCGCCCTTCAGCACGCTGTCCAGCAGGCTGCCCGCCTGGCAAACATCAATAAACCCGTTTCCCCTCACACCTTCCGCCATTCGTTTGCCACACACCTGCTCGAATCTGGTTACGACATCCGCATAGTTCAGGAGCTACTCGGCCACAAAGACGTGAAAACCACCATGATCTACACCCACGTACTTCAACGTGGAGGGTTGGCGGTGCGCTCTCCTCTGGATGGCTGAACTCGACAATCTTCCCTCTCGTTTTCTATAAAAACTCCACGTTCACCTGTACCCGATAGGATATCAGCGTCTACACTTACACCTGATGCACACCTGCCCTGGCGGGCAGTGCCAGGGAGTGCAGGTGTCCGCGTCCCATTTTTGTTACAAGAAGGCTCATTCGCAGTGATCGTTTCTCCCCCTCAGTTGGATTTTAGTATTGATGGAATACACTGGTGTTGTAGTACCACGTTTCCTTTACAATCTTTCCATCATTGAATTCCAGGATGGCGACGGCCTGTGTTGAGTTCCACTTGCCGGTCAATCCGTTTTTCTCCGAGTAAATAGCATTTACGACTGCAAAGCGGCCGTCCATAGTCACGAGATAGGATTTGACTTCCACTTTGAGCGCTTCCGAAGCAAACCATTCGTGTACGGCGCCTTTCAATACCACCTTATGGTAAGGGTCATCATTATAGCCATAATCCATCCAGGTGATGTCGTCAGAGTAGAGGGACAATAATGCCTCTGCATCATAAGCCTGGTATGCAGCCATCCATTCTTCCACGATGGCTTGTTTTACTTTGGCAGCCTCGTTGTCTGGCACATCCGCCTTGACCCCTGCGCAGGCGGAAAGTGCGAGCGCGAACACGATGGCGAATACGAGCGTCTTTTTCATTTTGCCTTCTCGTTTGGTGAATGGACTGATAGACGCAGTGAGAGTTTCTCGCCCTCCGTCAGGAACGCCGCCTCCAGCGCGTTGGCCTGCGCCTGGCGGATGTGCGCCTGGGTCAACCCGGCTTTGGGCGCGGCGACTTCGTATTCGTGGTGCAGGTCAATCCCGCTGATGCTGGGATCGTCGCTGTTGAGAGTGGCCGGGATGCCCGCTTCGAGAAAGCGGCGCAGCGGATGGGAGTTGTAATCCGGCACGCAACTGGTCTGCACGTTGCTGGTCAGACAGGACTCCACCCCGATGCGCTGCTCGGCCATGTAGTCCATCAAGGTCGGGTCGTCCACGGCGCGCAGGGCGTGCCCGATGCGCTCCGCCCCCAACTCGCGGATGGCCTGCCAGATACTTTCCGCGCCCGCGCTTTCCCCGGCGTGGACGGTGACGTGCCAGCCATTATCACGGGCGGTGCGAAAGTGCTCACGGAATAGCTCGCCCGGAAAATTGACCTCGTCCCCGGCTAGGTCAAGAGCAACGATGTGCTCGCGCTGGCTGGACAGCGCACGGAGTTCCTTTTCAGCGGTGACAGGCCCGTAAGTCCGGCTCAGGATGCCGATCAGGTTGACCTTCATGCTAAAGTCGCGGCGGCCGGCCTGGATGCCCTCCACCACGGCTTCCGTGACCCCGGCCGGGTCCAGGGCATGGGCCTCGGCCATGAACCAGGGGCTGAAGCGCAGCTCGATGTAATCCATCCCCTCCCGCTTGGCGTCTTCCATGTTCTCATAGGCGATCCGGCGGCAGGCGTCGTAATTGACCATCACGCCTGTCAGCCATTCGAATTTGGCGATGAAGGCCATCACACCCGGCTGAGGGACAGTCACCTGCACGTACGGGCGCAACCCCTCCAGGTCCCAGGCGGGCAGCGGCAGGTTGTGCTCCCGCCCCAGGTCGAGGATGGTGGCGAGGCGGACATTGCCATCCAGGTGGCGGTGCAGCTCGATCAGGGGAAGATCAGATTCAATCATGACTTTCGACAGGATCACAGCGCCCAGGCCAGCATCAAGCCAAGGATGGCGATTACGAGTCCAATGTGAGGAATTTATTCAGCCGCTGCATGTTCGTGTTCCTCTTCTTGATGTTCGCCCGGCTTCACCTGCCATGCGTTGAACTGCGCCACCAGCCGGCCGGGGATGCGTCCCCCCATCAACACGCTGCCGCGCTCGTGCTCGACGCGCTCGATCTGGCCGGCCTCGTGGAACAGTGAGATCAACGCTCCCTGCTGGTAGGGCAGGCGCACCAGGACGGGTGTATAGGTATCGTAGAGCGCGCCGCGCAGGGAAGCCAGCATGTCGGGGATGCCGTCGCCGGTGCGGGCGGAGATGGCCACGGATTGCGGGTAATGCTGAATGGCGGAGCGCGCCGCCTGAGGGTCCGCAAGGCGGTCTATTTTATTCAGGGCGGTGATCATCGGGATGTGCCCGGCGCCGATCTCCGCCAGGGTCTGGTGGACGGCTTCCGCCTGGTTGCTGGCGTTGAGGTGTGAAATATCCACCACGTGCAGTAGCAGGTCAGCTTCGGTGATCTCTTCCAGCGTGGCGCGGAAAGCGGCGACCAGCGTGGTGGGCAATTTCTGGATGAAGCCGACGGTATCCGTGAACAGGGCCTGGTACCCGCCGGGAAGCTCGACGCGGCGCGTAGTCGGGTCGAGCGTAGCGAACAACTTGTCGGCCGTGTAGATGTCAGCTCTTGCCACCCGGTTGAGCAGTGTGGACTTGCCGGCGTTGGTGTAGCCAACCAGAGCTACGATTGGGATGCGTGAGCGCTTGCGTTGGAGGCGGGAGCGCGTGCGGTGGGCGCGCACCTTTTCGAGGTCGCGTTTCAGGTGGGCGATGCGGCTGCGAATATTGCGCCGGTCCACTTCCAGTTGCGTTTCGCCCGGGCCGCGCAATCCCACCCCGCCGACCGAGCCTGAACGACCGCCCCCGCCGCCGGCCTGCCGCGCCAGGTGCGTCCAGGCGCCGGTCAGGCGCGGCAGGTAATACTCGTATTGCGCCAGCTCGACCTGCAACATGCCATCGCTGGTGTGCGCGTGTTGGGCAAAGATATCCAGGATCAGCGCTGTGCGGTCGAGGATGCGGACGTTGACCCCGAGCAATCGCTCCAGCTCGCGTTGGTGGCGCGGCGATAGCTCATCGTCGAAAATGACCACGTGTGCCAGCGTCTCTTCGGCCAGCGCCTTCAGTTCGGTCACTTTGCCGGAGCCGATGAAAGTACCCGGGTCCGGGTGATCCAGTTTCTGGGTCAGCTCGCCGACCACCTCCAGGCCGGCCGTATCTGCCAGGAGGGCCAGCTCGGCCAGCGAATCGTCGAGCGAGAGCAGGTGTGCGTGACCATAATGGTAGCCCGAAGTATGGCTACCATGAATGTCTACGCCGACCAGAAAAACGCGCTCGCGCGGCGGCGTGGTCGGCAGAGGGACTTTTTTTGCCACTCAGGATCCTTCTTTCTGATTGATTTCGAGGCCGAGAAGCCCGGCCAGTTCGGAATCGGGCGAGGTTTTTTTAGATGCTCATACAGACTAAGTTTACTGCTTCTTGGGTAAATTCGCAAACCCATTGAAAACTTGGAGGTCTCCCTCTTCGGTAAAGTTTTCGAGGACTGTTGGAAATGAACCGTAAAGGCGCGAAGCCTGCGAAGCTTCATTGCCCTTCTAGGAAGTGATCCAGTTCCAGCCTAGCGCGCTCGGCGTGGGCTTTCGAGCGCTCGCGCCTGCCCATACGCCTATTTATCTCCAGGGGTGGAAGGATGCCAAAGTTGGCTTTCATCGGCTGGAAATTGGCCAGGCTGGCGTGGGTGATGTAATGGCAGAGCGCGCCGAGCATGGTCGTGACCGGCAGCGTGAGCGGAACCTGGCCTTGAAGCAGGCGGGCTGCGTTCGAGCCGGCCAGCAGGCCGGTGGCGATATTGCCCAGGTAGCCTTCCACCCCGGTGATCTGCCCGGCGAAGAACAGGTCGGCGCGGCGACGGAACTGGAAGGTAGGGAGAAGGACCTTGGGCGCGGCGATGAAAGTGTTGCGGTGCATCTGCCCGTAGCGGACGAATTCAGCATTTTCCAGCCCTGGGATCATGCGCAGGACGCGCTGTTGTTCGGAGAAGGTCAGGTTGGTCTGGAAGCCGACCAGGTTGTAGAGGCTGCCCGCCAGGTTATCCTGGCGTAATTGGACGACGGCGTAAGGGCGTTTTCCATTGCGTGGGTCGGTCAGGCCGACCGGACGCATCGGCCCGAAGGCCAGCGCCTCGCGCCCGCGCCGCGCCAGTATCTCGACCGGCAGGCAGCCCTCAAAGAAGTGGTGCGCGCCAGCCTTGACGCCCGCCTCGACTTCTTTCTCGAAATCCCGCAGTTGGATGCGTTCCGCCGAAATCAACGCCGTGACGAAGGCCTCATATTCCGCTTGTGTGAGGGGGCAGTTGATGTAATCGCCCTCGTCTTGTTCCCCCTTCTCATAGCGCGAGGCGCGGAAGGCGACTTCCAAGTTGATAGATTCCAGGCTGAGGATGGGGGCGATGGCGTCGTAGAAATGCAGATGCTCCTCGCCGGTCAGGTCCGCGATGGCTTTCGAGAGGCTGGCGGAGGTCAGCGGGCCGGAGGCGAGGATGGCCGGACCGGATGGTATGCCAGTCATTTCCTGGCGGCGGATTTCGATGCGCGGGTGGGATGCGATCCGCCCGGTGACCAGCCGGGAGAAGGCGACTCGATCCACAGCCAGGGCGCTACCAGCCGGCAGGGCGGACGCCTCGGCGCATTCCAGCAGCATGGAATCGAGGCGGCGAAGCTCGTCCTGGAGCACGCCCGAGGCCCGGTCTGGCAGCCTGGAGCCGAGCGAATTCGAGCAGACCAGCTCGGCCAGGTCGGCGGTCTGGTGCGCGCCTGTTGAACGCGCCGGGCGCATTTCGTAGAGCTGCACGCGCAGCCCTCTTTGGGCGGACTGCCAGGCGGCCTCGCTGCCGGCCAATCCGCCGCCGATGACGATTAAATCTGGTGTGGGAGTCATTATTGCGCCGATTGTACCATCACGCTTAACCACAAAACCGCCCGAAGGCGGTTCGGCACTGGAATAATTGAGCGGGTGATGGGATTCGAACCCACGATATCTTGCTTGGGAAGCAGGCGTTCTAAGACTGAACTACACCCGCACGGAAGAGTGGGGCTTGTTTCATTTTGACCACTCTATTTGAAGGTCATTTTTCCGAAGATGCACAGCGAAAACCCAGGCTATACCACCAATAATATGGAACTGAGCGGTAGCGTACGGTTGAACGCATCCACCACACCCCATTCCTAAATGGTCCTCCGCGCCAAGCCCGCTCACCAGGTGCATCCAGATCTTCCCGTCCATCACTGGAATCATAGGGGTAGGGCTGGATGAGCGTACCGGTCCATTCCCATACATTTCCAGCCATATCCATCACCCCATAGGGGCTGGCGCCTGGGGGATAGTTTCCTACCGGAGATGTATCTGCGTAGCCGTCATTGTAGAGTTCATTGGCATAGTCTTCAGTACAATTAATATCGCAAAAGTTTGCCCGTTCTCCGCTCAATGGATCATTACCCCAGGGATATTTACGTCCATCCGTACCACGGGCGGCCTTCTCCCATTCCGCCTCGGTTGGCAGCCTTCTGCCAGTCCATTCGCAGTACGCCCGCGCCATGTACCAATTCGTCCAGATGACAGGATAATTCGAATATTCCGGGTTACCATAATATTCTGTACGCGTTCTAGATCTGGAATCGAAGGGGGGTTGGCAAACGCCAGCACTTACGCACAGCGCATATTGGCCGTTGGAGACCTCATATTTATCAATCCAATATCCATCCAGATGCACCGTATTCACGGGAATTTCGGGATATGCGCGTCCTCCCTCAATGGTTGTCTTGGCTTCGGGGTCAGTCGACCCCATGATGAATTCGCCAGAGGGAACATACACTTGCACCATCTGGTCAACTGCGGAGATAGGAGTTGATCCCATTGTCGGTTGCTCTGTTTCAACAGTCGTGGGCAGGACAGTCACTGTATATGTAACTCTTGCCTCAGGCGCATTTGTTGGGACGGATGTATTTGTTCCTGTTGGAAGAAGTGTAATTTCTGATTCCAATGGTGAAGTAGGCTCCGGCTTTTGAGCAATACAACCACTCAAAATTGCCCCGAACAAAAAAATAATCATTAGCCATACTTTGTAGAATCTCGCCATATGAAATTTCCTGCCTTCCTGCTTTGGACAATCGATATTCTATCAACCGCCAATGAAATTCCTTTTTTCTCGGTTACAAGGCTCACAAAGAGGTTGGATATTTCTTGCCGTATTACTTCCACATTGAAACAAGCAGAAGAATTAGGAAGAAGTCGTAATAAAAGCCGCCAACTGTGGAGATAAGGCGGCTTTTTCGGAGGGATACTTCTACATAGAGCGGGTGATGGGATTCGAACCCACGATATCTTGCTTGGGAAGCAAGCGTTCTACCACTGAACTACACCCGCACGGTAGAGTGATTATACCAGCCCGAATGACCGTGTCAAGATTGTCGGTTCAAAAGCTGGTTGGCTAACTCGAATAGCTCTTCTCCAGCTTCGGCTTGTGGATTGGCCTGACGCAAGGATTGTAATGCCAGGTCGGTCATCTGGTCAGCGGTTTCTTGGGTGAAGGCTTTTGCTCCTTCGCGCGCCAGTTGCTCGGCCAGGGTTCGAACTTCCTCGGCGCTTACCGGACCCTCGTCCCGGCGCCGCGCAAATAGCCCATTCTTCCCGAGGCCGTACAAAACCGGCAGAGACTTCTTGCCTGTTACCAGATCCGAAGAAGTGGATTTGCCCGTCAGGGCGTTATCGCCCCAGATGCCCAGGTAGTCATCGTGCACCTGGAAGGCCAGGCCGAGATAGTGCCCGAAATCCCGGTAAGCCTCCTGAGTCGACTCGTCAGCATTGCCCAGGATCGCTCCGACCTGCGTACAGGCCGAAAGCAGCGCAGCCGTCTTCCCGGCGGCCATCGGCCAGTAATCCTGGATGGTCAGGCCAGACTGGCTTTCGTAGGACATGTCCAAGTACTGGCCGCGCGTCAGGTCTAGGCAGGCCCGATCAATGACGGCCTCGGCCTTGAGCGCCACTTCCGCCGTGAACTTATCCTTCAATTCGGACAACGATAGATGCGCTAGGATGAAGAGCGAATCCCCGACATTGATGGCGTGCGCCTCTCTGTATTTCTTCCAAACCGTGGGCCGGCCGCGCCGCAGATCGCTTTTATCCTGGATATCGTCGTGGACGAGCGAGAAGTTGTGGATAAGTTCAACTGCAGCCGCGGCGGGTAGGGCAGGTTTCCAACCTGCCTTGCAGGCGGCTGTGGTAAGCAAAAGGAGCAATGGCCGAATGCGCTTGCCGCTCGCCTCTGGGCTCGCGCCTTCGCCTGTCCAGCCCAAGTGATAAGTGAGCATCTCGTAGAAGGGACGCGTGCGCGGCTCGTCCAGCCGTGCAACCTGGCGCTGGAGTTCGGATTCAATGGCGGGGAGGATGGATTCGGTGAGAACCTTCAGACTCATGTTTCTTGTATCCCAATTATACAACCTTACCGTTACACTAACTTCCCATTTATCGCCATAGAATTTGCATTACAATCACGCCCATGCCTGGAATTCTCGCTTTTATCCGCCGCTGGCTGCCCTCCATATCAATTATGGTGACGATCTTCGCTTTTTCGTCCATCCCCTCGTATGAGATGCCGAATTTCGCCTGGGCGGACACCCTCGTCAAAAAGGGCGGACATATGCTCGGCTACGGCCTGCTGGCGATGGCTTACTTGTGGGGTCTGCGCGCCGAGAGGAACGACTTAAAGGGGAATGTGGCCGCCGCGCGCTATGCCTGGCTACTGGCCGTCCTGTATGCCTGCACTGACGAATTCCACCAATTGTTCGTCGCTGGGCGCCGTGCCTCTCTCGTGGACGTTGGCATTGATGCCCTCGGCGCGGGAATTGCAATAGCGGCTTGGGGATGGTTTCACCGGCGGGGATAGCAGAAAAAAAGGCAATTCGATGCAGGTGTTACTCGAACTCCAGTTCGAACTCCTCATCCTCGCGCCAATCTTCCATGTGCTCGATCTCGATTTCGGTGAAGAGACCTCCCTGACGCACAGCGACGGCATAGCGCTTGACCAGTTCGAGCAGCGCCAGGAAAGTCACCACTATTTCCAGGCGCGTCGGCTTCTGACCGATAAGATCGCGGAAGCTGGCTGTTTTCCCCTTCTGGATAGTTTTTGCGATCAGGGCTATCTTCTCGCGAATGGTGATCCTGGGGGCGGTGATGACCGTCTCCAGCGCCTGCTTCTCCTGTTCTTCGGCGAAAATGGCCTCGGCCGCCTCCAGCAGGTTGGCCAGCGTGATGTCACTCAGGTCCAGCCGGGCATCCACTTTCGGGGTCGGCGCGACGCGCAGGTAAGTTCGCAGTCGTTTTTCCTGGCGATCCAGCAACAGGTTGGCGATTTCCTTGAAACGCTTGTAGATGATCAACTGGCGCGCCAGCGCCTCGCCCACGTCTTCCTCGCCATGCTCGCGTACGGGAGGTCGCGGCAGCAGCGCCTCCGATTTGATCTGCAGCAGCTTGGCTGCCACCACCAAGAAGGCCGAGATTTCGTCAGCGGGAACCTGCATGGCGTGGATGTAGGCCAAGTACTGGTCAGTGACCTGTGCCAGCGCCACGGCGGTGATGTCCAGTTCGGCGTGCTCGATGAGTTGCAGCAGCAGGTCGAGCGGCCCTTCGTACACAGGCACTCGCACGGTGTACCCGCCGGTCTGGCCGCTGACGAGAGCTTGCTTGCCTCCCTCAGGGGGGTGGAGTGTAAAATCCATAGCAGGAGGATTATAACATCCTCGGGGACGGCAGTTCAACTGCCGTTCGAACTTTATTTTAATGGTGACAGTTTTAATGTCCCCTACGGTATAATTCGGCTATGACTGCTCCAAAATTGACCCATCTCGACACTGCCGGCCGCGCCCGCATGGTGGACGTGGGCGCCAAGCCGGATAGCGAACGCCTGGCCGTGGCGAAGGGTGAAGTCCACATGCGGAAAGAGACGCTGGACTTGATCCGAACCGGGACGTTGAAAAAGGGTGACGTGCTGACTGTGGCTCAGATCGCCGGTATTGCCGCTGCGAAACGGACCTCAGACCTGATCCCATTATGTCATCCCCTGCGGCTCACCCATGTGGAAGTGGAGCTTGTCCTGGACGAGGCCCTGCCCGGCGTGGTCATCACGGCTTCTGCCAGGACGGTCGGCAAGACGGGCGTTGAGATGGAAGCGCTGACCGCCGTCTCGGTCGCCGCGCTGACGGTCTACGATATGGCCAAGGCCGCCGAAAAGACCATGCGCATCCAGAACATCCGCCTGGTCGAGAAGCAAGGCGGGCGCTCTGGCGATGTGGTGAATGAATGATTTCAAGTGTCACTGTGAGGCGCTCTTTGCTGCCTGCCCTGGCGGGCTAGGCCAGGGAAGCAGTTTTCTGACTTGCGAGGAGATTGCTTGCAACGGGCACGCTACGCGGTCGACCGGCAAAGCCTGTCCTGAGCGAAGCGGATGGGAACGCCGGTCTCGCAATGACACAACCCAGGAGTTGTTTCATGAATCATATAAAGGTATTGTTCTTCGCCACCCTGCGCGACCTGGCTGGAGCCAAATCCATCGAATTGGATGTCCCTGCTGAGATGACCGTTCAAGGATTGAAAGATAGGCTCGCTTGTGATTATCCCACTCTCAAACAGGCCATGGAAACTGTGCTAGTCTCTATCAATCGCGAGTATGCATTTGATGAAGCCATCCTCCCTGAGGCGGCCGAAATTGCCATGTTCCCGCCCGTCAGCGGTGGATGACTTTCACCTTTCAACATGAAATCATCCAACCTTCCAACCGTTCTGGCTATCACAGAGGACGAACTCGACCTGGATTCCCTGCTCGAGAAGATCACCCTCCCGACGACCGGCGCGGCGGTGATCTTTACCGGCATGGTGCGCGGCGCGACATCTCGGCACGGTTCGACGCAGGCTTCACGCGGCGAGGCTTACGAGACCCTCTACCTGGAATACGAGGCCTATAGGCCGATGTCCGAGGCGAAGATGCGCCAGATTGCCGAAGAGATCCGCCAGAAATGGCCGAGCGTGGAGGGGATTGCGATCGTTCAGCGTGTTGGCCGTCTCTACCCGTGCACGCCGACGGTCTTGATCGCCTGCACGGCTGCGCATCGCGACACCGGCGTCTTTGATGCGGCTCGCTTTGGAATTGATCGCCTGAAGGAAATCGTCCCGATCTGGAAGAAAGAGTTCGGCCCAAACGGTGAATTTTGGGTCGAAGGAGATCACGTCCCAACGCCAGGCGAGTGAAGCGTACCTTGTATGCCCTTTGACGTTTCTTGCACCGACTGTGGCCAGGCTTATCCCCCGAATGGGTTCCCCTATCGTTGTCCAAGCTGCGGCGGATTATACGACTCGCCTTCGCCACTGAATTTTGACCCTGCTCAGGTAGATTGCTCTCAGCCGGGCATCTGGCGCTACCGGCATACCTTTGGCCTGCCGGATAAAACCGAGGCAGTCTCGCTAGGCGAAGGGAACACGCCTTTGGTCTGGGCGGAAGCCTTCGGCCGCCGGGTAGCCTTCAAGTGTGAATTCTTGAATCCGACCGGTTCTTTCAAGGATCGCGGGTCGGCGGTAATCGTTGCGTGGTTGCGCTCGCGCGGCATCCGCGAAATAGTGGAAGACTCGTCCGGCAATGCCGGGGCTTCGCTGGCGGCCTATGCCTCCCGTGCTGGGATCAAAGCGCAGATTTTCGTGCCCGAATCAGCCTCCGGCCCGAAGCGGACGCAGATCGAAGCCTATGGTGCGGAATTGACGCTGGTCACAGGCACGCGCACGGACGTGACAGGAGCCGTGAAAAAAACAGCCGACAGAGGTGCAAGCTATGCCAGCCACGCTTACCTGCCTTTCAACATTCCTGGATATGCGACCGCCGCCTATGAGATCTTCGCGCAGTTGGGCAACCAGATGCCCGGCGCGGTGATCGTTCCCGCGGGGCAGGGAGGTTTGCTGCTCGGTCTTTCGCGTGGTTTTGGAACACTACGCATAGCCAGTAATATATGGTCATTCCCCAAGCTGATTGGCATTCAGGCACGGGCGTGCGCGCCGCTGTGGGTTATGTTCACGGCAGGAGGCGATGGATCTGGGTACGTACCAGAAAACAGCACACAGGCCGAGGGGGTACGGGTGCGTTTCCCACTGCGCGACGGGGCGGTGGTTGCAGCCGTGAAAGAGTCGGGTGGAATGATCGTCGCTGTAGGCGAAGAAGATATCCTGCCTGGGCGTGACGCGCTCGCCCGGCTTGGGTTCTACGTCGAGCCGACTTCGGCAATCGTCTGGCCGGCCTTGGCGCAGACCGTTCGGGATATGCCCGATCCTGTCGTTGCGGTTTTGACCGGTTCCGGCCTGAAGAGCGTGTAGAATATGAATTTGTTGAGGCACTTTGCCCCGAGCGGAGCCTTGTCCTGCGCGAAGCGAAGGAGCAAGAGCAGTCGAAAGACGAGAGTTTCAGCTACTTCTCTTCTACAATTACATTTTATCTAAAGGAACCCTCATGTCTGACATCCAATCATTCAGCAAACGTTTGATCGAGAACCTGGAACGCGTCGTGGTCGGCAAGCGGCACCCGGTCGAGCTGACCGTCATCGGCCTGCTGTGCCAGGGTCACGTGTTAATCGAAGATGTGCCAGGCGTGGGCAAGACGGTGCTGGCGCGCAGCCTGGCGAAATCGTTGGGCTGCACCTTCAACCGTCTGCAATTCACGCCGGACATGCTTCCCAGCGACGTGACCGGCGTCTCGATCTACAACCAATCCAACCGCAAGTTCGAGTTCCGTAACGGCCCGATCTTTGCCCAGATCGTACTGGTTGACGAGATCAACCGCGCCACGCCGAAGACGCAGGCTGCCCTGTTGGAGGCGATGGAAGAGCGCCAGGTTACGGTGGATGGGACGACGCACGGTCTGCCCAGCCCGTTCATGGTCCTGGCGACACAGAACCCGATTGAGTACGAGGGCACTTTCCCGCTGCCCGAAGCGCAATTGGACCGTTTCCTGCTGCGCGTCCGATTAGGCTACCCCAGCCCCCGGGACGAGATCGAGGTGATCGAACGCCAGCAACTGAGACACCCGATCGAGAGCCTCGCGCCGGTCATCGCGCTGAACGAATTGCTGGCGGCAATGGAAGCGATCAAAAAAATTTACGTCTCCTCGCTGGTCAAGCACTACATTGTGGATTTGATGAATCGCACCCGCCAGAACAACGATGTGTACCTAGGCGCCAGCCCGCGCGGCAGCCTGGGCCTTTTCCGCACCGGACAGGCGCGCGCTGCGCTGAATAACCGCGATTTTGTCCTGCCGGATGACATCAAGGCGCTGGCCGTGCCTGTGTTGGCGCACCGCATTATCGTCAGCCCAGCGGCGCGGTTGCGCGAGCTCAGCCCGGAGCGCATCGTGACCGAGATCCTGGATAACCTGCCCGTGCCGGGTGGGGATTACGAGGAACCGATAAAGTGAAACCTGCCAGGGGTACACGCTGGTTCCTGGTGGCATTGATCCTGATCGGCCTGCTGGGCTGGATCGTGGGCGGCTCGGTCATCTTCGCGCGCTTGACTTACTTCAGCCTGGTGCTGATGGCAGGCGCCTATTTTTGGTCGTTGCTGTCTATGCGGGGCATCCGTCTCACTCGTCAGGCGCGCATCCTGCGCGCCAGTGTCGGTGACTTGTTCGAGGAACGTTTTGAAATCGTTAATTCAGTGCGGCAGTCTTGCGCATGGCTGGAAATTGACGACCAATCTGCTTTGCCGCTGGCTGAAGGTTCCCGTTTGTTGACTCGCATCGCCGGGAGGCAGAAGCGTTCGTATACGGCGCGTACCTGGCTGACGCGGCGCGGCGCCTTTCCGCTTGGGCCAACCGTGCTGACTTCGGGCGATCCGTTTGGGTTGTTCACTTTGCAGACGCGCTCACAAGCGCAGGGTGTGCTGGTGGTATTGCCGATGACGGTCTCCATTTCGGCGTTTCCGGTCCCGCCAGGCTTGCTGCCGGGCGGAAAAGCGATCCGCCAAAAAACGATGGATGTGACGCCGCACGCGGCCGGCGTGCGCGAGTACGTGCCAGGCGATCCGATGAAGCGAATCCACTGGCCCAGCACCGCGCACCGTCAACGTTTGATGGTCAAGGAATTCGAGCAGGACCCACAGGCTGAGATCTGGCTTTTCCTAGACGCCCAGCGCGTCGTTCATTCGGCGTTGCCTCAAAGCGAGATGCAGCCCTTGGGTGAATTCTGGTGGATGCACCGGCGTGTGCGCATCAAGCTGCCAGAGGATAGCTTCGAGCACGCCGTCAGCGCGGCCGCCTCGCTGGCGCGGCACTTCCTAGCGGACCGGCGCGTGGTGGGATTGGCCTGCGCGGGCGGAAAGTTTACCGTCGTTCCAGCCGAACGCGGCGAGCGGCAGGTCGGCAAGATCATGGAAACCCTGGCCTTCCTCCAAGCAGAAGGTGACTTGCCCCTGCTGGGACTGGTCACCATGCAGGCCAAGCTGCTGCCCATCGGGAGCGGCGTTATCCTGATCACGACCTCGCTCCAATCCGACCTTCTCCTGGCGATCGAAAATCTGCATCGCTGGAGCCTGCGACCGGTGGTGGTTTTGTTGAAATCAGAGGGCTTCGGGGGCGCAGAGGGGGATGCGGCTATCGTCGAGGCTTTACTCAATCGCAATATTCCCCTCTGCCAGATCGCCTGCGGCGATGATCTTGCTTCTGCCCTGGGTCAGCCGGCCGCCTATTTCCGGCGGCCGGCTATCCCCAATCCCGCTGCCTATGCTGTAAGGTGATTGTCACTGGGCGGTCAGGCGCTTTGCGTGTCCCAAAACTCATTCGCCCAGTGACAATCACCTACACCTACGAATATGACACAAACTCCTATTTATGCATTGGATTTGAACTTCCGCAATCGTAAAGAGGCGATCGCAGCCTATCTGATCCGGCATTCGAGCGGGGCGGTAATGGTCGAATCAGGCCCCGGGTCCACGATAGAGGCGCTGAAAGCCGATCTCGCGGCGCACGGCCTGATCCCGCGCGATGTCACACACGTGTTGTTGACACACATTCACCTGGATCACGCCGGGGCTGCGGGCTGGCTGGCCCAGCAGGGGGCTCAGGTTTACGTCCATCCGGTTGGCGCGCCGCACATGCTCGATCCGCAGAAACTGCTCGCCAGCGCTCTGCGCCTCTACGGCGATAAAATGGATTCCCTGTGGGGCCAGTTCCTGCCCGTACCTCTGGATAAATTGACCGAGGTGCAGGATGGCCAGGAGATCGCCATCGGTAGCCTGCGCTTCACCTGCATCCACACGCCCGGCCATGCCAGGCACCACATCGCCTACCTGTTCGGGGATGTGTGCTTCACGGGCGACATCGGCGGCGTTCGCATCCCTGGACCGCCGTACTTGCGCCTACCCCTGGTGCCTCCGGAGACTCATATCGAGGACTGGCGCGCCAGTCTGCTAAAACTGTGGCAGATCGGTTTTCGACGCGTGGCACCGACCCATTTCAGTATCTATGACGAAGCTGCAACCCACCTGACCCTGTGCCTGCGTACGCTCGACGAGTCTGAACGCTGGCTGGAACGGGAAATGCCCGCCGATCCACCCATTGAAACCCTGCGTGAGCATTTCGTCGCCTGGCAGCAGGCGCAAGGCCGCGCGGCTGGCATCTCTGAAGACAACCTGGTCCTGTACGAAATTGCCAACCCCACCTGGATGGGCGCGGACGGTTTGCAACGTTATTGGCACAAGTTCCGAGCGGCATCATAGTGTGATATATTTCACATAGCGTCTGGCTGCCTTACACTTAACGATCAAGCTTCCGGGCTTAATACTTATGAACGTCTTCAAGAGGAGACATTTTTCTGATGAAACACTTTCTAGCCGTATCGGATTATTCTTCACAAGAACTCCAGGATCTGCTCGACCTGGCGATCCGCTTGAAAAAGGAATACTTTGGCGGGGGCAATCCGCCCTTGCTGAAAGGCAAAGTGCTCGGCATGATTTTCCAGAAGCCAAGCCTGCGCACGCGCGTCTCGTTCGATATGGCCATGCGCCACCTGGGCGGGGATGCCCTGTATCTCTCGCCGAACGAGATCGGCCTCGGCAAGCGCGAAGCGATTGCCGATGTCGCTCGCGTCTTGTCTGGATACGTTCATGCGATGATGGCGCGCGTTTTTGATCATGCCCATATCCTCGAACTGGCGAAGTGGTCATCTGTGCCGGTCGTCAACGGCCTGAGCGACTACAACCATCCCTGCCAGGCGATGGCCGATGCGATGACCATCCAGGAGAAATTTGGCAAGGCGAGAGGGCTGAACGTTGCCTTTGTCGGCGACGGCAATAACGTGGCCGTCTCGCTGATGCACATCAGCGCTAAGCTAGGCTGGAATTTCTCGATTGCGAATCCAGAAGAATACGACATTCGCGCGGACGCCGTCGCACTGGCGAAGAAAATCGCGTCTGAGACGGGCAGCAAGCTGACGTTCCTGTGCGACCCGCACGCCGCCGTGCGCGGCGCTCAAGTTATCTATACGGATACCTGGACCAGCATGGGCCAGGAGGAAGAGACCGCCAAACGCGAGAAAGTCTTCCCGCCCTATCAGGTCAACGCCGGGTTGGTCAGTAAGGCCGATAAGGATGTGATCGTCATGCACTGCCTGCCGGTGCACCGCAACCACGAGCTGACCGACGAAGTGGCGGATGGCCCGCATTCGGTCATCTTCCCCCAGGCGCACAACCGGCTCCATGCGGAAAAGGCGATTTTGGCGCGGTTGTTTGAGGTGGCGTAAAATTCGCAAGCGGGGGCTTAGCCCCCGCTGAAGCAGAAGAAAAAATTTATGAAAACCCAAGAATACATCGAACTCGAAGAGCGTTATGGTGCGCATAACTATCACCCATTGGATGTCGTCCTGACGCGCGGCGAGGGCGTGTGGGTCTATGACGTGGATGGCAGGCGTTACCTGGATTGCTTGAGCGCATATTCTGCGGTCAACCAGGGACATGTCCACCCGAAGATCCTTGAAGCGATGCAGGAACAGGCGAAGAAAATCACCCTGACCTCGCGCGCTTTCCGCAACGATCAACTAGCTTTGTTTTATAAAGAACTCTCCGATTTGACCGGCTACGAGATGTCCCTGCCGATGAACTCCGGTGCGGAGGCGGTCGAGACGGCTCTCAAGCTGGCGCGTAAATGGGCTTATCAGGTCAAGGGCGTCCCGCGTTATGAAGCAGAGATCATCACTTGCGCCGGGAACTTCCACGGGCGCACGATCACAACCATTTCTTTCTCGACCGAGCCGCTGTATCGCGACGATTTCGGCCCGTTCACGCCTGGCTTCCTCACCGTCCCTTATGGAGACGCGGCCGCTGTTGAGAAGGCGATCACTCCGAAAACGGCGGCTGTCTTCCTGGAACCGATCCAGGGAGAAGGCGGCGTGATCGTCCCGCCGACAGGCTACCTGTCTCGCGTGGCGGAACTTTGCAAGAAGAACAATGTCCTTCTGATCGCTGATGAAATCCAAACCGGTCTGGGGCGCACCGGAAAATTCTTTGCCTGCCAGCACGAAGAGGTGCGCCCGGATGTGACCGTGGTCGGCAAGGCGCTATCGGGCGGTTTTTATCCGGTATCGGCCGTTCTAGCGGATCGCGCCCTTCTGGGCCTCTTCAGGCCTGGCGAACACGGCTCGACCTTCGGAGGCAATCCGCTGGCGGCGGCTATTGCGCGAGCGGCCTTGAAGGTTATCGTTGAGGAGAGATTAGTCGAGCGTACTGTCGAGGTGGGCGATTATTTCATCGAGCAATTGAGCGAGATTCCCAGCCCGCATGTCAAGGAAGTGCGTGGCAAGGGTCTGCTGATCGGCGTCGAGTTGAAACACGAGTCCGGCGGCGCGCGTCGCTTCAGTGAGGCGTTGCAAGACAAAGGTATTCTTGCCAAGGAGACGCATGAGCACGTTATCCGCTTTGCACCACCGCTGGTGATTGATAAAGAGACGATTGATTGGGCTTTAGCCCACATTCGTGAAGTCCTCAATATGGAATAGGATAAAACCAGATAATGGTAGCGCAGTGAGCTACCATAATAGAAAGGATTTTAGTATGAACATTGGCATTCCAAAAGAACGACGGCCTTTTGAATTTCGGGTTGGCATGACGCCGGCCGGAGTGGAGGCCTTGACCAAACTTGGACATCCCTGCTACGTCGAGCACGAGGCCGGGCTTGGCGCCGGTTTCAGCGACATGGATTACGAGCGGGCCGGGGCGAGGATCGTCTATTCTCCAGAAGAAGCCTTCGGACGCGCTGATCTTGTGCTGAAAGTGGCGCGCCCATTGTACGAAGAGCTGCAATGGTTGAGTGGCGATGCGGCAATCGCCGGATTATTGCACCTGACCTCCAGCCGGAAAGACAAAATAGACTTGCTTCAACATAAGCAAATTACCGCCATTGCTTACGAACAGGTCAGGCTTCCAGACGGCTCCATGCCTGTACGGGCGCCGTTGAGCCAGATTGGTGGGTATCTGGCCGCCCAAATTGGAGCGCGTTTATTACAGAATGATTCTGGAGGCAAGGGCATCCTTTTGGGGGGAATGGCCGGGATACCACCCGCGGAGGTGGCGGTGATCGGTGCAGGATTATCAGGCGCGTGCGCCGTGCAGGCCTTCTTGGGGATGCGCGCCCACCTGACTGTTCTAGATAATGATTTGAACGCTTTGCAACGGATTTGCGAGCGCTTCCCAGGCGTCGTGACGATGGTTTCGAATCCTCGCAACATTGCCCGCGTCTGCACGTATGCGGATATCGTCGCGGCAGCCATTTTAGTACCTGGGGGGCGTGCTCCAATAATAATCACGCGCGAAATGGTGCGTTCGATGAAACCGCGCTCGGTGATTATGGACCTTAGTATTGACGAGGGCGGATGTGTTGAGACTTCACGGCCAACCACTCACGACCGCTCCTATTATGAGGAGGAAGGGGTTATCCACTACTGTGTTCCCAATATCCCCAGCGTTGTTGCCCGCACCGCTACTTATGCGTTCATCAACGCCGCCTTCCCATTCATCTTGAAGATCGTAAATGAGGGCGTTGATAAGGCCAAAGAGGAAGATCCGGCGATTGCAAATGGGATAATGGTCTATCGCGGTAAACTCCGGTCGAATATGCGCTTCAGCCCAAGTTCGTAATGGTAGCTCTTCTAGCTACCATAATGGAGTAACCTCATGGATTGGCATAGCATTTATCAATCGAAGATTGTCAATGCGGAAGAAGCGGTCAGGGCGATAAAATCGGGCAATCGGGTCTTTATGACCGGCAATGTTTCCGTGCCGAAAATCGTGCTCACCGCCCTGGTCGAATACGCTCCGAGCCTGAAAGATGTGGAGATTTGTCAGGCGCTGTCTGTTGGGCCTGCTGAATACGTTGACCCGGCGATGGAGGGTCATCTGCGGGTGAACACGATGTTCATCAGCGCGAACATCCGCAAAGCCGTGCAAGAAGGCCGCGTGGATTTCACGCCGGTCATGCTTTCTGAATTCCCGCTTTTGTTCAAAAATGGCTTCCTGCCGGTGGATGTGGCGACGATACACCTCTCGCCGCCAGACGAGCATGGCTTTTGCAGCCTGGGCGTGGAGGTCGGTTTGACAAAATCTCCGGCCGAATCAGCCAGGATCATCATTGCTGAGGTCAATGAACAAATGCCGCGCACGCTGGGCGACTCGTTCATTCACGTCAACCGCTTGAATTACATCGTGCCGGTCAATTACCCCATCCCTGAACTACCGATGGGAGACGAAGGGCCGTCCGACGTGATCGAGAAGATTGCCGGTTTCATCGCCGAGTTGATCCCCGACGGCGCCACCATGCAATTGGGCATCGGTGCCATCCCGGATGCTGTCTTGAAATACCTGTATCACAAGAAAGACCTGGGCGTTCACAGTGAGTTGTTCTCGGATGGCGTGATTGATCTGGTGGATGCAGGTGTGCTGACCAATGCCCGCAAGAGCCTGCATCCGGGCAAGATCGTGGCGGGTTTTATCCTAGGCACCAAGCGTCTGTACGATTGGGTGGACGATAACGCCTTGATCGAGTTCCATCGCACCGAGTACGTCAACGATCCATTCGTCATCGCGCAGAACGAACGTATGGTGGCGATCAACTCGGCCATCGAAGTGGACCTGACCGGTCAGGTTTGTGCGGACAGCATCGGACCGAAGCTCTACAGCGGCGTTGGCGGGCAATTGGATTTCATCTACGGCGCTTCCCGCTCCAAGGGCGGTGTGCCGATCATTGCCCTGCCCAGCTCCACCACCTTGCGTGACGGGACACCCATCAGCCGCATCGTAGCCATGCTCAAACAAGGCGCGGGCGTGGTCACCTCGCGCAACCATGTCCGCTACATTATCACCGAAGGCGGCGTGGCCGATCTTTACGGCAAATCCATCCGCCAGCGCGCCAATGCGTTGATAAAAGTTGCCCATCCCGATTTCCGCGCCCACCTAGAAAAGCAGGCTAAGGAATTGAACTACATATGAACCCCAGCTCCCATTTTAGGAGAGAGGCGGAGAGGCTGTTTCTAAGTGGTAAAAATGTTCATTTATTCCGCTCGAGACAGCTTCCCCGCCGCCGAGGACGGCGGGGAGAGCCTAATAAGAGAGCGGGAGGGTGAGGGCTTTCATGGAACGCAAAGCCAAGATCGTCGCTACGATAGGGCCTGCCAGCCAGGATGACGCCATTCTTGAGCGTCTCATCCAGGCTGGGATGGATGTGGCGCGGCTGAACTTCTCGCACGGCACTCAAGCCGAGCACGCCGCCCGGACCTCAAGCCTGCGTCGCCTCGCTGGATGCCTGGGCACTGCCCTGGCCATACTCCAGGATCTGCAGGGACCGAAGATCCGCGTAGGCGTGCTGCCTGCACCGCTGACGCTGGCCGTCGGCCAGACAGTGGAACTTTATCCACAAGAAGACACATCACCGCTCACGCAACACGCATCACATGTCACCATACCGGTAGACTTTCCCGAACTCTTTCGAAGCGTTTCCTTAGGCAACCGCATCTTGATGGACGATGGGCACCTTGAATTGACCGTTCAGCAGGCAGATGGGAAAACGATTACCGCGCAAGTCAAGGCCGGCGGCGTGTTATCTTCACACAAGGGCATCAACCTCCCAGGCATCCGGTTGGATATCCCCAGCTTCACTGAAAAAGATGCGCAAGACCTGGCTTTCGGTCTTTCTCTAGGTGTGGATGCCGTGGCCGTATCTTTTGTGCGGAGTGCACAAGATGTTGTTCAAGTACGCCAGGCTATGGAGAAGTTATCGCCCGGTAAATCCCCCCTTCTGGTAGCGAAATTGGAGCGTCCCGAAGCGTTGGCTGATTTAGAAGAAATCCTGAACGTCGCGGATGGCGTCATGGTGGCGCGCGGCGACTTGGGGGTCGAGATGGCCCCGGAAGATGTACCCGGGGCGCAGAAACGGATCATCCAGGCTGCCAATCGGCGCGGGAAGCTGGTCATTACCGCCACGCAGATGCTCGAATCGATGATTCACAACCCGTTGCCGACACGCGCGGAAGCTTCTGACGTAGCCAACGCCGTCTTCGATGGCACGGACGCGGTCATGCTCTCCGCCGAGACCGCAGCCGGTGAATACCCCGTCGAAAGCGTGGAGATGATGGATCGCATCGTCCGCCAGGCGGAAGCGGGATTCACCGAGTGGGGGCACACCCAGATTATGGAGGCATCCGAACACGACGATGCGGCAGCCATTGCCAATGCGGCACGTGAATTGGCTCACGATCGGGACGTGGCCGCGATCGCCGTCTTCACTCGCTCCGGCCGGACGGCTGCCCTGATGGCCAAAGCCCGTCCGTGTGTGCCGATCCTGGCTTTTACACCTGAACCCCAAACTTACCAACGTTTGGCGATAATGTGGGGGGTAACGCCCTATATTGTCCCCTTTGCGGATACGGTGGAGGAGATGATCGCGCACGTCGAAACCGCGCTGAGGGTCTCCGGTATCGTCCAACCCGGCCAGCAGGTGGTGCTCATCTCCGGCTTCCCCGTCGGGGCGATGCGCCCGCCGAACATGGCGCTGCTGCATACGGTGGGATAAAGTTACTATTCCCTGCTTGAGATCAATAACCCAATTCCAATTAGCACGCCGCCGAGGATGAACAGCGGCGTGATTTTATCTCCAAGGAAAACCACGCTTAATATTGTCCCAACGACTGGCTGGGCAAAGAATGTCAGGGATGCCACGCCCGCTTCCAGGCTGGCGAAGGCTGTATTCCACAGGTACATGGCCAGGGCGGTAGAGATGATTCCCAGGAATAATACCCCGCCTACCACACCCCAACCGATGTGGCCGATGCCCTGTGTGGAGACTTCCCAGATTCCCATTGGGATGCTGACCGGCAATCCGCCCAGGAATGCGATCAGGCTGGTGGACAAAACATCAATATCTTTCGTCACTTTGCGGATCAGCACCGAATAGAGCGCCCAGGTCAAGGCGGCCGCGACCAGGCTCAAGTTTCCCCAAAACAGGGAGGGGGAGAGCTGCGCCGTGCGCGGTTCGATGACGGCCAGCACGCCGAGCGAGGCGACAAGCAGCGCCAGCAGGCGGCGTGGGGTGATTTTTTCTCCGAGAATAAAAGCGGCAAAGAGAAGCACAAACGCGGGTGTAGCAGATGTGACTAAACTGCCGTTTGCCGCGGTGGACATTTTGGTTCCGACGAACTGGAATCCAATCGAAATCCCATAACCCACAAAGCCAACGCCAAACACTTGCCAAAATTGCGTACGGGTAGTGCTGAGTATAATCTCCCCAGAACCAGCGTCAGGAGACGCTGGACTCCGGCCTAGTTGATTATCTCCGGCGTCGGGAGACGCCGGAGTCCAGCTTAGGGGAGTCTCCCTAATGCGCCTGACAAGCTGTATGCCGAACAGTACCAGGATGCCGAGAGCCAGCCGCAGGGTGATGAGCGTAAAAGGCGGGATGACTGCCATGACGGCTTTGCTGACCACGTACATCCCGCCCCAGATGGCCGCGGCGGTCAGACCGGCGAAGAGGCCGAACGATTTTTGCATGTGTCAACAACTCCCCTCTCCTTTTAGGCGAGGGGCAGGTGGTGAGATCTTACCCCCTCTCAGCATTGAGCTTGTCGAGGGTTTCGCGGGCAGGTCTCAGGTCCGGATCGGTCAGGCGGTTGAGGGGCGTTTCGGGCAGGTTGTAGAGGTCGGTCAGCGCCGGGCGGCCAGTCTCCAGGTAGATCAAGCCGGTTACCATCCAGTTATTCCGTTGCGCTTCTTCCATCATCCGCAGCGCCTGCCAGCGGTTGGTCGGATCGTAATCTTTGTCCAGTTTTTTTAGTATGACCAGCGAACCATCGTGCATGGTCACCTCGCGGGTCGTGCCTTCCTCGAAATCTTCGACAGTGATCTCGTCCAGAGCGGGGACGAAGGAAATTTCGTGTAGCGGCGCTTCGTGATCCTTGCCCCAGGTGTAGGAGTGAAAGGTGTTTTCCTGGTTATTGAAAGTGACGCACGGGCTGATGATGTCAAGCACAGCGATGCCGTGGTGGCTTAAGGCAGCCTTGAGCAGTTCCTTGACTTGCTTGGGGTCTCCGGCGAAGGAACGCGCCACGAAGGTAGCGTTGGAGGCCAGGGCTTCCATGCAGATGTCCACCGGCATGTAGAAGTTGGTTCCTTGGTGCTTGAGTTCCAGGCCAACCTCCGCGGTGGCCGAGAACTGGCCTTTGGTCAGGCCGTAGACGCCATTGTTCTCCACGATGTACACCATTGGCGCGTTGCGGCGGACGAGGTGCTTGAACTGCCCCATGCCGATGCTGGCGGTATCGCCGTCGCCGGAGACGCCGATGGCGCGCAAATGCGTATCGGCGAACAGCGCGCCGGTTGCCAGGGAGGGCATGCGCCCGTGCAGGCCATTGAAGCCGAAGGAACGGTTCAGGAAGTAGGTTGGGCTTTTACTGGAGCAGCCGATGCCGCTGAACTTAAGGATTTCTTCGGGGACGATATCCATTTCGTAGCAGGCGGCGATCAACTGGCTGGCGATCGAGTTGTGTCCGCAGCCCTGGCAGAGCGTGGTCGGAAAACCTTTGTAGTCGACCCTGGTCATGCCGGCGCGGTTCGTTTGGCCGGTGATTGGTGCAGGTGTAGCCATATTACTTTACCTCCTGTGCCAGGATGGTTTCCTTGACCCAGCCGGCCGTGAGCGGAAGCCCGTCGCTATGGCAGGCTGAAATGAGTTTGTGTCCCTGCTCAGGCATGGTCATGCTCAGGATTTGGCGCAACTGGCCGTCGCGATTGGCTTCGACCACGTAGACGCGTTGGTGACTCTTGACGAACTTGTCAACTTCATCTGTGCATGGCAGGGCGCGCAACCGCAGGAAGCCGGTTTTTGGACCCTTATCCTGTTCCAGCAAATGACGGGCTTCTTCCACCGCTGGAGCAGTCGAGCCATAGGCGATGAGGCCGACCTCCGCGCCTTTTACGGTTTCGATAACCGGCTTGGGTACGAGTGTGCGAGCGGTATCGAATTTTCGAGCCAGGCGGGCCATGTTGGTTTCCCAGGTCTGGGCATCTTCGCTGTATCTGGCGTTCTCGTCGTGGCCGGTGCCGCGCCCGAACCAGGCAGAGGCCGGGTGGCGGTTGCCGGGAAGGGTCCGGTAGGGAATGGCGTCGCCATCCATATCCTTGTAGCGCGCCCAGACACCGTTCGTTTTTTCCAGGTCAGCCTCCCAAAGGATCTTGCCGCGATCCAGGGGACAATCGGGATAAACGAATGGTTCGGTCATCCACTGGTTCATGCCGAAATCCAGATCGCTCAGGACGAAAACAGGCGTTTGCAGGCGTTCGGCCAGGTCGAAAGCGCGCCAGCCAAACTCGAAGCACTCGTTTACCGAGCCAGGCAGCAGAATTATTTGTTGCGTATCTCCGTGACCCATGAAGTACGTGAAGGTCAGATCGCCTTGCGAGGTGCGCGTGGGCAGGCCGGTGCTTGGCCCGATGCGCTGCACGTCCCAGATGACAAGCGGGACTTCAGCGTAGTAGGCCAGGCCTGCATACTCGGTCATCAGGCTCAAGCCAGGCCCGGAGGTGGAGGTCATGGAACGCAGGCCGGCCCAGCCCGCGCCGATAGCCATGCCAACAGCGGCCAGTTCATCTTCGGCCTGGACGACGGCGTAAGTATTCTTGCCTTCCGAGTTCTTGCGCAGCTTGGGCAGGTATTCATTCATCGTCTCGGCCAAGCTGGTCGCTGGTGTGATCGGATACCAGGCCATGAACTGCACGCCGCCGTAGATCGCGCCCAGCGCGGCGGCCGTGTTGCCGTCTGCCATGATCAGGTGGGAGGTCCTGTCCATCGGCTCGACGAAGTACGGATCGTTTTTTGTCAGGTTGGCGGCGGTCCAGTCGGCAGCCGCTTTGACGGTGGCGAAGTTCGACTCGACGGCTTTGGCACTTCCCCCGAAGTGATAAGCCAGCGCCTGGCGGATCTTCTCCAGGTCAATACCGAGAATTTGGGCCAGTACGCCGACGTAAACCATATTGGCGATGTAATCGCGCAATTTCGGGGATACATCTGCAACGCTGGCCAACTGCTTTACAGGCATCGGGTAGAGGCTGATGTCGGCGCGGTTGAGGGGGAGCTTGATATCGTCAGTGTAGAAAAACGCGCCGCCGGGCAGCACTTGTGTCAGGTCGCGCGCGAACGAAGCCGGGTTGATGCTGACGACGATTTCGTGCTCATCGCGGCGGGCAATGAATCCATCCTTGTTGACGCGGATGGTGTACCAGGTGGGCAAGCCCTGGATATTGGATGGGAAGAGGTTCTTCCCCGAAACCGGGATGCCCATCTTGAACAAGGCTCGCAATATGATCGTATTTGCAGTCTGGCTGCCGGAGCCGTTGACGGATGCAATCGTGATCGAAAAATCGTTGACGATTTTTGAAGCGACAGGCATGGCTCTCTCCTAAATTTTACGTGACTTGTCTAGCAATAACTCCGCCACTGTGGAGGCCATCAATGCAGCGCCGCGCGGCAGGGCTTGCTCGTCGAAGTCGAAGCGGGGATGGTGGTGGCTGGCATCCAAACCCTTCTCCTTGTTTGCTGAGCCGATGAAGAAGAAACAACCAGGCACTTTTTCCATGATGAAAGCGAAATCTTCCGAGCCCATGGTGACGTAATCGCCGGTATCTATCGCGGCATCTGGGAATATCCGGCGTGCCACCTCTGCGATGTGCGCTGCGCTCTCTGGCTGGTTGATGACCGCCGGAGC
>Ga0315297_10000324_pt1 | contig 27428 bp, 26 predicted proteins | sample YL17G15_0_MG_FD_203628 | JGI IMG/M metagenome (GOLD analysis project Ga0315297, IMG submission 203628) | Sediment microbial communities from Yellowstone Lake, YNP, Wyoming, USA - YL17G15_0 | ecosystem: Environmental > Aquatic > Freshwater > Lake > Sediment | place: USA: Wyoming | collected...
TGTTATTGAGGGTGTTCGCGTAGATGGAGCGAGGGTTGTTGTTGATGTGCCACATGCCCCCAGAACGAATATTAATGTGACAATAAGCAGATATTTCTTCATGGACATCTCTGATTTACAATCACCGGCTCCACCTGCCCGGTTAATTTCGCTTCACCCGCAGGTGTCAGGTGGATGGCACTATTAGTAAACTCATCAGCTGGAATTATGTTCCACAAGTCGAGATAATTCCAATTCCCTTGATTGGCATTTATGGACATTATTTCGCGCCATTGGTCGTACGCCCACCGGGGATAAAAAAAATTGTATCGCAAATCGCTGTTTTTTCCTGCACTGATTAGCATGGGTTCGTTTATTATTATCAACGGGGTATTCTTTGCAATGCGCGAAGCCGCACCTATTAATCCAAATTCCAACCTTGATGCGTCCAGCCTTGGCGGATGCATGTCACGGTAACTTGTGTCGCTGTCAAAATCTGTCTGTGCGCGTTGATAGTCCGCTGGATAAGTTTGGTCAATTCCTGTCGCATTCCACATTAAACCGTACATTTGTAGACGAAACAAATCTGCAAGGGCTCGTCTTTGACCAATAAGTGTGCTATCCCAAAAACCAGGATGAAGCAATGCGGGATCATTTGGGTCGAGGGGCAAGTTGTACCTGGTAATTAAACCGTCCATCCTTGCAGCATTGTTCGCCACAATAGGGGACGAAAGTTGGTTATCTGCCGGGAATGCTTCCAGTGAAACCAGCCAAATAATTAAGTCCGGCTGGTAGCGCATCGCATAATCAAGCACCATCAAATCCTTTGCCAGCGATATGGTTGGATAACCCAAGTTATAGACCCTTACCGCTTTACTACAATGAGTTATACCCAATGCACCCAACTGACCGGCGAGTGTATCTTCCGGTTGCAGGAGCGTTCCCCATACCGACGAATCTCCAATAACAATGATCCGGTATTCGCTTTCTGGTTTTGGGCCTTTCGCAATTACATGCGAGGCGAACATGGCATCCAAATTAAAAAGGCTGAGATTATATGACTGGGAGGAGTCTTCGCCAAAGGGGAAACGCAGGCGACCTGCGTAAAGATGGTTATAGAGAGAACCTTTGCCCAAGAAAACAGGTGGCACCGCGGTAAAAACAAAATTGAAAAGAAGGAAAAGGACCAGACCCTTGAAAATTACATTTCTTATAAACCGGAATTTCATTTATACCAAACCAAATAAAACCTGCAAGAAATGGAAAGATATGGATGGGCGTGGCAGGGCAAAGAATATCCAACCTATGGATATAAAATTAAAAGTCAGGAGTGTGCCCCCCACATTCAATCCTTTCTGCCAATGCAAAGGTAACTTAAGGAATGAAGAACGGGTTAAATCAGACCAGCGGTTGTGAACAAAAAGCCCAAATCCATGCCACAGCCCCCAGGCAACAAAATTAACCGACACGCCATGCCAAAGACCGATCAGGACCATCGTCGTTAACTGGGTAAATAATATGATGATTGGGATTGATAAGGGTTTCTTCCCAGCGCGCAATGCCCGTGTAAGCGGGTTAAAATAATATGCGCGGAACCATTGCGTTAACGTCATGTGCCAATTATTCCAAAATTGGGTCAGGTTAGGTTTCAAATAAGGTTGGTTGAAGTTCTCGGGAAGTTTTATCCCGAGTAATCTTCCCAGTCCGATGGCAATATCGGTGTAACCGCTGAAATCAAAGTAAATCTGGAAGGCAAAGGCATATAGGAGTATCCATGCCCATCCAGCGGAGCGGACTTGAAGTGCATTCGTCGCATTCATTGCGATCATGGCCAACGAGTCAGCAATGACAAATTTTTTGAGCAAACCAAGCATGATGCGTTTCCCGGCTTCTCCAAAATCGTCTGCTGATAATTTCGCTGGTGATCGTAAATCACCGACGAAACGCTCTATCCGGTCAATTGGACCTGCGGTCAACGACGGAAAGAAAATAACATAAGTGATGTACTCCGCTAGGGAAACGGGAGGCAAGCGTCCGCCCTGCCGGTCACGGATAGTATGGATCAAGCGAAAGGCAATATAAGAGTACCCCAGCCATCGAAAATCCTGGGGGGAGGCCAGGTTTGTTGACTGGTGATTCATACTGCGCACCCATATACTAACCTGCTGAGCAAAAAGGGGGACCTTCAAGGCAATAAAAATCAATATTATAAAAATCAGCCCGCTTGTCATCACCATTTTATTGGGGAGGCTGAAATGAGCCAATAAAAATCCAAGCAAAGAAAAGGATGCCAACCCAGCAAGGATTTGCAAGATCTGGGGGGGGCGGGATGCAGTCAGTCCGGACGATAAGCCCAGGTAGCGCGTCAGTCCAAGCGCCATTACCATCCCCACCATGATGGTTAAAGTCGGCCAGTTGATTTTCCAGGATCGGTTCTCGAGCGGAGTGGTTATCATCCACGTGAGGGTTGTTAATCCCAAAGTGCCAAGGGGCAGCCAAAAATCCAAGCCCCGCACGGGTAGTTCCGGTTGGAATGCAAAAACCGCGATCACGCTAATTCCCAATAAAAGCTGGGAGCGATCGCGGTCATGCATAATAATACCCAATAAAACAGCAACGATAATGGAGATGAGAATGAGGGGGAGGGTCATTAAAAACCCTGATAAATCCAGAGGGGTGCGCTGCTGACTGTAAGGATGACCAAGGCAATGAGAATCAAGCAAAAAAACAATGCCCAAAGATTCTCACGCGTGAAAAGATGAAATTTCATTGGTACCCGCACACCAGGTATTCCCCGCCCTGATTAACCACTTGATACGTGCGCACAGATAAATCGAATTGTTGATCTTCGCCATTATACGTTGCGAGAATTTTCCCCTGGCAATTTACATTTGTTGTTGACCCGTTAGTCCCTGTTGCCGCGCAAACCAGATTCTCCAGTTTCGTGGTAACCGCCTGGAGAGAATCCAATTCAAGCAGCGCATTTGATTCCCAATCTGCACACGAGAGGGTGGAAAGGGTATTTGAATCCTTATTTACCAACGCGTTCAGATAACTTTCTACAGCCTTTACTGCCGGGTTTGCAGGTTTTCCACAAGTTGAAACCGCCAGTGCTGTAAAAATAATCAAAGGAAAAAATAATTGTAATTTTCGCATGGAAATCTCCTAATAAATTTGGCATTTAAAATTCTTGACCTGGGGTTTTTATTTGCGATTTGAGGGAATTAATCCCTTAACCCAGCAATTAATCTTCTCCACATTATCTCCGAAAAACCAAATTTTGACTTGCGGGATTATACCTGTTTCTTTCATGAATTGACAAAAAAATCTTATCCTGATAGCATTGGTCTAATTATATTTTTGAGAGGTATAAATGGCGACCAATATTCAAATCCAGAACGTCGTGCTCACTCCCGCAGCTGCTGAGGTAGTGCGAGGATTACGTCTGCAACAAAAACTCGACGACAGTTACGCCCTTCGAGTCTATATCACTGGTCAAACTTGTTCCGGGTTTCAATACGGCATGGCTCTGGATAACAAGCCTCGCGAGACAGATGCGTCTTTTGAAAGTGAAGGACTCAAAGTATTAATTGATGAAAACTCAATCCAGTATATGGCTGGTACATCAGTTGATTATATTGATGATGAACGTGGTAAGGGTTTTTTGGTGAATAATCCAAATGCAGCCCCTCCCTGTTCGTGCGAGAGTAATGCTTGCCAGGGAAGTGAGAATTAAACACAGGATAAAATATAAGACCGGGAAAACCCCGGTCTCATGTTTAAAATTGAACCGTTCACCTGCCGCGTAAAAAGGAGATTACCGCCCCTAGAATCCCGATCACCGCAAGTCCAAGAATAACCAGGCCCATGGGGACATGTGGTCCCGTTCCGGCAGTCGGCTCAAAGTGGAGGGTTGCCAGCGGAGGTGGCGGGGTGAATGTCGGTAACCGTGTGGGTGTAACTTGAACCTGGAACGCAGCCGCGTAAGTCGGATTAATAGTCGGGGTCGTGCGAGGGGTTGCCGTCGGGGGGGGTTCTATGATGGGAAGCTCAAATGCTGAGAGGGACACAAGAGGTGCGTATACCCAGCCTACACCACCAGGTGCACCCAAATAAATGATCTGAATCCATTCCTTTTGAGGCGACCATCCAATCGCAGGAGCGGTTTCTCCGGGGACAAGCCATCCTATCAATCCATAATCATACGAACTGGGACCAGCGCGGACATTAGCCCCTTCCGATTTCACGGTGATAAATGGACCCAATACTGTCCCGGTCACAGTGGGGATATTTCCTGTCGGTTGCTGAGCAGAAACAGGCGTCCAGGAGGGGACATACCAGATTAATCCGGTAAGCCCAAGCACGAAAACGATCCAAAAAACAATTTTATTTCTTGATCGCATCCAATGCAACTTTGTAAGAGAATTCCCGTAAATTGTTATGGATTAATCTCCATTTTGGCAAAACGATTATAATCGAAATCTATGGACAGACGTATTTTTCACGGAAATATATCACCCATCGAGATAGCCCAAGCCCTGGAAGCTGCCTTCAGCCATGGCAATACTCAAACCCAGGTATTTGGGGAAAATGAGAACATGACTGTTCAAATTGGTTCCTCGCAGTATTCACGCTCGGGGGGCAGGACAGCGGTTAGTGTAAACCTTCAACAAATAGAAGATGGGGTCATGGTGCAGCTTGGCGAACAGCAGTGGCTGGGAATAGCAGCCAGCCTGGGACAAACTGCGATCTCTGCCATTCTTAATCCCATGAATTTGCTGGGCCGTTTGGATGATATTGCCCAAGATGTAAGCAGTTTGCAATTGAGTGAAAAAATTTGGCAGACCATCACCAATGTCGCCCGGGCGGCAGGAGCCAGCCAGGAACTATCTGAACGTCTCAGCAGTGTAACTTGTGAATTCTGCGGATCAGCGAATCCGGTGGGGACATCGGCGTGTGATGCCTGTGGCGCTCCACTCGGAAAGGAGCAACCAAAAACTTGCTCCCATTGTGGATATGTTTTGAAGCACGATGAAAAGTTCTGTCCAAACTGCGGGCAGGCAATCGTTATTTGAAATAGTAAATGACTCTTTTCCTGGTTGAGTGAATTTGCCAAGGGAATAATGCTGTAATGCATTATTCACAGCCTTGCAGTATCCCAATCTCCCCCATATAATCAAAAATATGTTGACCCTTGACGACCTTGAAGCTCGTCTGCAATCCTTGCTTGAAGTCCATTTATTAAAATATCTGCCGGGTTTCAAAACCGTAGAGCGGGTTTCTGGACATTTGGCGACTGCCATGCACAATTACCTGAAGCAAGTGGATGGAATATTCTTTGCACCCAATGTGTATGCAATCAATGCTCACCCCTCCACACTGGCCAGCTGGTTTTCAAACCCGGAAATCCTGGGGGATTTTTCGGAAGCCCTGCGTGTCGCCGGAGAGGAAGCTGGTTTCCATTTCCTAACCAATCCAACAGTCATTACCGCTTCCAACTTGCAACTGAATGTCGGTACGATTCAGGTTATTCCATCTTTTACACGAATGGGGATAAATGAATCCAAGGAAAAAATAAGCAAATCCCGAATTTCTTCTCCGGGAGAAAATATTCCCAAGCATGCCTTCCTTATCCGGGAGGGCGGGAATATTGTTCCTTTAATTCACCGGGTAATTGGAATTGGACGTGGTCCGGATAACCAATTGGTTATCAACAATCCGCATGTATCCCGTGCCCATGCTCAAATTCGGGTTGCAAAAGGCAATTTTGTTCTCTTCGATTTGAATTCAAGAGGCGGGACATTCGTGAACCATGTGCGCGTTAGCAAAGCGGTCCTTTCTCCGGGTGATGTGATCTCCCTTGCAGGTGAGACCCTTATATATGGACAGGATAAACCTCCAAGACGGAAAAAACTGAAGGTAACAACCAGGTTGGCACCTTCCTCTGCGCCTGGCCAACAATCTTCCACTATGCAAAACGACAAGCACTCGCGCGTATTGAGCGAAAAAAAGAGATGAGCGGACCATTTGTCCTTGCTCTGCGACTCTTGCTTGCCTTCAGCTTGTATGCATTTCTTGGGTGGGCTTTCTACAATTTGTGGCGTGACATTAAACAGCAGGGTGAACTCCTGGCATTGCGAAAAATTCCGCCAATAAAGTTGACCATTAATCCGGGGAAATCCACTTCTGAGACGAGGGATTTTTTACTTCCGGAAGTGATCATCGGACGAGATCCCGCCTGTGAATGCAGGGTCGATGATGAAACCGTCTCAATCCGTCACGCCCGGCTTAGTTTTCATCAAAATCAATGGTGGCTGGAAGATCTCAATTCAACAAATGGCACTACACTCAACCAGGGAATACTAAATATGCCCACCGTGGTCATGACGGATGATGAATTCAGGTGTGGTGATACTCTATTCGTGATTTCGATCAAAACGGGTGTATAAAATCCATCTATTGATAGAATCAATTACTCCAATCGCATTCATTATTTGGTTAGGCAATCCAAGAAGGTTATTTTTATCATTATTTGGATCGGAGGTAATCCATGTCTGAGAAAATATCCCTGGGTATTCTGGGTGGATCCGGACTGTATTCCATGACCGGATTGACCGAGACCACCGAATACTATCAAGATACCCCCTTTGGCAAGCCGTCTGCACCCATAGTAGTCGGTAAGCTTGAGGGTCGACGGGTGGCTTTCCTGGCCCGGCATGGTATTGGGCACCACATCATGCCGTCCGAAGTTCCTTGCCTGGCCAATATTTATGCATTGAAAACCTTGGGGGTGGAACGAATTGTCAGCATTAATGCCTGCGGTTCTCTTCGTGAGGATTATGCACCGGGGGACATAGTCATCCCTGATCAAATATTTGATAACACCAAGGACAGGCCTCGAACTTTTTTTGGACAAGGATTGGTGGCCCATACTGGGGTTGCTGATCCATTCTGCCCGGAATTATCCACTCTATTGCTTACAGCGGTTTTAAATTCGCAGACAAATGTTCATCGCGGCGGCACATTAATCATTATAGAAGGACCGCGTTTCTCGACCAAGGCGGAGTCTGAAGTCTACCGTTCTTGGAAGATGTCCTTGGTGGGAATGACAGCGGCGCCGGAAGCCTTTCTCGCCCGCGAAGCTGAAATTTGTTACGCTGTGATGGCGCATGTTACCGACTACGACGTTTGGCATGTCACCGAAGCCCCGGTGACAGTGGAAATGGTAATAAAGACTCTGAATAAAAATACTCAAGCCGCCCAAGAGGCGGTTCGGAGGTTGGTATCTTCCCTGCCAGAAAATCGTTCCTGCACCTGCGGTTCAGCTCTGGCGTCCGCCCTGATCACCCGTCCTTCTGATATTCCTCCTTCAACACGCCAAAAACTGGATTTCCTGGTAAGAAAATACCTTAAATAGGGGCATTATTTGGATTTTCATGCTTAATTCGGTATGAATCCCAACTTTAAATTGGCAACCCCCGGGCATATCAATTCCCGTCTCTTTCAGTGGGCGGGTGTTTTTCTTTTTCTTTACTCGCTCATTCTCACGCTGTCGCCTGCTGTCCGCGAGCGATCCTGGAATGTAGAATATCGCTGGAGCCACTGGTTGGGTTTTGCCGTATGGTTGCTGATTTTCTCACTGGCTCATTTCCTGTCCCGCCGCTGGTTGCCCGATGCAGATCCGTATATTATCCCCCTTGCGGCCCTGCTTACAGGATGGGGGATTCTTACCATTTTCCGCCTTAATCCTGGTTTCGGTATCCGTCAAACATGTTGGTTGCTAATATCTGGGATAATTATTTTAATCGGAATGCGTTTTTCACCCGAACTTGGCTTTCTCCGACGATATAAATATATCTGGTTGACAAGCGGATTGATTATAACCGGGCTCACCCTCCTGTTTGGCACCAGCCCAAGCGGTGGTGAAGAACACGCCTGGTTGGGTTGCTGCGGGATTTATTTCCAGCCATCTGAACCTCTAAAACTGTTGTTACTGATCTATCTGGCGGCCTACCTTGCGGACCATTTTTCTCCAGCTATTCGACCCTTTCCTCTCCTTGCCCCAACAGCGGTCGTTATAAGCGTTGCTCTTCTCCTGCTAATATTTCAGCGTGACCTTGGGACTGTTTCAATTTTTATTTTCCTTTATACGATCATTCTGTTCGTTGCGTCCGGAAAAATGCGAATAATAATTTTTAGCCTGGCGGGGCTGGTATTGGCAGGGATTGCCGGTTACTTCTTCTTTGACCTGATCCGAATTCGCATTGATGCCTGGATTAACCCTTGGCTGGATCCTTCCGGGCGTTCCTTTCAGATCGTACAATCGTTAATGGCGGTTGCCAATGGAGGGGTTTTCGGTCGCGGACCAGGTTTGGGGAGCCCCGGCTTGGTACCTGTGGCAATTTCAGACTTTGTCTTTACCTCAATTGCGGAAGAAACCGGTTTGATTGGGACTCTGGGTTTGCTTGGACTGATCGGATTATTTGCCTCACGTGGCATTGGCATCGCTCTACGCGCCCCGGATAATTTCCGAAGGATCCTGGCTGCCGGACTGACTGCTTACCTTGGAACTCAGTCCATCCTTATCATCGGAGGCAATATTCGTCTCCTGCCCCTGACGGGTGTAACCCTTCCTTTTGTATCTTATGGCGGCTCATCCCTGCTGACATCCTTTCTTGCACTTCTGATCCTGCTCCTCATATCCAGCCAACCCGATAAAGAGCCCGCATCCATCCCAAAACCTCGGCCATATTTCATCCTGGCTGGGCTGATCGGTTTTGGACTTCTGGCGTTGGCGGCACTAAACACCTGGTGGGCTGTCTGGCGCAGCCCTGATATCTTAAATCGCACAGATAATGCACGTCGCTCAATTTCCGATCGCTATGTTAAACGCGGCAGCCTTTTTGATCGCCATGAAACTCCAATAAACATTTCCATTGGAAAACCAGGTGATTATTTACGCGTTTATCTTTACCCCAGGCTTGCTCCGGTGACCGGATATACAAACCCAAATTATGGTCAATCTGGTCTCGAAACCAGTCTCGATGAATATCTGCGAGGGTTGCAGGGAAACCCGGTCAATACCATCTGGTGGGACTACCTGGTCTATGGACAACCACCTCCAGGTTTGAATATTCGATTAAGTCTTGATATGGAATTGCAGCAGCAAGCGGATGAATTGCTTGGAAACTCAATGGGTGCCATCATTTTAATCAATGCTACCAGCGGCGAAATTCTTGTCATGGCTTCACATCCTGCTTTTGATCCGAATGTTTTAGAATCCCAGGTATCCACTTTACTCAAGGATCCCAATTCCCCGATGCTGGACCGGGCTGGGCAGGGAACATACATTCCTGGAGAAGCATTGCAGCCTTTTTTCCATGCAGCGGGGTACCGAACAATCCCTTCTTTTGAAATCGCGGGAAATTTGTTGTCTGCCTTGGGTTTTTACACGGCCCCAGAATTGAGGCTTCCTGTGGCACCCATATCCACCCCGGGTGGCACCTTGCGCCTCAGTCCACTACAAATGGCACTTGCAGCGGCTTCATTAAGTAATCATGGAGTAAAACCAACTCCTCGTTTAGCGATGGCTGTGGAGATCCCCAACCAAGGTTGGAGCATAATACCCGCACTTGGTGAACCGTTGAGTGTCTTTCCCTCGGGTGCAGCTGAGGCCACCGCAAAGTCATTAATGATTAGCAGCGGACCCTTTTGGCAATGGACATCCTGGGTGACCGATTCGAATCACAACTTCTTCTGGTCAGTGGGTGGAACCCTGCCCGATTGGCAGGGAGTCCCTCTTTCGGTGGTTGTCTTATTGGAAGAAGATAACCCTGGCAAGGCAGGGTTTATTGGACAATCATTACTGGAATCAGCTGCATATCGATGATATCAAAGCAGGGTGTGATTCATTTCACCCTGATAAACTTTCTTTTGCCTACTTGAAGGACACCAGGATGAGGGAAAGGTGAGTCGAAATCATCCAGGATTTCCCCATCTAATTTCACTCCTTTTTGTTCAATCAGACGTCGACCTTCAGATTTACTCACCACCAAGCCGGTCGCAGATAACACTTCCAACACATTCTGTCCGGGCTGAAGTGCAAATTCAGGCATTTCGCTTGGAATTTCGTTTTGTTGGAACACCTTCTTGAAGGCATCCTCGGCTGAAAGGGCGACAGACTCGTCGTGAAAGATGGTTACTATCTCGCGCGCCAATGACATCTTTGCATCCCGGGGGTGCAGCGCTCCAGTTTTTAATTCGGATTCGATTATCTCTATCTGTTTGGGGGTCCATCGCGTAACAAGACGCATGAACACACCCATCGCCTTGTCCGGTATGGACATCACCTTTCCATACATGTCTTCGGGTGTTGAGAGGAGTGGAATATGGTTGCCCAACGATTTACTCATCTTAATATCTCCATCGGTCCCGGGCAATATTCCCAGGATGATGGCAATATTGGGTTTGTCACCCAAAAATGTCATGATCTTGCGGGCAGCTGTGACGATGTTAAATAGTTGGTCTGAGCCACCCACCTGTACATCGGTTTGCAGGGAATGGGCGTCATATCCCTGCATGATGGCATAAAAGGTTTCATGGAGAAAGATGGGATCACCGTTATCCCACCGTTTGCGGAAATTTTCCCGAGTGATGAATTGCTGAATTGTGAAATTTGATGCCAGACGGATCAATTCAAGAAATGTCAATTCAGACAACCACTCGGAATTAAAACGTATTTTCGTTTTCCCCTGGTCAAGGATTTTATAGGCCTGTTCCGCATACGTGCGGGCATTATGCTCCACTTCCTCTAGTGTGAGGCGCGGTCGAAGTTTGTCATGATCAGAGGGGTCACCAATCAGCGAGGTGAATGAGCCAACCACAAATGTGACCTCATGTCCAAGTTCCTGGAATTGGCGCAATTTACGCATGGGTACAGAATGCCCCAAATGCAGGTCCGATGTGCGCGGGTCAAAGCCGCAGTAGATTCGCAATGGGCGGCGTTCCTGCTCAGCTTCCAGCAGACGCTGGCGAAGTTCTTTGGCCATGTTCTTTTTCAATTCTTCATCCCCATATTCAGTCCCTTGCATTAATAGGGCCACTTGTTCATCAAGTTTCATATCTGCGTCTCCATGTGATTATCCCATGGTCAGGGGTAAATTCTAATCTATTCATATTGATTGGGAATTTCGATGCGTAACTCTCATCAACAAAAAACGCCTGCCACAGCAGGCGCATTCTTCTCACCCGCAAAGGCAGTTACTGATGAGAATAATCGTAATAGAAGGTCATCATCGTTTTCATCTCGATTTGATTATACAGTAAATTCATGTTTCTGCCAGTTATTTCTGCTTGGTGCCCTCGCTTACCCGCCGGGTATTGTCTTCGATATCCATGAACATCAGTAATGCCTGGGCGACACCTTGTAAAACAACAAAATAAACCACCCCGCGCAGTGGCTGCTCAAACAAATATAAAATGCTTTGGGCACCATCCATTAATCCCATTCCCGTCCAAAACCCACGGGTAATCTGAAGGACTATGGCGGTCACCTGGACAAGCCATTCCAACGCATATATTCCCACCACCACCCAGGAAAGTATTTTGGCTGCGGAAGTCAGGCGCAGGACTGTATCTTTATTGAAATATAAACCAAGGAAATTCCCTCGTTTCTCCATATTCATATTCACTGAACTCTCCTTTCATTTTGTTATAATACATAACCTTTATGGTTTGATGATTTAAATTATCATGTAAAGTATTTTAAAATTTCATTGGAATTCAAGTAATTGTAAGGTATTTGATAAATTCAGCAATTCATGCTCATATGAATTATACCGAAAAGGATACGATGATGCACCCAATCTCTCCTGGCCACAAACCACCCAACATTATTCGAGAAGCTGTCGTTGAAGACCTGAAAAATGGTCGCTTCCAGTATGTCCGCACGCGCCTCCCACCCGAACCAAACGGTTACCTGCACATCGGTCACGTAAAAGCCTTCCTGATTGACTATAACACTGCCAGAGAATTCGGTGGGGAGTTAATTCTGCGATTCGATGACACCAACCCCACCAAAGAAGAAACTGAATTCGTTGAAGCCATTAAAGACGATGCTCAGTGGCTTGGTATCCATTGGGTCAAGGTAACTTTTGCATCAGACTATTTCGATCGACTTTACGAGTGGGCGGTCAGGCTGGTCAATAAAGGGCTGGCTTATGTGGACGATCAGACCCCGGAAGAAATGAGCTCCGGTCGCGGAACCCTGCCTCGAGGGACAAAATGGAGTGAGACTGAATCAGCCTTGAAGCCGGGGATGGAATCCCCATTCCGTAGCCGCTCGGTTTCAGAAAACCTCGAATTACTTGAACGAATGAAAAAAGGTGAGTTCCCAGATGGCAGCCGGGTTTTACGCGCCAAAATTGACATGACTCACCCCAATATTGTCATGCGCGACCCGGTGATGTACCGCATCATGCATGCAGTCCATCACCGTACCGGTGAGAAATGGTGTATTTATCCAATGTATGATTGGTCCCATGGTCAAAATGATTCCATGGAGGGCATCACGCATTCTCTTTGTTCACAGGAATATATCATCCACCGTCCTCTCTACGATTGGTTCCTTGAGCACCTTGGAGAGTTCAGGACGCGTCAAATTGAGTTTTCCCGTCTCAATTTGACATTTGCCATGATGAGCAAACGAAAACTTCGTAAACTGGTCGAAACAGGCGTCGTGAAGGGATGGGACGACCCGCGCCTTACCACCCTGCGCGGGCTGCGCCGTCGCGGCGTGACCCCTGAAGCCATCCAGGTATTTATTGAGACCGTCGGTGAAACGAACAATGACAGTTGGGTTGATATGGCCCAGTTCGAGGCTTGCGTCCGTGACGATTTGAATAAGCGCTCTCCACGCCGCATGGCTTGTGTGCATCCACTTAAACTTGTCATTGACAATTATCCAGATGACATGACTGAAGACATGACTGCAATTAATAATCCCGAAGATGAAACTGCAGGGACAAGAAAAGTTCCATTCTCCAAGGTTTTATATATTGAACAGGACGATTTCCGCGAGACCCCCCCGCCAAAATACCATCGCCTGTATCCTGGTAATGAAGTACGGCTGCGTTATGCTTATCTGATCAAATGCAACGGTTTCAAAATGGACCCGATCAGCGGTGACGTGTCCGAGGTTCACTGCATTTACGATCCTGCCACACGCGGTGGCGATGCACCGGATGGAAGAAAGGTAAAATCGACCATTCATTGGGTGTCAGCATTGCATGCAGTACCGGCAGAATTACGACTATACGATCAACTATTTACTGTCGAAAATCCGGACCTTGGAGAGGATGTCAACACGATCATTAACCCGCGTTCGCTTGAAGTATTGAAGAATTGTTTCATCGAGCCTTCCCTTACGGAAGCGAAACCTGGCGAAAAATTCCAGTTTGAGCGCACCGGTTACTTTTGCGTGGATCTTGATTCTTCTGCAGGAAAACCTGTGTTCAATCGTACAGTAACTCTAAAAGATAGTTGGGCGAAACTTGAAAAAAAGCCGTAGTCTTCATATCCTGGCTGCGAATTTTATGAGAAAAGCGGGGTGGAGGTGGGAGCAAGCTGAGGCATACAAGTGCCAATAAATAAAAAGGTTGTTATCATTACAGGTGCGTCGAGTGGAATTGGAGCCGCGGTCGCCAGGAGATTGGCAAGGGATGGGATGCGACTAACGCTTGCCGCCCGTCGGCTCGACAGGTTGCAGCAGGTTGCCGACGAAGTCATGGCCCTGGGTGGGGAGGCGATAGTCAAGCAAACCGATGTGCGGAATCGAGAAGATATCGAGATGATGATAAACGCTGCCGTTGACCGATGGGAGCGGATTGATGTGGTGTTTAATAACGCCGGAATGGGTCACGACAAATTCCTTGTGCGGATGAAACCGGAAAAGCTGCGGGATGAAATACATACCAACCTGACGGCTGTGATCGAGGTTGCCCAGGCAGTCATGCCGGTAATGCTCAGGCAAAAATCTGGTCATATTATCAATGTTGCATCTCTGGCCGGGGTAATCGCCATGCCAGGGTCGTCAATTTACTGTGCCACCAAATATGGCGTGAATGGGTTTTCAGATGCCTTGCGTAGGGAATTGCGCGGTACTGGAATAAAGGTTTCAGCCTTTTGTCCGGGTTTCACCCCTTCCGAGATTAATCCTTCACTTAAGGCTATCGCAGAGGGGCAACCCGGGGCACGCCACCCGCCAGGGTTAATGCCCGTGACTTACGTAGCGGACCAGGTTGCACAATTAATCCGGCACCCTCAATCCCGTGTGGTAATTCCCTATAGTTGGAGATTATTGGTTATTTTTGCCTTCTTCTTTCCAGGATTGATCGATATTTTCTTACCTCTATTTTTAGGAAAGGATACATTAAAGAAGAAATGAATCCAGTTTACTTTCTTTTTGCCGGACTGGCTGCTGTTGCAGCCGGTTTCATTAACGCCCTGGCAGGTGGAGGTACTCTCATAACCTTCCCTGTCCTTATGTCAGTCGGACTTTCCCCCGTTTCGGCAAATGTTACCAATACGGTCGCACTCTGCCCGGGATATCTTGGTGGGACATTGGCACAATCCAAAGACCTTAAAGATCAGAAAAGGCGCTTGTGGGTGGCACTCCCTGCGGCTGTTCTCGGGGGATTGATTGGCGGAATCTTGCTTCTTCAAACAGGCGAGAAACTGTTTACGAACATGGTTCCATTCCTTATCCTGCTCGCATCGACCTTGCTGGCAGTCCAAAATCCAGTTCGGACATGGATATCTCGAAGGCTGGAAAAAGCGAAAAGAAAACAAATATCTGAATCATGGGCTTTTTTACCCATCTTTATTGCTGCCGTATATGGGGGCTATTTTGGGGCGGGATTAAGTGTGATTGTATTGGCTGTTTTGGGGTTGATCATGAATGATTCGCTGACGCGGTTAAATGCTGTTAAACAGGGCATCGCGTTTGCCACGAACATAGCCGCTGCGCTTTTCTTCATCTTTTCAGGGAAAGTAAACTGGAGCGTAGCCCTGGTGATGGCAGCGGGTGCCCTCATCGGAGGAGCAATAGGGGGGAGGCTGGCAGGAAGAATAAAACCGGCTGTTTTGCGCTGGATGGTGGTCAGCATCGGATTTTTGGTGGGGATTATTTACCTTGTAAAAACCTTTTTTATCCCTTGAAAATTAAACAAATTATCTACTTCGTGCTAATTTAAATCCCGGGGGGTGGTTTTTCCAGGGCAGGTTGGTTTATTTCATTTTTTCAAGAATCTCTATTGCCCCCCTCACCCGTTGAAGGACCACCTCTTTCCCCACAATTTCCATGCTTTCGAATAGCGGCGGGCTGATGGTCTCCCCCGTCACCGCGACTCGCAGGATGCCAAAAACCTGGGCAGGTGTCAGCCCCAACATCTCCACCAATCTGCGCATCGGAGGTTCGGTCATCACCGGGGACAATTCTGGCAGCAATGCCAGGATTTCATATTCCTTGCGGGCAACATCCAGCGACTGGACGACCGTCAATGACCTAGCGACCAATTCGTTTGGATTTGGGAGGATGCTCTCTTTAAAGAACCATGCCGCGAAGGGAATGCAATCATCCAAGGTAACCAACCGCTCGCGGATTAAAGGAATGATTTTCAAGAGTTTAGCGTCATCGACCGATAGGCCTTCACGCAGGAAATATGGCTTAATGCGGGTTGCCAGGTCATCATTTTTGAGCAGGCGAATGTGGGTCGCATTGAAATGGTCGAGTTTGGCAAAATTAATGGCCGCCGGAGAAGGGGTTAAATTTTTAATGTCAAAGCGGGAGATCATATCATCCAGGGTTAACACATCATCTTCCGACACCCCCCACCCCATCAGTACGATCCAATTCAGAACCCCTTCTGGGATGTACCCGAGGTCTTTCAAATCGGTTACGAAAATCGAATGACCATCTTTGATCGCTTCTGCCGCTTCGCGCTTGCTCATCTTGCCATTCCCCGTTGGTTTGAGAAACACCGAAAGATGGGCAAATTGAGGTTCCTCCCAACCGAAAGCCCGGATGACGTGAATGTGCAATGGCATGGACGGCAGCCACTCAGAGCCGCGAATTACGTGGGAAATGCCCATCAGGTGATCATCCAACATCGCGGCGAGGTGATATGTGGGCAGACCGTCTGATCTTAGCAGGACCGAATCATCAAGGGCGGAATTGTCAGTGGTAATGGAACCACGAAGCATATCAACCGTGGTGATGCTCCCGGTCTTCGGCATCTTGAAGCGGATGACAAACTTCTCACCGCTATTTATCCGGTGTCGCGCCTCGTCTGGATCGATGGCGCGACAGGTTCCGTCATAACGGGGATTCTGTTTTTTCGCCATCTGCTCCCGGCGGACCCTTTCCAACCGTTCCGATGTGCAGAAGCATGGGAAGGCATGACCAAGTCCCACCAGCTTCCAGGCGTATTCACCATAGATCTCACGCCGCTCGGTTTGACGGTAAGGTCCGAATCCACCACCTATATCTGGACCTTCATCGTAATTAATCCCCAACCAATGTAATCCGTCGATGAGTTCCTGTTCTGCCCCGGGAACAAGCCGTCTCTGATCGGTATCTTCGATTCGCAGGATGAAAGTACCTCCTGCACGGCGTGCCAGGAGAAAAGGATATAATGCTGATCTGGCACTCCCCAGGTGCATCCGTCCAGTGGGGGATGGGGCAAACCGTGTCCGAACAGGATTAAATTCCATAAGTAGATCGATTAAAAGTCCAGTGGTTTGTGTCTGATGACTACACTTTCCACTAGACCAATGCCAAGCATAAGGGAGATCAAACCACTCCCTCCATAGCTGATAAATGGGAGGGGAATCCCTGTGACAGGTATCAAGTTCAGATTGACCGCGATGTTCACTGCAGCTTGGAAGAATATCAGGATGGCAACACCATACGAAATCATTGATCCAAATGGGTCCTGAGCTATCCGGGCTGCCCGCAAGCACCGAAACACGATAAAACCTATTAGGAGCAGTACAAAAACTGTACCAGCAAATCCAAGTTCTTCACCGATGACAGAAAATATGAAATCATTGTGCCGAACTTTCATAAACCTAAGTTGGGTCTGGGTGCCGTTCCCATATCCCTTGCCCGTCAAGCCTCCGGAACCAAGGGCAATCAAAGCCTGGACTACATTATACGTGGCGCCGGTACGGGCGCTTAAATCTGGTCGGAAAAAATTAACTATCCTCTGTTGCTGATAGGGTTGAATAAAATTGAATGCGATTATTGCTAGTATTAGTCCTGTAAAAACTATGATAAGCAACTGCTTTATTTCCAATCCACTTTCCCAGGTCATTGCAGCCCATAATGCCAAAATGACAATCACATTGCTAAGGTTTGGTTGGATAAAAATCAACCCGGCAATAACCAGGGTAATTATTAATCCCTTACCCAACCAGGTCCAGTTCCGGGGGGAGTCGGAATTTTTAGCAAAATAGTTCGCCAGGGTTAAAATAACCACGACCTTGGCCAGTTCAGTGGGTTGAATGGATACCAATCCGGTTTCAATCCAGCGGGTGGCACCAAACCTGGCACCACCAATGACAAACAACAGCAGTAAAAATATGACGATCACTGCATACATTGGAACGATGGCTCCGGACCAGAAGCGGTAATCGATGGCCGCTGCAAGGATGATCACCAGGAATCCGATTCCCCCGAATATCATTTGGCGTGGGACCAGTGTGGCCAAATTTTCATTTCCAGCAATGGCAGAAAGAATCATGGTCACCCCAAAAACGAGCGCGACGATGACCGCCCCCAAGAGCCAAAAATCGAAATGTCGCCAGAAACCACTGCGCAGCATAATGATCGCGAAGGTTATCCCACCGCTCTCCCGGGCTCCCTCCCCCGCTTGTGCCCGACACTTCGAAGTGGGATATCAGCTACAAGCCGCTGTGATCGCCCATCATAAGCTACATTGATTGTCACCGCGGTGGGGTCAATATCAATATGATGTGAGATGGTTGCCAGCAGATCATCCTTTAAAGAATCCAATTCCGCTGGGGTAAGGTCTGTCCGGTCATGAATTAATACCAATTGCAGGCGCTCTTTGGCGCTGTTTGCACTTTTCTTGCGTCTAAAAAGAAAATTCATCATTTCTTCCTTCCTAGGAGACGCTGGAACAAATTATGTGTTTCGAGATCCATGAAGGGAACTTGCTCACCCATCAAACGCCGGGCAATATTCTGAAAGGCGAGCCCGGCTTTACTTTTACCATCCAATGCTAGGGGTTGTCCTTTGTTTGAGGCCACAATAACATTTTCGTCTTCAGGAATAATCCCGATGAGTTCAACTGCAAGCAGGTCAATCACATCATCGACCGAAAGCATGTCCCCCCGTTTTACCAAAGCCGGGTCGAGGCGATTAATCACCAGGGCTGCTGGTCCCTTTTCCTCGGCATCGAGCAGGCCGATCACCCTATCTGCATCGCGTACAGCAGAAACTTCTGCATTGGTCATCACAAGTACCCGATCGGCTGCGGCAATGGCATTTTTGAACCCTCGTTCTATACCTGCTGGAGAATCAATGATGATCCAGTCGACCTCCTGACCAAGTTCATCACACAAGCGAACCATGTCGCTTGGGGAAATGGCAGTTTTATCGCGTGTCTGCGCTGCGGGAATAAGGTATAGTTCGGGCAACCGTTTGTCCCGAATCATTGCCTGGCGCAACCGACAGCGACCCTCGATTACATCCACCAAATCATAGACAATGCGATTCTCCAGCCCTAACACCACATCCAGGTTGCGCAGCCCAATATCGCCATCAATACAGGTTACTTTCTGTCCGCGGGATGCCAATGCAACCGCGATATTGGCAACCGAGGTGGTCTTTCCAACCCCACCTTTTCCAGACGCTATCGTTACCACCTTTGCTGTCATGTCACCGTCCTGTCAATTCCTGCCAAGGGACTGCCACCAATTGACCGTCTTTCAAGCGCGCCACCTCCGGGTGAGTCTTCCCTTGTTTTTTCGGCGAGACTGCAATCTCGCTGGCTATGCGTAATTGGGTGGGAGCCAAATCAAGTGCGCAGACTATTGCCGTATCGTCTCCTTGCGCCCCTGCATGAACCATCCCGCGCAGCTTCCCCCATACGATCACGCTACCCCCGGCAACAATCTCTGCTCCTGGGTTGACATCCCCTACTACCACAACATGCCCTTCACAGAGCACCCGCCCGCCGGAGCGAAGGGGGCCTTTTACCCATTTAGCTTGATCTTCAGGTAATCCTTCCGGTACTTCCCGAACCTCCATGGGGTGGGGTTTCGAGATGCGAGTTGCCAGCCCCAAGTTTTGAGCAGTTTTCTCAGTGATTTGCGACTCACTTAATACAGCCCACAATGTAATACCCCGTTCTGATAGTTTATCACGCAAATTTGATAATTCGGCTACCCGCAACTCACTCCCCCCTACGTTTAAAGCGATTCGAGCACCATGGAAAAAAGAAGAACGCTCATCCACATTTTTTACGAACGCTGTTGCCAGGTCCTCCCACACTGTGCCATCAAGTGTAATTAATAAGCCATCCCGTATGCCTTTGATTTGTATTAAAGAAGTCGATTTGTCCATAATTCCCGAAATTATACTGCCTTTTGGGGGGGAAAAATTTATTAAAGTATTATGGAAAGTTTTCAATCCCTTCCCATAAAGAGAAACCACTGGTAAAATCAGCCCCCGGAGCGTTGTACCCTTCGCTCACCAATTCCATTGTATGAAAGGGCTTGAAAATGAAAGTTTTACTGATCAAGGATGTTTATAAACTTGGACGCGCTGGAGATGTAAAAAAAGTTGCCGACGGATATGGTCGCAATTTCCTGCTCCCGCAAAAAATGGCCGTATTGGCTACCCCCGGTGCCATCAAAACGGCGGAAAGGATTAGATCAAAGGCTACTGAAAAGCGGGTGGTCCTCAATGACGAGATGAGTATTGTCGCCAAAGCCCTCGAAAAAATTCAGTTGACCTTTGGAGCCCGGGCGGGGGAAACGGGCAAGCTTTACGGATCAATTACATCTCAAGAAGTGGTGGATGCCCTTCAAAAAAAAACCGGTTTTGGTCTCAAGCGCCAGCAATTGGACATGCAGCCGCTTCGCACTTTGGGTGAACATACTGTGCGGATCCGGTTAACTATGGATATGATTCCAGAAATAAATGTCACAGTTTACCGTGAAGGCGAACCAGAACCCAGTCTTCCAATCGATGAAAATGCACCCGTGGCACAGGAAATTCCTTCTGCCGGATCACCGATTGAAGAGAATTCTGATACCGGTGGTAATCCGGAACCAATCGAGTAAGTGCTCCAAATTTTGTAAAAATAGCATCACCGGAAAAACCATCCAGGGAACCCGGTGATGTTTTTTTCAAATATATGGCAGAGACAATTGGCAGGCAACTCAAGCTGGCACGCGAGGCGAAAAACCTGACTATCCAACAGGTAGTACAGGCAACGCATATCCGGGGGGGGCAGATTAAAGCGATCGAGACGGATGATATAGAATCCTTGCCGTCACCCGTGCAAGCACGGGCTTACATACGAATATATGCGGAATTTTTGGGAGTCTCGTTCGATAAAAAAGCAATCGAAAAAGAAAAGGTTATTGACGATCCTCGTTCCTCTCCCCCCGTAGAGGCGGTTATCGTTCCCAAACCTCGGGTAAAACATAACAATTTCAATGAGTCCACCCCGGGATCAACGGGAAACATCAGGGGAATCCAAATTCCCGAAGAGCCACCGATTCGCAAAGTTGGAGTCAACCCCAATCAAAAAACGTTACCCCTCCAACGAAAATCAAAGAACACAAAAATAAACATTTCCCATAAAGAACTAGAAAAGGAGGTTACTGCAGCCCCCGAGGGGGGATTTGCCTCAACGCTTCCTGGACCTGTAACTTCTCATGTCATCTTCATCGATGTTGGTAGATGTCTGCGCGAACGCCGTGAAAATCTTAGCCTTACGTTGGAAGAAATTTCGCGCCATACTCATGCAGGTACACATTATCTCCGGGCACTGGAAGCTGGAGAGTTTGATTTGCTGCCTTCATCAGTGCAGGCACGGGGTATGTTGATTCAATATGCCCGTTTCCTCAACTTGGACGAGGATGAAATCCTATTAAAATTCGTCGATGGATTGCAAGCCCAACGTATTGAACGCCAAACCAAACTGGAGGAATCCTCACAAAAAGCAAATTTTAAACTGCCGTTTATCATCAACCTTCCAAGAAAGATCAAAATCCCGGCATCCTTAAGACGTTACTTTTCTGTCGATATTATCGTTGGGGGCGGATTGGTGCTCCTCTTGCTCACCTTCGCCATTTGGGATGCGGCTCGCATCATAAGTATCCGCTCCGCATCCACAGAGCAACCAACTGCCCCATCATTCATGAATGTCTTGATTTCTTCACCCCAGGCATTTACTCCAACCGCAGAGTCCCCGGTTACAGGATCCGCGTCAGCTGTTCTTGATATAGTCGAGACATTCGCTGTAACAATTCCTCCAGCGGGATTAGGTCCGGTGCAGATCGTTGTTGTGGCTCAGGAACAAGCCTGGGTACGCGTCACTGTAGATGGGAAAGTGAAATTCGAGGGACGTGTAAATGCAGGTTCTGCATACCCTTTCGATGGCAGCACCCAGATAGAAGTCTTGACTGGAAACGGCAGGGCCATAAGTATCCTTTATAACCAGAATAACCTGGGTCCCATGGGTGATTTCGGAGAAGTTGTGGATCACATTTATACGGCAAACGCCATATTAAACCCAACTGCCACCTTCACTCCTTCTCCCACCATTACCCAGACTCCGACCATCACCCTGCGACCCACTGCAACGCTGCGTCCTTCATCAACGCCACGCCCCACTACCACCCCGCGCGCTTCCCCCACTCCCAGGCAGTAGTGCGACATCGATTTCCAATTTATAAAAATACATATTTTTAATATGAGAAGACATTGAAATTGTCAGATTTATCGGTATGAAACAAAAAACTTTCCACCTGACCTCTCTGGGATGTGCCAAAAATAACGTGGATTCTGACTCCATGGTGCAACTGTTGGAACGCGACGGTTTCCATGTTGTCCTAACTCCGCAGAAGGCTTCCATCCTCATTGTCAACACCTGTGGTTTTATTGAATCTGCGCGCAAAGAATCGTATAAGGTCCTTCATGCTCTCGCCAAATCAAAAAAACCTGGTCAATTACTCATCGCAGCGGGATGTCTTACGCAACGGTATGCAGATGACGTTGCCCATCAAGTACCGGGTGTGGATGGCATACTCGGTACCCGCCGCTGGATGGATATTGTTGAGGTTGTAAGGGATCTCCGCAAGAAGCATTATCATTCAACAAAATCTGCACTTCGTCCCAACCCGCTTTATCATTTACCTGAAACTCCAACAATGGGGACCGACGAACAGGGGGTTTTACGGGCGTGCATAGCAGGATCCAGTGCCTTCCTGAAAATTGCGGACGGATGCCGTCGTCCATGCGCTTTTTGTGCCATCCCACTGATTAAAGGTACTGCGGTAAGCCGCCCTGTCGAAACAATTCTCGATGAAGCCCGTCGTCTGCGTGAGATGGGAGTTCGGGAACTTGTCCTGATTGCCCAAGATACAACCGACTATGGTCATGATTTGGGCATGAAGGACGGGCTTGCAACCCTGCTGGAAAAATTGATTGTTTCCGTCCCGGATATCGATTGGCTCCGGATAATGTACGCATATCCAGGCAGCGTGACCGACCGGCTGATCGACTTAATGGCCAGCCATCCGCAGGTACTCCCCTACCTAGATATTCCCCTGCAACATGCATCTCCGTCCATTCTTGGCAGTATGCACAGACCTTCGAATGTGGACTGGGTTCGAAGGACTGTTTCCAAGATGCGTGCGCGTATACCCGATTTATCCATCCGGACGACGTTCATAGTCGGTTATCCGGGTGAGACCGAGGAAGATTTCCAGATGTTAATGGATTTCGTCAATGAAATCCGCTTTGACCGTGTTGGGGCATTCCAATTCTCATTTGAACCAGGAACATCCTCCGAGGCACTCGGGGATCCAATACCAAGGCGGGTCAAGGAGACTCGTTATCAAAAATTGATGGAGTTGCAGCAAAGCATTTCACTGCAGATCAACCAATCCTATATCGGAAAGATTTTGGAAGTATTGATTGAGGGTGAAAATAATGGCATCGCAATTGGACGTTCCTACCGCGATGCTCCGGAAATTGACGGGTTGGTATTGGTCGAAGGGAGGGCCAAAATAGGATCCATCATTCCAGTAAGAATAACGGGAGCCTTGGAATATGATTTAACCGGGATACCGGGATAAAATTCCGTGTAAGCAGCTCAATTGATTTTTAGTAATTTTATTCACCTAAAATCGAAACCTTCACATTTCGTTTTAATAGTCCGACAAAAATTAAGACAAACCCAATCAAACCGAGGACAGCTGCTGCAACAGAATATTTCACATCTAAAAGATTAACTGTAAACAAGGAAGGAGTCGGCATCACTGTCACCGTATAATTCGCAACCAGGGCGGAAAATAAGTTATTCGCAGCATGCAATCCCAGGGCTAATTCCAACCCTCCATCCCTCAAGGTTATATACGCCATCACTCCCCCGATGAAGAAATAATAAAATCCCATCAATAAATAATTCAATTTAGCCTCGGGATTTAAGAGGTGAGGCACCATAAAAAGCAAACCTGAGAGTGAACTCAAGATCCATATATTCCGAATACGCAACCCGGCACCCTGTAAAAAATACGCACGGAAAAATAATTCTTCCGCAGATGTCTGGATCGGAATTAGGACCAGCGCAACTAATGCAAATGGTACGTAAAGTCGCAAATTGAATGTCCATTCATATCTTCCCGGATGGAGTAAACCTTCAAGGAGTGACATAAGTCCTGAAAAAATAAACCAAGCCATGAATCCCTGAAAAAAACGCTTCCAGGCGATTCCAACATTTACGGTAATCAGAGTGCGAAAAGGGCGCAGGTGGATGAGGCGAATTGCCAGGAATATCCCCACGAGGAAACACACGGATGCCAGCATGGTAGCAATGAAACCAATGATGGGTTCCACCCCTAAGATTTGACCGGATGAAGAAATTCCGGTCCGTAGATTGTCGTTTCCCTTTTCCCAGAATAATATAAAAACACTGGGCACGGCCCCTAAAACCTGCCAAAAGAAAAGGATCAAAATAATCGCGAAAACAAAACGCCACCAAGTTGTTTTACCCTGCCAGGTCAGGTTAAGGTAATTGTTCATAATAATGCTGATTTTAATGATGAACAAATACGACGGAAATCCGTCGCATTTAATATTCTAATGGCAAATGCCAGGGATTTTCGGGCTGGTATGAGATTATGGTGTGTCTGTTGGTATTGGCACTGTGGGAGTTTCCGTTGGGGTTTCACTTGGAGTGGGCGTTTCGCTTCCGCTTCCTCCACCTCCACCGCCACCTCCATGACATTGATTGTAAACCTCGGTGGCTGTGGGATAGGCAACGGCGTTATACTGGTCGCTTATGCTGAAAGCGGCAATATATTGCTCTTCAGCCGCGCAATATTCTCCTGCCGCCAGGAATAGCTCTGCGCGTTTGATGGTCGCTTCATACCACCGCTTCGTGGCGCTTTTACAGGAAGAATCAGACATATTTGGATATCCGGTCATGACTTGGGAAAAAAAGTTTTGGGCTTGAATCCAATCCTGATCCCAGAAACTCGCCCCGATGATATACAGGCGGGCATAAGAACGCAAACTCTCAGCGTATGCATCCAGGTTACCCGTACCAACAAAATGTTCCGCCAGGCTCAGGTCGTTATTACCCCCTTGGAGATTAACCTCTTGACAGGCTGCAGCGATTTTTTCAACCCCTCTTTGACGCAATGCCATGTAATATAACCCATCAACTTCAGCAGTTCGATAACCGGGATTTGTCTTGCGCAAGGAATCTAGGTTGGCGATTGCTCCATCCCAGTCATTGGAATTTAGCAACTGAAGGGCTGCATTGTAAATTTCAATATCACCCCGCAAGTCGGGGGTCGGAGAGACGACCGGTGTGGGTGAAAACACCGAGGTAATGGTAACTTTCATCCGCAATTGCAAGTCAACATAAGCAGCTTGCAACCCGGGAAAGTTGGAGTCCTTGAGCAATATAAAATCGAAATATTGTTTGGCCAGTTCGTAGTTTCCTGAATCCAGCGCATTTTTACCAAGTTGAAACTGCTCATCAAGTTGCCCCATAACCTGTGTATTCTGGGCTGCAACCCTTTGACCCAACCCGGAACCATATCCGCCCAACAGCCCAACGATTAACAGCCCTACAACGAAGGTCGCAGTCAACCAGCGTGGAAAATTCTTCTTATTATTTGCTGATGGAGGGATTGACTGAGCGTCATTTATATTCCCGCTTGGATTTATTTCTTTCATGTCAGAATCAGGCATGGGGGCGATTATACTCCAGGATTATAGTCGCAGAAGTAGTGTCACTTCTTTCCATATGAAAGGTAAAACCATCAAGGCACCGCCTCCCAGAGCGACTAATGCAGCGATAGGGGCGGAGAGAGGCAAGAAGTGCAGTCCGGCGTATGCCACCATTCCACCGGCAAGGGCACCGACTGCGGTCCTAAAAATGGTTCCATTCATTTTCAGTAAACCGGGGAATTTTCGGTTCTGGAGAAAAAGCAATGCTACAGCCTGGACTGTGAATGTTAGAGCCGCTGCCAGGGGGATACCTGGCAGACCAATCCAGGAGGAGAACAACCAGGCGAGTAAGATGAAAAAAACCACTTGGATAAAGGCGGCTACCAGGGGGGTGCGTGTGTCCTGGTTGGCATAGAATGATCGCACGGCAGTTTCCAGCCAGACATCACCCAGCAAGCCGAAAAGAAAAGCCCAGGTGCACCATGTGACCAGATCGAGCTGCCCTGTTCCATAGCCAAAGAAACCTGCCACGAGCGGTCGTATGCAGATGGAAAGGAGCATGGCAGTGGGTAGGCTTAACGCCAGCATGACTCGCAAGGCTCGGTTTACCGTTTCACGAAAGACATCGAGGTGACCCCCATTGAGCAACTCCGCCAATGTCGGCAGCAAGGCAATTGCTATGGCTGTCCCGATCACCGTTTCTGGAACCTGTTGTATCGTCCACCCGAGGTTTAACGCTCCAACTCCGGTGCTGGAGTAGCGCGAGGCTAAACTATCTCGGGCGACAAAATAAGCCTGGATGCTGGCCATCGTCAACACACGCGGCCATAGCAGGATAAGCACCCGCTGGACACCTGCTGTTTTCAACCCAATTACCGGATGCCAATGAAATTGGTAACGGATAAGTCCGGGGATCTGGATTAAAAGGTGCATGGCAGCCCCAAGGATGACCCCGTAAACCATCCCATAAAGTCCCATTCCAAAAGCAGGAAGGACAACCGGGCCAAGATGAAGACCCTGGCTGGGGGTTAGAATAGTAACTCCGAATATTTGTCCAAGGTTGTAAAAAACAGGGGCCAGCGCAGGAAGAAGGAAATGTTTGTTGGCTTGTAAACCCGACATTACCAATCCACTAATGGAAAATAGAAGGATGGCAAAAAGATCGAGGCGCATCAAAGATACTGTTAGCGCTTGGTTTTCAGGGGTAAAGTGGGGGACGATAATGTAGCGCACCAATGGATCAGCAAGGGCAATGATGATTGCTGAAACTGCCCCGGTCAGGAGAAATGCCAAATTAATTACCCGTGAAAACAAATCCCAAGCTGCCGGGCGACCCTGCCTGTCAATGTATTCCCTTAGAATGGGGATAAAGGCCATTCCCAACGCTCCTCCGGACAGCAAGGCTGAAAGATAATCGGGAATGTTGTTGGAGGCGCCAAAAATCCCCATCCCATCCAATCCGACAATTCGGTTGAATAGAAGTGCTTTTAGAAATGCCAGGGCTTTGTCAAATGTGAAGAAAAAAGCCAGGAGGAATGAGGTACGGGTTAGCTGGGAAAGTTTTTGCATGGGGTGATAATGTTCAAAATGAATATTGGAATCCTATCGCTGCTGGTTCTTCCATGAAAAGGTTCATTCCCTTTGCGTTGAGAATAAGGCGACTTATTCCAGGGATCCGATTTCTCTTTCTACTGCTTCCAAAATCTCGCCTGATTTTACGAGCGATTTCATGGCATTATGGTCCGGGTACAGCGGGCGGTCAACTTCGAGGTGTTTGACATGCTTTCGGATCACTTCACGCGCCTTCTGGGTTCCCTTACCGGGTGTGAATTCCCTGAAATCCAGGGCTTGGGCGGCTCCCATAAATTCGATGCCCAGAATTCCCCAGGCATTTTCCAAGATCTGCGCATTTTTAAGTGCGGTGTTCATGCCCATCGATACAAAATCT
>Ga0315297_10000325_pt1 | contig 27423 bp, 24 predicted proteins | sample YL17G15_0_MG_FD_203628 | JGI IMG/M metagenome (GOLD analysis project Ga0315297, IMG submission 203628) | Sediment microbial communities from Yellowstone Lake, YNP, Wyoming, USA - YL17G15_0 | ecosystem: Environmental > Aquatic > Freshwater > Lake > Sediment | place: USA: Wyoming | collected...
GCCTCACTGAGTGTGTAGCTGACCTGCTGGACTTTTATTGAAGCGCTTGTCGCAGGAGCCACAGAGGAAATGACAGGATTTGTAATATCATAAGTAACGCCTGTGCTGGTAACTGTTGAAGCCGGATTAGTGGCCGCATCAGCAGCGTCAAAAGTAACTGTATAGACCGTGCCGTCCACAAGCGAAGTAGCCCAGGAAACGCATGCGTTGGCGCCAGTAGCAAGTGTAAGGTTATTGTGCGCGCCTGTGTTCAGGGCTGAGCCCTGAAGTGCGCATGTATGCGGAGAGCCCGCATCCGCTGTTCCTGATGTGCGTGTGAAAACGATTGTCCCGCTGGCTACAGCCTCACTGAGTGTGTAGCTGACCTGCTGGACTTTTATTGAAGCGCTTGTCGCAGGAGCCACAGAGGAAATGACAGGATTTGTAATATCATAAGTAACGCCTGTGCTGGTAACTGTTGAAGCCGCATTGGTGGCCGCATCAGTAGCATCAAAGGTAACCGTGTAGACTGTTCCGTCCACAAGCGAAGTAGCCCATGAGGCACAAGCATTGGCTCCAGTTGCAAGTGTGAGATTTGTGTGTGCGCCGGTGTTAAGCGCTGTTCCCTGCAGAGAGCATGTATGCGGAGAGCCCGCATCCGCTGTTCCTGATGTGCGGGTGAAGACGATTGTCCCGCTGGCTACAGCCTCACTGAGTGTGTAGCTGACCTGCTGGACTTTTATTGAAGCGCTTGTCGCAGGAGCCACAGAAGATATTGTCGGGGCAGTTGTATCGATTACAATTGCATGATCAGTCACGAAATTGGAAGTACCGACGGCAGGAAGTGTATTATTGGCATCAGTTCCACCTGCACTTTTAATTGTACCACTGTTTAAGGCTAGGCTATTGGTAGCTGTATAATCCAGATCCGATGAATTTTCACCAGCGCCTACAGTATATGTAAAGGTTAAAGTCGTGCCTGGAGAACCGCTTGAATATGCGGCTGTACCTCCTGAATTCAAGGCAAGTGTAGGTGTGCCGCCGGCAGTATTTACGGTGACGGATGCAGAATATCCAACAGTAATATCAATTACTTCACCTGCCTTAAAAGAGCCATCGGCATGAGCCGTGTTTACTGAGGTGACTGTAGGCGGTGGTGCCGAAACAGTAATGGCATTACTTAATGCGGATGTAAGAACACCTGAAGTAAAGCAAATCTTGATGCTTTCTTCTGTATTATATTGCATTGCTGTGTAGGTCATAACACCTGAAGCAACTGCGGTGGTATTAGCAGGAGTAGAAGTTATGGCGCCGGAGCCGGCAGTACCGCCACAAGCTTGGGTTGAAAGAACAGCCGATCGGGTTATGGTTGAAGTATTATCTGTAGTTTTTGTATTGCCGTATTGATCTTGAACAGCCACGACAGGTTTGGTTGCAAAGTCGGTATTTGTAGACGCTGTACCAGAAGGCTGGGTAGTGATTCCTAATTTGGTAGCTGCGCCAGCCACTTCAGTCAAAGTTCCAAAGTTGGTCGAACCAGTTACGCCTGCAATTGTCGCAGTCCCGGATTCGGTAATATTTCCAGAAGCTAACGGGGTACCAGCGGTTGGTCGGACCTGTATATTTGAAAAATCTACTTTACAGTATGTTGTTGGACTGCCACCAGCCTGGTCAACTGCACTAACTGTAAATGTGATCGTGCTTGATGTAGGCGTCGCTGTGCCAGAAGAAAAAGTAAAGCAGTTTTTTGAACCAACAAGCCGAGTAATCGTTGCTGTGACATTCTGGCCAGTATTGAATTCAAAACCAGTTGGTGCGTTCAATATGATTGTACCAGTTGTGCTGATATCACGATGAGCCCCTTCGGCAAGCGTCGGCCCAGTCAAAGTTGTCCAAGAACCGCCGGTATTATCCGCCGAAATTGCTGAACCGCCTGTTGCCGCTGTAACAGTTGCCGCCGCAAATACCGCCATAAATGTAAAAGGTATAGCAATCGCGATAGCAATCAGGGTTATAGGTGTAAACATCTGATGGTTGTACACCTTGGTTAAAAAATTATTTTTGTTTTTGTTTCCAAACATATATTTTTATTAATAAATATTTTTACACTTTATTCGGAGATGAAGGTTCTATCCCCATTTCCAAATAATTTTTTGTGTAATTAGAATATTATAACATTTTCGACCACGGATTGCAAGGGATTTAAATCACGGATTTGCAGGATTGACCACGGATTTGACCACGGATTACACGGATTTACTACCACGCGGATTCATAGGATTAGACTGTTATTGCATAATTTTAAATTTTCATTTATCTCATAATCTTGTAATCTTGTAATAGCGAATCCCGCCGTAGCCTTGGCGACTTGAAGACTAGTTTGTTCCTATTGAAAATTTAAAAGGACTAGTTTTTAAGTCTTCAAGTCTTCAGGTATATGGTATGAAATCTTGTAATGCGGAGCTTTGTAATACTTGTCCCGTTTGCAGGACGAAGTCTTGTAATGCGGAGCTTTGTAATGCCTGCCCCGATTTGTCCGTTTTTTGCCACGAAAACTTCAGCCTGCCGAAGTGTTTGTAAGAGGAATTATTTACTATTGACTTGGTGAACATTTGTTTACTAAAATAACTGTCTGGACCGCTGATTCTCTGGATTACATTGATTTACCAGGATGGATTAACGGGATTAAATGGATTTTTTGGATTTTGAGGAATTTATTATTTAAAAAAATTTATTATGTCTATAGCAAATTTTAAGTATTCGGATATCACTCAAAAAATAATTGGTTGCGCTTTTAATGTGCACAATAAATTAGGAAATGGTTTTCAGGAAGTCATTTATCAGAGAGCTTTGGCGATAGAATTGGATAAAGCCAATTTAAATTATGCCAGAGAAGCTGAAATTCCAATTTATTTTGACGACCAGAATATCGGCACAAGGAGAGTTGATTTTGTCATTGAACAACATGTTATGCTAGAATTAAAGGCAATTACGCAACTTGAAAATGTTCATCTTGCGCAGGCATTAAATTATCTGGAAGCCTTTAAATTGGAAACGGGGCTATTAATTAATTTTGGAGCAAGAAGCCTTGAATTTAAAAGACTGATCAGCAAAAAGCACGAAGTGCGACCGCAGATTCTCAGGATTTGTCAGGATTGCAAGGATTAAAACCTCGGATTTTCATACCAATAATTTAATTAAAGTGAAAAGATCTGTGTTAATCCTGTCAAATCCATCCAGATAATCCATTAAATCCTGTTAATCTGCGGTCCAGACAGTTAGGAGCAATTTTTTTACTCAACTTCAATCAGACCTTCAAAAATATCCTCTTTGTATAAGGTAAAAGTCATTCCGAAATCGCCGAAAAACGAGTTGCCGAGGAATTCTCGGTAGCTGCCAAGGACGGTAAAATATACCGGGTAAAACACCACCCTATAAATCCAGGGAGCTGAAATCGAATTCAACCTGTTCCATTTTGGAACAAGTTGCGTCGGTTTCCATTTTTGCTGGTTTTGTACCGCCGAGATGGCGAGAGGAAAATCAACGACAATGCATTAACCGCCATGGCCATTCTTATAGCTGAAAGCGACCCAAAGCAAAAATCGCTGATGATTCTCCTCATCATGCACTTTCTGGCCGAAAAAAAGGGTTAACGGACTATGGGTCTTTTTAGCTCGTTCGCTTTGTCCGTTTTTTCCCACGCGCCCGCGGCGGACGAATTCCGGATTTCGAACTTCGATCCGCCGTGATGGACGAAAATCGACGTGAATTTCAGTATATCAAAGTTATTTTAAAATTCGAGTTTCGATTTTCGAGTTTCGATTTTATAATGGTAAAGTAAACACGTAATAAGAAATAATGGAATTTCATGTACTAACAATTTTCCCGGAGATGTTCAAAGGCTTTCTGAATGAGTCGATTTTGAAGAAGGCACAGGGAAAAGGCGTGATTAAAATTGTCCTTCACGATATACGCGATTACTCGAAAGACAAACACCGTAAAGTCGATGACACTCCGTATGGCGGCGGCGCTGGAATGGTTTTTACGCCCCAGCCGCTTTTTGACTGCATCAAGGCGGTAAAAAAAATCGTGAAAAAAGCGCCTGTGATTTATCTGACGCCGAAAGGCCAAAGGCTGACACAATTTAGAGTTGAAAGATTGAACAAAAAATTTACTCAACTTATCCTTCTTTGCGGACATTATGAAGGCATAGATCAGCGGGTTATTGATAAATTGGTCGATATGGAATTATCTATTGGTGATTACGTTCTTTCCGGCGGTGAAATAGCCGCAATGGTTGTTATTGATACTATTAGCCGACTGGTTCCCGGCGCAATCGGCAGTGAAGCGTCGCACGAAGAAGAGACTTTTTCTAAAAAACTCGGGCGGAAAAAAGAATATCCGCATTACACCAAACCAGCAGATTTCCGCGGAATGAAGGTGCCTGATGTTCTGCTTACCGGGCATCATGCGGAGATTGCAAAATGGAGGCGGCGTCACCTTCGGTGACTTCATTTTGACATTTATCATTTTACATTTCTGTTGACTGGTGAACATTTGTTTACTATAATAACTGTCTGAACCGCAGATTCACTGGATTGCTTTGATTAACCAGGATGGATTAACGGGATTACAATCTTTTTTGGATTTTGAGGAATTTATTATTTATAAAAATTTTTTATGTCTATAGCGAATTTTAAGTATTCAGATATTACTCAAAAAATAATTGGCTGCGCTTTCAATGTACACAATAAGCTTGGAAGTGGTTTTCAGGAAGTCATTTATCAAAGAGCGTTAGCCACTGAAATGGATAAGGCGGGTCTTAATTTTTCCAGAGAAGAAGAAATCCCAATATATTATGACGATCAAAATATCGGCACAAGGAGGGTTGATTTTGTCATTGAACAACACGTTATGCTAGAATTAAAAGCAATTACGCAACTTGAAAATGTTCATCTTGCGCAGGCATTAAATTATCTGGAAGCCTTTAAATTGGAAACAGGTCTACTAATTAATTTTGGCGCAAAAAGCCTTGAATTCAAAAGGTTAATCAGCAAGAAGCATAAAGTGCGACCGCAGATTCTCAGGATTTGTCAGGATTGTAAGGATTAAAACCTCGGATTTTCAAACCAATAATTTAATTAAAGTGAAAAGCTCTGTGTTAATCCTGTCAAATCCATCCAGATAATCCCTTAAATCCTGATAATCTGCGGTTCAGACAATTATTATGAACAATTTTTTTACTCAACTTCAATCCGCGCTTCAAAAAAAAACACCTGTATATATAAAGGTAAAGGTCATTCCGAAATCGCCGAAAAACGAGATTGTCGATGTCATGGATGATGGTACCTATAAAATCCGTATTGCCGCGCCTCCGACTGACGGTAAAGCGAATGCGGAACTTCTGAAATTCCTGAAAAAATCATTGGGGTTGTCTGAGGTAGTGATTGTTAGTGGGCAGAAGGACAGGGTTAAATTAATTAGACTAACTAGATAATATTTGTGATTTATGCCTGCCCGCCTGCCCGCCGAGGTGGGCCGTGGTGGGAATTATGATTTTTGATTTCAATTTCAAATCACAAATCTAAAATCACAAATGAAAAGTTGCCCCACCCCCATTTTTCCTATATGATTTTTTCGTTCAATAAATCATAAATCACAAATCTTAAATAAATTATATGATCGACCTAAAACATCTGCGCGAAAACCAGGCGCTTTATGAAAAAGGGTTTGCCAAAAAACTTGCGGAGGTGAACATTCCTCATATTTTAAAACTTGATTCTGAATACCGCGAAGAGCTTAAAAAAGTTGAAGAATTCCGCGCGGAAAAAAATAAGGTTTCTAAACTGATACCGACGTTAAGCGAATCTGACCGACAGATAAAGATAGCTGAGATGAAAGCGCTGGACTTAAAACTGAAAGAAGCCGAAGAAAGGATGAACAAATTATTTGTTCAATTAAGACAAGTCTGCGATAGTATTCCAAACATCCCTCATTCCAGCGTTCCGATGGGAAAAGATGAAACCGAAAATGTTGTAGTAAAAACGCGGGGCAAAAAAAAGGATTTTAAATTCCAGCCCCAGGATCACCAGGAGCTCGGAACGTTTTTGGATATCATCGATATTGAAACCGGTTCAAAAACAAGCGGAGCGAGGTTTTATTATCTGAAAAATGAGGCTGTGCAGCTGGAATTCGCGCTCATTAACTGGCTCTTACAAAAATACATCAAAAAAGGTTTTACACCCGTTACTGTGCCGATGCTCGTAAAAGAAGAAATGATGTATGCGACAGGATTTTTCCCTGCTGACAGAAATGAAATTTACACGGTGAATCCAAGGATGAAATGTCCTGAATGCGGAAAATCTGGCCCTGAATCTGAGGGCGACAATTTGTTTTTAATCGGAACATCGGAAGTCACGCTTGCGGGCATGCATATGTTCAAACCTATCGACGAAAAAGATTTGCCAAAACGGTACATCGGTTTTTCAAGCTGTTTCAGACGTGAGGCGGGCAGTTACGGAAAAGACACTAAAGGAATTCTGCGCGTTCACCAATTCGACAAACTGGAGATGTTCTCATTCTGTCATCCGGATAATTCCTGGAAGGAGCATGAATTTTTACGGAGCATCGAGGAAGAAATACTCAGGGAACTGAAACTGCCTTACCAAGTTGTAAATATTTGCGGAGGCGATTTGGGCGCGCCCGCGGCGAAGAAGTATGATTGCGAGGTCTTTATTCCTTCGCAGGGAAAATATCGAGAATTGACCTCTTGTTCCAACTGCACAGATTTTCAGGCGCGCCGCGGGAATATACGTTACAAAAACGAGAAAGGCACCTTTTTTGTGCATACGTTAAACGGCACGGCCATGGCCTCGACAAGGACGCTGATTGCGATAATCGAAAACTACCAAAAGAAGAATGGTGTTGTTTCGATACCGAAAGTCCTTCAGCCATTTATGGGAGGGCTTAAAATTATTAACCCGAAAAACTGAATGTTAGTTTGTAGTTGGTAGATTATGGTATTTTATTCTTAATATCCTGTTGTTGGCTCCGCGGCTCAGTCCGGAGCCATTGCAGCTGACTCCTGTGTCTCCAGACAGAGCCTGGAGCCATCAACAGTATTTTGTCATTTGTTATTTAAAATTTAAAATTTGTAATTAATTTGTAGTTTGGAATATTTGTCATTTCGTAGTATCTTTATTTCACAAAATCATATTAGAAAAATATGCCAAGATTACCTAACCAACCGCCACTGCCTCCGAATTACCCACAGCCCAGGCGAAAAAATACGCTCGGATATGTTTTGCTTTTCGCGCTGATACTGACAATCGCTTATTATATTTTCAATCCCCAAGGCATATCCGAGGACAAGACCGCTAGCGAAATCCCAATCAGCCAGCTGGTGCTTTATTACAACGACAACAAACTTTCTACAATTGAAGTCAAAAACAGCAAGATATACGCGACGGACAAATCCAATAAAAAATACTTTGCTGTGAGACCCGAAGGGGAAACGCTTAAGGATCTCGGCTTAAACGACCCGAAAAACCCGACGGAGATCAAAGCTATAAGCACGGAGGCCGCTACTTTCTGGTTAAACGTGATATCAGGGTGGCTGCCTATAATTCTTTTTATAGCCCTCATCGTTTTTATGGCAAGACAGCTTGGGAAAGGGGCGAACAGCGCTTTTTCTTTCGGCAAATCGCAGGCGCGCGTTTATACCAAAGACGGTAAAGGAAGAATCACTTTTAAAGACGTTGCTGGTATGGAAGAGGCAAAAGACGAGCTCATTGAAGTTGTGGATTTTCTTAAATATCCCAAAAAATATATAAAAATCGGAGCGAAGATACCGCGCGGCGTTATGCTTATCGGCGCCCCCGGTACCGGAAAAACTTTGCTCGCGCGCGCTGTCGCAGGTGAAGCGAATGTTCCTTTTTTCAGCATTTCGGGTTCGGAATTCGTGGAGATGTTCGTTGGCGTTGGTGCCAGCCGTGTCAGAGACCTTTTCCAGAGGGCGAAACGGAACGCGCCATGCATAATATTTATAGATGAAATAGATGCTGTTGGCCGGCAACGCGGATTCGGTATCGGCGGCGGCCATGATGAACGGGAGCAGACTTTAAACCAAATCCTGTCTGAAATGGACGGCTTTGAAAAAGAAACGAACGTCATAGTTATGGCTGCCACAAACCGCCCTGACATACTGGATTTCGCGCTGACCCGACCCGGCCGTTTTGACAGGCGCGTTATTATCGATATGCCTAATCTCGCAGAACGTGACGAGATTTTAAAAGTCCATGCCAGGAACAAACCGCTTGAAAAAGACACTGACCTTAAAAAAATCGCGAGGCAGACACCGGGCTTTTCAGGCGCAGACCTAGAAAATTTATTGAACGAAGCCGCGCTTATCGCGGCAAAAGGAAACAACACGACAGTAAGTCAGAAACATCTTGAGCTTGCGGTGGAAAAAGTCGGCCTGGGACCTGAAAAGAAATCAAGGAAGCTTTCCGAGGAAGAAAGGAAGATCACCGCATATCATGAAACTGGTCATGCGCTTGTTGGCAAACTGTTACCCGGTTGCGACCCGATCCATAAAGTAACGATCATCCAGCGTGGAATGACTTTGGGCGCCACATGGGCTGTGCCGGAAGAAGATGTACATTTAAAATCTGTTTCAAAATTCAAAGATGAGATATGCTCCCTCCTTGGCGGATACATTTCTGAAAAGATTTTCTTCACTGATGTGACAACAGGCGCCAGCAATGACCTTAGGCGCGCAACTGAAATCGCGCGGAAAATGGTTACCGAATACGGCATGAGCCCAGAACTGGGCCTCGTTATTTTCGGAGAACAGGGCGGCGGCCAGTTTTTGGGAACAGAATTAGCGACTTATAAAAATTACAGCGAAGAAATGGCCGCGAAAATCGATAACGCGGTCTCAAAAATCATTAAAGAAGCTGAGGACCGCACCTATAAACTGATAAATGATAATAAGGATCTGATTGAAAAAATCGCCGCGGCTCTTCTTAAGACCGAGGTGCTGAATGAGGATGAATTCAACGCTTTCTTCAAACCGAAACGACGTAAACCTGAAAGCGCTCCGATGTAACTTCGGTGACTCCACCGTACAACTGAAAGCGCGGAAACGTTTCCGCGCCTACAGATTAATCTATAACCTATAATCAACCGTGAAACAAATCCAATTCAAAGCTCCCGTTCATTCTCCAATTCTCGCCTCTAAAACAGTAGAGCAGAATGAAGCTCCACAGCTTTCGCATTCCCCAGAGGGATTCGGCCAGCTGCCTATTGATATTCTTGAAAACGAGAAGGAAATATTGATAATCACGCCGATTGCAGGAGTTGATCTGGATAAAACCGAAATCATAGTGACAAATGACGTCCTGACGATAAGGGGTGAAAGGCAAACCGACCTAAGCAATTTTTCTTTCAAAAAACGCGATTATTACGTCCAGGAATGTTTTTGGGGTAGGTTTTCGCGTTCTGTAATTCTACCGACTTCTGTGGATTCTAATAAAATCGACGCTTTCCAGAAAGACCATGTGCTTTATATCCGTATTCCAAAGAGGTCAGCGATTCAGATGAGGATTGTGAAAATAAAATCTTAAAAAATACCTTTGACAATTGACCTTTGACTGGTCGAATGTCAAATGTTAAAGGTCAAATGTTAAATGTTTAAAATAAGAAAAGCAGTATTACCGGTTGCGGGAATGGGGACAAGATTTTTGCCTGCCACGAAAGTTGTGCCAAAAGAACTATTCCCGATAGTCGATAAACCTGTCATACAGTATTTGGTCGAGGAAGCGGTTTTAAGCGGAATCGAGGAAATTATTTTTGTGATATCAAAAGGAAAGGAGCTTATCAAAAAACATTTTTCATACCATCCTGAGCTTGAGGTGATTTTAAAAGACCGCGGAAAACACAAGCTTCTGGATAAAATAAATCCGATACACAAGCTTGCATCGTTTAAATACGTGTACCAGAAAGAACCTCTGGGCGACGGGCATGCGGTTTTGATGGCAGAGAAAGCTGTGGGAAATGAACCTTTCCTGGTTTTGTTTGGAGATGATATTGTAAAAAGTGATGTTCCCGCGGCAAAGCAGCTGATAGACCATTTTAAAGGTGAAAGTATTTTGGCTGTCGAACGCATTCCCAAGGAAAGGACCATGCTTTACGGAATAATAAAGCCCGGCAAAAAAACTGACAGGCTTTATGAAGTTTTGGATATGGTCGAAAAACCTGAACCGAAAGAAGCACCGAGCAATCTTGGGATCATAGGCAAATATGTATGCACGCCCGAGATATTCAGTGCGTTAAAAAAAGCTCATATTGGAAATGACGGAGAAATACGGCTGATCGACGGTTTTAACGTTCTTAAACAAAATCAAAAAATCTGGGCAGTCGAAATAGAAGGCGAGCGGTTCGATACCGGCCGACCGGAAGGCTTGGTTGCCGCTTCGCAAGCATTTTTAAAAAGCGACATTTGACAATTGACTATTGACCTTTGACTTGTCAAAAGTTAAAGGTCAAATGTTAAATGTTATATAACAAGACCATATATTTATATTGATTGTCTTGATATATTTTGTTGCTTTTCCTTGAGAATTTAATAAAAATAAGGTACAATAAAATAACAGCTTAAATATTAATCCGATGCCCAAAAATTTTGATGAATCAAAGTATCCGCCGCACATTTTAGAAGCCCTGGAAAATATTGAGAATCTTAAATTAAAAGGCGAACACGAAAAATCAATCGCTGAGGCCCAGAAACTTTTAGTCAATGATCCGAATTGCGTGGCGGCCCTTGAGGAAATAGCTGATAATTATGTCAGTCTGGATCAGTTTGAGCGCGCTGAAAAAGCCGCTTCCCACGCTCTTAAACTTGATGGGAATAGTTACACCGGCTATTACATACTAGGCTTTCTTACATCTCATCAGCAAAACTGGGGCGAAGCGATCGCGTATCTTACCAAAGCTAATGAACTGCACCCTAATAATCCTGAAATCCTGCGATGCCTTGGGTGGGCAGTTTTTAATTCCAATAAAAGAAGTCAGGGTATAGTTGTCCTTGAACGAGCCTTGAATTTAGACCCTGAAAACAGCCTGACTTTATGCGACCTGGGAATCTGCTATCTACAAACAAAAAGTTTTGACAAATCCGTTGAACTTTTGAAAAAAGCAATGGAAATCGATCCTGACAACAAACGTATCCAGGAATGCTACAAGGCTGCAAAAGGTTTCAGCGACAGATATTCTTCCCTGATCGCGAGACCAAATAGGAAAGAACCGCAACGGAGATCTTTTACCTAAAAATATTTGACCTTTGACATTTAACATTTGACTCTTAATATGTTAAGTGTTTTTTAATATTGCAATATCAATGGTCAATAGTCAAAAGTCAAATGTTAAAAAGGTGATGGGTTTCGGCACTTTCGACGGCCTGCATCCCGGCCACATGAGTTTTTTAAAGCAACTCAAGCAATTAGGCGATATTGTATATGTTGTTGTGGCACGGGACGTGAATGTCCTTAAAATCAAGGGGCAATTGCCTCGCATAAACGAAAAAATCAGAATGCAGAAATTAAAGAAAGCCGACATTGTGGATTTTGTGCTTCCAGGGGAAATCAATGATTTTTATAAATGGATCACCATATACAAACCTGATGTCATCGGTTTGGGATATGACCAAAAGGCTGACATTGATGGGCTAAACAAGAGGTTCCCCGATATTCAGATAATCAGGTTAAAGGCGTTTAAACCTGATAAGCACAAATCCTCATTACTGAATAATAAATAACAGTTATTATTTAATTTTTATCATCTCCGAAGGCGCGGAAACGTTTCCGCGCCGGCGCTCCGATGTAACTTCGGAGCACCTTCAGATAATAAAAAATTATTCAAAATCCTGTTTCCTGAATCCAGAAATTAAGGTATAATCCAATCGACATAAAAAATAAAAATGAAAGGATTTTTCGGACATTTCAGGAAAAGCGACTTTGAAAGGAATCTCATCTGGTTTCAGAGGGTCATTAAAAATGGGTGGCATAACCTAATGAGGAACAAAGTGCTCACGATTGCCACAACGCTTATTATCGCCCTCATGTTTTTCGTGTTTAACCTGATCCTCGCGCTTAGCCTGGCGAGTGATTCCGTTATTCTTTCAGTAGGCAGAAAAGTTGATATACGCGTTGAGATTTTGCCAGGTGTCGAAAACTATACTTCGCAGACCCTTGTAAACAAGTTAAAATCGCTTCCTGATGTAAGCGAAGTGTATTTTATCAGCAAAGAAGAAGCTTTGCGAAATTTCGGGTCAAAATATCCGAATGTGATTTCCTTTCTGAATAACAATAAGCTCGAAAATCCCCTGCCCGATGTTATTAGGATCGTCGGCAAAGATGTATCCGCGAATAACCTAATAATAAGCTATCTTGAAGATGCTCAGTTTTCGCGAATAATCAACCAACAAAACCTCAGCAATGATGTGGAGCAAAAAAACCGAAATGAGAAGATCCTGAACATCACCCAGTTCATCAAGGGGGTCGGCTTATGGCTTAATATAGTTTTCGCTGTAGTGGCGATACTGATTATTTTTAACAGCATCAACATCAACATCCACACGCACCGCAACGAAATCAACATTATGCAGCTTGTGGGCGCCAATAAAAATTTCATACGCGGAGGCTATTTGTTCGAAGGTCTGATGTATGCGGTATTCGCCCTGATCCTTAGCATGATTTTTGCCCGCCTCACACTGATTTACCTGAGCAAAAATCTGATAGGGATTATCAGCAACGAAAATCTTCTTGTCGGGTTAGACGCAATACTCCTTCACTTTGAGGACCATTTCTGGATAACTTTCGCCTGGCAGTTTTTCGGTGCTATACTAGCGGGCCTTGTCAGCAGCTTTCTGGCGATTGAACTTTACCTCAGAAAACGATTCTCCTTCTGATTGGTGACCTAATTGGTGTCCTGCGCCAAGGGCGCGGAGACCTAATTGGTGAGTAAAGGATATAATATTAACTTATTATCCCCGATTAGGTCACCAATAAGGCCACCCATTAGGTCACCCATAAGAAACATGAAAAAACATTTCCAAACCACAGGCCTCATCATCCGGAAATTCGATATCAACGAAGCGGACCGCATAATAACGGTGCTGACGGATGACCGTGGGAAAATCGACTGTATAGCCAAAGGCGGCCGCAGGTTTAAAAGCAAATTCTGCGGAAGGCTGGAACTATTCAGCCATATCCGGATAAACTGTTTTCAGGGGCGCGAACTCAATATTGTAAATGAAGCCCAACTGCTTTCCGGACTTACGGAGACCAAAGACATAAAAAAACACAGGATACTTTTTTATATCGCGGAACTAACGAACAGGCTGATACAGCGGGACCAGCAAATCGATGGCGCTTATCCCCTTCTCCTTGAAACGCTCCGTAACCTCGAGATCGGCATTAAAATGGATGCTCTGCTTTACAGCTACCTCATAAAACTGCTTACGCTTACGGGATTTTTGCCGCCCTGGAACAAATGTTCAGCATGCGGAAAACAATTGGATCTTGAATACCCCGTGCGCTTAAGCGGCGCGCATTCAAACACTGTTTGCCATAACTGCGCCCAGCCGTCAGACTTAATAATTGACGCGGGGCTCATCAAATGGGTCAATTTTATGCAGAATTATCCGCCTTCAGAATCCCTGAGAGTAAACGCGGATAAAGCGCAGTACGAATCCGTGTGGCAGTGGCTTAAAAATATATTAACGGATATTTTCCAGAAGCCGATAAAAGCGCAGGAATTTCTGGAGCTGACAATTTAGCTTTGAGCTAATAGCTTATTTTCTGCCTTTAGATTGCACTGTTTCAAGCGTCAGCCATTTTACTTCGCGCATTTCGGTTGCGTAATTAGCGAACCGCGTAACTTTTAATAGGTAAAACAAAAGGCTTAAAAATATTGCGAAAAGCAGGCTGATTACAAAAAATGCCATTTGAGCAACGCTGAAAAACAGTATTCCCAATACCCATGGAACCGCGTTTGGATAAGGCTCGAGCTTTTTTTCCCAATCATTCACAAGAGAATCAACTTTTGGGCGGATTTCATTAAGAGCTGCCGTTTTCTGCTCAGGCGTAGCTTGTTGGCTTTCAATCATTATTTTCGCCTGGCCTATGATCATTTCCACTACCGGCGCCTTAACCTGAGGCGGGACTATGTAAGATTGCTTTTCAGCGTCTTTGCTGTAACCCTGCGCGAAGGCCACGCCTGCAATAATCGCCAGAATCAGAAATAAAATCATTTTCTTATTAGAAATCGGGAACGGCGAAAAAGATATCTGATTTTTAAACTGATTATACGTTCCCATGAAATGCAGAGAGATGATTATGAAGAAAATTATTCCCATAATCCAGGATGCTTTGTTTGGCCCGATAGTAATTACATATGCCATAGTTGCCAGCAATATTGTAACGAAAACTAACCATCTCGGACGAACCAGAACCTCGTTTATGCCGACCATCATTGCTACAAGCAGGGCGGAAACACAAAGATGTATGGCGAGTGGAACAGTTGTTTTTACAGTAGGTGTCAGAATTATAAAATAGTCGTTTACCAGATTTCGGCAGATGACGGAAAAGTACACTATACTGCCTAATAGGGCGAGGATAGTAACTGTTATTTTTATTATGTATCCGATATCCGGTTTTTTTGCGGATTTATTTTTTCCGGAACCGATGGTCCGGCTGAAGATATTTTGTAGAAACATAGATATTTTATATAATTTTTTAAACCAACTCCCCCTCGCAGGCTTATTATTGGCTGACCACGACTGTACCCTTCATAGAAGGATGGATTTGGCAGTAATAATTGAATGTGCCTGGTGTTGAAAAAGTGAAACTATAACTATCTCCCTGGGATAAATTTTCTGAAGAAAGTCCCGGCAGATTACTGCTATCGTCAGCCACAATTTTATGAGGAACAGAATCATTATTAACCCATGTCACCGTTGTTCCCGCGGTAACAGTTAATGATGCGGGGGTGAAAGCAAAATTCGCAATGGTAACTGTTTGCTCGCTTGGGGCTTGCTGAGCCGCTGGTTGCTCACTAGGAATTTGCGGGGTTACTGGTTGCTCCGGTGTAGTCGGCGCAGGTGTTGGTGCGCTTGTCGGCGGTACGTAAGGCTCAGCAGCGGGTTGTTTTTGGGCGCATCCGGCCCCAATAAACATTAAAGATATAATTGTGATATAAAATAATTTCCTGTTCATAATAGATTATTAAATTATAAATAATTTTAATTAGCTGTAGGATCGACTTTCCATTGGAAAGGTTTAACGCTTTTTGCCATTAAAACAGCTTTTACGACATTTTTGGCTAGGTAATCCGCCTCCTTTTCATAACATTCGTTAAGGACAACTTTCTTATCTTCGTTGGTCGACCTGCATACCGATGACATGGCGTACATATTGCTGAACGGGGGGAAGATCATCCCGTAATGGCCTAATGTCATAAAAAGATTACTTATTGCCATGGATGCGCCTTCTTCATGGCCTGTTGTTATTATCCCCGCGACTTTCCCTGAAAATCTTCTTAAAAAACCACTGCCCGGCAAATTGTCATCCGCAGTTAATTTGATGAATTCCAAATGCTTCGCGTTCAGTTTTTTATCTTTAGGCGAATTTGGATTCGCGGGCTTTAAACTTCCGTCCAGGCTGATGCAACGGTCGATAAACAGCCCCATTAAAGATGATATCTTAAAATTATTAACAGGCGTCGCGAATATTATGGCGTCCGCTCCTAATACTTTATCGTAAAGAGTATTAGTCATGTCATCGCCTAGGGGTGTATTTTTTGGATAGCAACTGCAGTAAAAATGGCATTGTGTATTAACAGTGGCATAGCATGATTTACAGTATTTGATCGAATAATCACGCAGAGGAATGAGCTCGGTTTCAGCGCCCAAATCTCTACAATATTTCAAACATTTTTCTAACAGTGTTTCTGAATTTGATTTTTCCCGCGCCATGTCATGTTCTGCTCTGGCTGAGCCTGAAATACCGAGAATCTTGATTTTTTTAGTTTTCCTTACGCTAAGTTTTTCGGCTTCTTTAATCGTCTCTTTCCTGATTGCCTTAAAACATTCGAGCGTTTTCCTGTCGATTTTAAGGATATTCATTAATTTCTTATCGGTGTATTTGATATTCATAATTATTTGATAATTATTTCTTTACCTTTTATCTCAACGTCTAACTTATCAAGACCCTTTGTAGCCGGGCCTTTTTTCAGTTTGCCGCCAGACTCAAATCTTGACCCGTGACACGGGCAATCCCAGGTATTATCGGTATCATTCCAGTCAACATCGCATCCCTTATGCGGACACGTGGTTGAAAAAGCATGGACTTTGCCTTTGCTTTTAAAAAACGCGACCTTCTTTCCGTTAACGTTTATTACTTTACCTTTATTATCAGGTATTTCATTTAAATTTATCATAAAATTTTTATTTAAAGTCGATCAGGCGATTTGTTTGCGCCTAGGTAAAAATAGCAAAGATGCAGTTAGGTTGCCAAGCAGTAATCCCAAAATAAGCGGATTCTGATGGCCAAAACTTATATATCCGCTAATTAAAGCTATTAAATTCGCCGAGAATCCGATAATAAGCCCATAAATAATGCGGTGTTTTTTCTCGGGAAACGAGGACGTCAGCGGTTCTATAAGCATAACAGTTGTGAAAAAAAGCACAGTGCCGTTAATAAGCTGGCCGTCCATGGCGTTCAGAATCTGGCTCATATCCAAACCTTTGATCAATAACATCAACGCTAAAAATATTATGTATGACAGTAAAAAAGATATAGCCACATGCCACCTTTCCTGCTTCCATAAAATAAACATGCTTATCAGTAATATGACCACTATCATTTTTAAATCCCAGCTTGTCGCCCACCATGTGACGACCGGCGCAAAAAAACTCATCACAAACATGGCAAACCCCGCAGGGTTAAAAACATGGCGCATTTTCCCAAAGCTTATCAGCTGTTTTGAAAAAACTGCCAAAAATGGCAATAAAATAATCAGTAAATATGACGGGTTCGGCTGTGAAACTATACCTATCACAAAACCGGATATGATGGATGAAAGAGGAAAGTACCATACTTTGTCGCGTATATATGTCCAGACAAGGTCGTAAGTTGGATAAAGGATCACTATCAGCAAACCTTTAAACGATCCGGGGCCTCCGCCAAAAAAAATCGCCGCGTATAAAAATGCCAGGGCGAAATAAACCGCCATGAAATATTTAATATTAATTTTTTGTTTGAGTGATTTTAATTCCATGTTTATTTTTCGCTCAATATTATAATTCCGGAATAAGATTATTTCCACATAAAAAACTGACAACCAAACAATATATGGTTGGAGCGGGTGAAGGGACTCAAACCCTCGACCTATCCGCCGTACGGCGGATCGCTCTAGTCAAATTTCTTTTTTAAAATGCCATCAGCTAGTATTTGCTTTAATATTTTTGTTTTCTTCTGCTTCTTAATCCAATATTCTGCTTTCCTAGCTTCTTTCAAAGTCAAATAACTCTGGTGAAATACCAGCATTACTGGCCTCAGATGTCTTGTTGCTTTTACATATCCAAAAATATGCTCTTTTAAACGCACAACAAGATCCGAAGCACTTCCTATGTAGAACCTTTTATTACAACAAAACAATATATACACACAATTCCTCATAATCAACTTAAATGCAAAATTTAGTTTGGAGCGGGTGAAGGGACTCAAACCCTCGGCCTTCTCCATGGCAAGGAGACGCTCTAGTCAACTGAGCTACACCCGCGAAAATTGAATAGCAGAAAAATATTATCAGATTCTAATCGCTTTGCAACTTATTTTTAAGATAAATCAAATTATTGCCTTTTGTTTTTTAAACATTTTAAATAAAATAATACCTGCGCAGGTATAGTATATCGGTATTATGTAGCCTTCCTCCATCCTCCGTAGCAGTTGTAGGCGGGATTAGTATAGTGGTAGTACGCTAGCTTCCCAAGCTAGTGGCGCCGGTTCGATTCCGGTATCCCGCTCCAACTGCTACTGCGGAGGACGGGCAAGGGGGTTCGCCGCGAAAAACGGTGTCCTGCATCCGAGCGCAGCGAGCGGTGCAGGAGGAGTATTTGAGCGCTCGACCTCGCAACGAGCGGAGCGAGTGAGAATGTAAGAAATACGAAAAAGGAGAAGCCGACGACCCTGAGCGTAGTCGAATGGGGAGTCGTGCGACGACTATTTGAGCACTCATAGCAAGTCCGACGCAGTCGGACACAGCGAGAGGACTCCCGTTACCTGCTCCAAGCCTTTTTGGCTTATTTAAGCCATTTTTTAGTTTTCTGCTATAATCGAAACATGATATATCTAATAGGTGGTCCGCCACGTTCAGGTAAAACAACATTGGCGAAAACCTTAGCTAAGAGACTTGGAATACCTTGGATTTCTACAGATACCCTGGAAGCCATCAGCAGAGCGTATATTCCAAAATACCAATGGCAAAAAGTCTATCCTTACAGCCACCTACGCAGAAAAGGAGGCGCTAGGAACAATGATGAATTTTACGAAATATATTCCGCCAGTAAAATCATTCAAGTCTTAAAAGCACAGGCTAAATCTACATATAAAGCAATAGACACAATGATTGCCAACGAAATCGATAACGGCAACGACTACATCATAGAAGGCTACCATCTTGTTCCAGAATTTGTTCAAACGTTAATCAAAGCTCACGGAAAGAAAAACATCAGAACCTTATCCTTAACAAAATTCGATGCGAATAAATTCGCAAAGGACGTTCATAGGAGCAATACGCCTAACGACTGGCTGATTGTGCTAACAAAGAAAGAAGGTACATTTCTTAAGGTTGGAAAAATGATAGCTAAGTACAGCAGTTATTTTGAAAAAGAAGCAAAGAAATACAGATTTGATATTCTCATCATGGATAGTAATTTTGCCAGTCAGATAAAAAGAGGAATTGGGTTGTTAGTAAAAAAATAGTTTGAAAACTACCCCGTCGATCTCGCCATATTATCTACACTTCATTTTCTGTAATAAGTTCCCATAACCCGCTCCAGCCCAAACGTGTGCTGCACCCTCCAAATTCCCGCTGAGCGGGACTTCTTCAGCTTACACTCGCGTTTGGGCAATGGGGTCCGAAGTTACATCGGACTCGCCATTTTATCCCACCCCGCAAAATACTGCTCCCCTGTACCAGCCATGTACTAGGCGCAAGCTTCAGTCCATGGTTCGGTACAGGGTCCGCTTGCATTTTGCGGGGACCCCTTTGGGTAACGGTACTCAAGCCCGATTTTTAAAAAAACCATCTCAGCGACTGAAAAAAAGCAAGTTAGAAGCTATTGCATTTTACCGTAAATAGTAGATAATTTTACCCGATATAAAATAAAAAAATCATATGCACCACGAACAACCGACAAAAAGCCCTATGTATTTCTGGGCGCGAGTGGATCATTTCATCAGGGAATGTTTTTCCAATGAGGAATCAAAAGCCTATCACATTGTAAATGACATAATAGTTTTCCTGATATTTTTCTCCATTATTTCCATAATGCTTGCCTCGATGGAGGATTTTTATCTGAAATACCAGACATTTTTTGATGTCTCCGAAATTGTAGTTGTTGGTATATTCACAATTGAATATATTTGTAATATCTATGTCGCCAAGGACAAGAAGAAGTATATATTGGGGCCTTGGGGTATTATCGATCTTATGGCTATCGTACCTTCCTACTTCAATTTCATAGACCTGAGGGCAATAAAAGTTCTAAGGGTGCTAAGGATTTTAAGGTTCCTCCGCCTGATGAGGATGCTGAGGCTTTTGAAACTTGCAAAACAAGTCGTTAAAGTCGGTGAAACGGAGGAAAAAGTAAATAAATTCGAAACCCTGAAGATGGACCTTCAGATTTATTTTATTGCTCTATTTTCTGACATGGTGATCTTCAGCACTCTGGAATACTACGCTGAACGTGCTGTTGAAAACACAGCCTTTACATCCATTCCAAAAGCTATGTGGTGGTGCATTGTCACCATCACTACTGTGGGCTATGGCGATATGTATCCTGTTACCGCGATAGGCAGGATTATAGCTGGTTTTGCTATGTTATCCGGCGTAGCTTTATTTGGTTTACTGATGAACGTTATAGGCAAATACATGATGACATCGCTTTTCGGCACTGAAGAGATTGGGACGACTGATGTTAAAGAACTTGAAGAAAAAATACATATAGAAAAACACAAAGAAGAATTATAATTTAACTTGAAATTTGAAATTAGAAATTGGAAAATAAGCTGCAAGTTTCAAGTATCAAATTTCCAATTTCAATATAATCATGAATAAAAATACTCTCAATGTCCTTGAAGGAAAAACCCTCCTTCTTATTAACACGGGTTCGCTGAAAAAACGGTTCATATTACAAAGGTTACGGAAATTGGGGCTCCAAATCGTAACTGTAAATAAAGAAAAAAACTGGGCGCAACCTTACGTGGATCACTGGATCTTGGCTAACACCAATGACCATCAGGAGACTATTTCTGCGATAGTTTCTTTTTTCAGAAACAATCCCAATATAAAAATCGATGGGGCACTGACTTTCTGGGAAGACGACGTTCTTTTAACAGCAAAAATCACAGACAAATTTGGCTTTATCGGAATTCCATATGATGTTGCCAAAACAGCAAGAAATAAATATCTTTTCAGGGATTTTTGCAAAGAAAACGGCATTAACGCGCCCCAGTATTCATTGGTTCGGAACGAAGAAGACCTGGATGCTATTGAAAAAGGTTTTAATTTTCCAATAGTCCTAAAACCCGCTTATGGCTCCAGCAGCGCATATGTAGTTAAAGTCGAGGAAAAGGATGAGCTGAAAAATGTTTATCATTACATAAAAAGCAATCTTACGAACCAGATCGAATCCGCCCTCCATGACGGGCATGAGATACTTGCTGAAGAATATATCGATGGCGATGAAGTGGATATAGATATTTTGGTACAGCACGGAAAGATTAAATATTACTGTATCACCGACAACTACAGGACCAGCGAACCGTTTTTTGTCGAAACCGGTGATTCAGCGCCATCCAGCCTTCCTGTATCACGCCAGGATGAACTGTTTGAAATGGCTGAGGAAGCCCTTGAAAAACTCGGCGTGCAGAACGGCTGCATACATTTTGAGGCTAAATCCACAAAAAAAGGCGCTGTGCCAATCGAAGCAAACTTAAGAATGGGAGGCGACCAGACTTATTCATATTCAAAAGGCGTGTGGAATGTGGATCTTATTGAAAACGCGGTGAAAATCGCGATAGGTATTTATATTACCAAGATCAAAAAAACCCTCCAACCAAAAAAATACATAATCGGCCAGTATTTTCTATCAGACCATTCAGGCGTTATAAGCAAACTGGATATTGAAGATAACCTGAAAAACAAAAAGTATGTCGAGGAACTTGAGATACAGAAAAAAATCGGCGACCCTATGCTTGTGCCGCCTGAAGGATTTGAATATTTAGGCTGGGTCACTGTTTCCGGAGAAACCCTTCTGGACGCGCAGAACAACGCCAATGAAATAATGAAACTCGCGCGTTTTGAAGTCTCCCGTTTCCATCCCGCGTCATCCATCGGAAAAACTGTTAGGAAAAACCATTTCTCCGCTGCCTCGGTAAATAAAGACATGGTGATTCGTAGTGCGAAAATCGAAAAAATTCGGAAGTTATCATTAAAAAACCAGCGCAACCTGAATATCGGCGTCGCGTGTAATATTTATAAAGATGAGGATGCTTTGGTTGAAAGCGATCTTACTCAGGTTGGAAAAAATATTGAATCAACACTCAAAGACCGCGGATATAATGTCACATTTTTCGATTTTAACGATATGCCGAATGTGCTTAACGAACTTCAGAAAAGCAATGTTGATTTTATTTTTAACGTGTGTGAAAGGATTAATAATTCGAGCCTTCTTGAACCCCACGCAACATCTGTTTTTGACATACTTCAGATACCCTATACGGGTTCGAACCCTTTCACCCTCGCTCTCTGTATAGACAAAATCCGCGTAAAAAAACTCTTCGCGTATCATGGCATACCGACACCAAGATGGGACTACGCTTATAGCATGGATGATGATATTGATGAGACTTTGAAATATCCGCTTATCGTTAAGCCAGGCAACACTGATAATTCGATCGGCATAACAAATGATTCCGTTGTAACTGATAAAAAGGAGCTTATGCGCCAGCTTGAGAAAATCATACTGGGAATCGGAAGTCCCGCGCTTATGGAGGAATATATTGAAGGTGATGAGTATGATGTTACTATACTTGGCAATGATGATGACTTAAGGGTCCTTCCTTTATCGAGGTCGATTTTCACCAATATGCCGGAGGGCTATTGGCACATTTACCCGTTTGACGCGAAATTTGGCAAGGAATCCGTTTATAGTTCGATCATTGTTCAAAGACCCCCTAAGAATATAAGCCTGAAGCTTGCTTCGCTTATAACTGAAATTTCGATCGACACATACAATATCCTCGGTTGCCATGATTACGGAAGGGTAGAAGTAAGGGTCGATAAAAATAATAACCCGTACGTGCTGGAGCTAAACCCGAATCCATCCATTGATAAAGGTGATTGTGTTCCTGCTGTGGCGGATCTTGTAGGACTGGATTACGGTGATTTCCTGGAAGAAATAATCAGGCTTGCCATTGAAAGGTATAAAAATAAGCCGCCGTATTACCACTTACAAGCGAATATTATTTAAAAATTCCCAAAACACAAATTGCACAAAACCCAAACCTTTTCTTAAAGCACAAATTTCATCCGTCGCGGCGGACACAAAACCCAAAGTTTGGTAAGTTTGTGAATTTTGTGTAATTTGTGAAGTTTGTTTGTGAGCATTTGTGTAATTTGTGAAGTTTGTTTGGCTAGTTTGTGTAATTTGTGAATTTTGGATACAAAATATTTCTATTCTTGAGGTATCCGGCTAAGCTGACATATCATGTCCCAGTCGTCGTCAGGGGCGGCGCGGTTGAATGTTTTGTGTCCGCATTTCTCGCATACGTGTATGATGCGCGCTCCTTTCTTTTTGTGGAGCTGGATCCCGACTGGCCTCATCAATCCTTCACACTCGCTTAAACGGTCTCCTGGGACTTTTAAATCAACGTGAAGCGAATAAAGGCAATACGGGCAGTGGTTCCTGCAGCTTCCGCCTTCATGCGGTTTTACAGTCTTTTTGCATTTCGCGCATTTAAAGCCTTCGTTGATTGTGATGGGATTTTTTCGTACGTGCATTGTATTGCTATGTGTAAAACTCTAATCTCTAATTTCTAAACCCTAAACAAATTCTAATGTTTTAAATTCAAAAATCAAAACTATTTTTACAATAATTTAAACTATTAATTTTGAAAATTTTATATTTTAATTTTGTATTTGTTTAGAATTTGGAGTTTAGAGTTTGGGGTTTAGATGAGCCACATCTTCTCCTTATATTCTTTCACACAGCGATGGGTATTGAATACCGAACCAAGCGCGATGGCATGCTTCATCCGCTCGACCCATTCATCCTTTCGGTTGTAATAGCAATCGATTACATCCTTCAATGTATGATAAAGCGCGCCGGCATCCATCCTGTCCTGACTAGGCTGTGTAATTGTCGACGGTTCCTGGCCAAACGCCCATCCGCTTTTCGGATCTAACTTATAACCTTCTATCCACCACCCATCCTGAATCGAACAGTTAAGAGCGCCGTTCACTGCCGCTTTCATACCACTCGTCCCGCTTGCCTCCATCGGAGGCTGAGGATTATTAAGCCAAACATCGCTCCCCTGTACAAGATACTTTGCTATATCGAGTTTATAATCAGACGGTACGGCGATTTTAATCTGCCCCCTTAACGCCCTTCCGAGATGGACTAATTGGTTAATTGTATCGATAACAAATTTGTCACCTGAATGATATGGGCCCGCGTATATCATCTGGATTTTTCCGTAACCCAAAGCCCTTACCCTTTCAATGTCGTTAAACATCAAAAGAGGCCTTTTATAAGGAACGAATCGCCTGGCGAAAGTAATGGTCAAAGTCTTGTAATCAAGTTTATCGCTTTCCTTAATCTCATCAAAAGGGACTGTGAAAAATTCAGGCTGGCTATTTATAAAATCTATAAGGTCCTTTTTTCCTTTATTATGCGCCTCCACAAGCTCTGCGCTTGGGATCTTTAGCGCATCCGCGAGAATATTCGGCTCACTTCTCCATCCTTTCATATACTTATCGTAAAGCGCCGCCATGCTTTTCGAAGCCCAGCTTTGCACATGCACGCCATTTGTTATGTTTTCAAATTTATAATTCGGGAACATCTGCTGGCACACGTCTCTGTGTTTTTTGGAAACTGAATTCGCAGCCCTGCTGAGATTCAGGGCTAACAAAGTCATATTTAAATCGTTTTCCCCGGCCAGCTTTCGTATATGCCATGGGACTTTTTGCGTCAAAATATCATTCACAAGTCCATAGTCAAAGCGGTCATGACCCGCGGGGACAGGCGTATGGGTTGTAAAAACACATTGTTTGCGAACATTCTCATCAATAAAATTCTGTTCTTTTAAAAGAGCTAAGGTGAGCAATGCGGCGTGACCTTCGTTTAGGTGGAAAGTTTTGATATTACTGTATCCCATTTCGCGCAAAATACGAACGCCGGCAATACCAAGTATTGATTCCTGACATAAACGTGTATATCGATCCATGGCGTAGAGGTCTTTTGTTATATCCTTATCCCAGCGTTTATTTTCAGGCAAATTGGTGTCCAAAAAATAAACAGGCACTTCGCCTTTTTCACCTTTGATGATGTATTCCCAGGCGCATACCGCAACATTTCGGTCCTCTATATGCATATGGACTTTTTCTTTCCGTTTTGTGGCAAATTCTTCAGGCTTAAACGCGAACTTGGAGTTTTCGCTTACGTGATACATCAAAGTGACACCGACTGCTGGCGTTCCAAGGTCAGCGCAAGATTTGAGTATGTCAGCAGCCAAAACCCCCAAACCGCCAGCGTAGTTTGGAACCTCTGACCTTAAGGCGATTTCCATTGAGAAATATGCGACTTTTGTGTTTTTGGGGTCCATCTTTTATTAAATTACAATTTACAAGCACCAAATTACAAACAAACTACAAATTACAATATACAAATTACAAAAAAATTACAATTGCCAAATAACAACCTATAATTTGTATATTTGGATTTTAAATTTGTATATTTTTTGTGTATTGGAATTTGTAATTTGGAATTTATATATCAGGGTGAGAATTTAAAATGCATAACATCCCCATCCTTAACAACATATTCCCTCCCTTCCTGTCGCACTTTACCGGCTTCACGTGCGCCGGTCTCGCCATTGTACTTTACATAATCTTCATAGCTGATGGTCTCAGCCTTGATAAAACCTTTTTCGAAATCAGTGTGTATTACGCCTGCCGCCTGAGGGGCTTTTGAACCGATTTTTATGGTCCAGGCGCGCACTTCTTTAGGCCCTGCGGTAAAATATGTCTGAAGACCTAAAAGCTTGAAAGCCGCCTTAATAAACGAGTTTAATCCTGATTCTTTTATGCCAAGCGAATTCATATATTCCTTTGCTTCCTCAACAGAAAAATCTACAAGGTCCTCTTCAACTTTTGCTGAAATCGGCAAAATCTGTTCATGAGCGCCTAAATTCAATTCCTTTTTGACGGCTTGAATATTAAATCCCGCTAATTCACCCTCTTTTAGATTTGCAATGTAGATAAAAGGCTTATTCGTAAGCAGATTAAGTTCTTTAGCCAGCTCTTTTTCTTCATCGTTTAAATCGATATTTATGGCCAGTTTTTCGGCCTCTAAAGCCTCCTTTATTTTCTTCAGCGTAGATACGTTGGCTAAAAGGACCTTATCTCCTGATTTTGCCTTCTTTTCAGTATCCCCAAGACGTTTATTGACCGTATCCAGATCTGCCAGAATAAGTTCAAGATGTATCACGTCCATATCTAATTTCGGGTTTATGCCGCCATGGACATGCATGATGTCCGGATCTTCAAAAAACCGTATTACCTGCGCAATAGCGTGGCATTCGCGGATATGGGAAAGGAATTTGTTTCCAAGGCCTTCGCCTTCACTGGCGCCTTTTACTAGGCCGGCAATATCAACGAATTCCACGATAGCCGGAATGACCTTCTCAGGCTTTGCAATGCCAGCTAATATTCTAAGCCTTTCGTCAGGCACCTCAACAACTCCCACATTCGGATCTATTGTGCAAAATGGGTAATTCGCGACCTGGGCACCTTTTGAACGGGTCAAAGCGTTGAAGAGAGTGGATTTTCCTACATTTGGCAAACCGACAATTCCTATTTTTAAACTCATGTTTAAGTGCTTAGTGCGGAGTGCTTAGTGCGTTTACCCGCCTATGGCGGGGAGTACGTTTTTCTAAGCACTAAGTACTGTGCACTAAGCACTATTTAAAATCAAGAACTATTTTTTAAACATATCCCAAGCTTTATTTAGATCATTTACAGTCAGCTGACCTGAGGCAGAAGTTAATTTTGCTTCTAGCGGCGCAAACATTATTGTACCGCCTAAAAACGGGGTTATTACCCTGCTTAAAATGCCTTTTTTACCCATTGCTATAAGGATGTGAGGGATCTTTTCCGCCTGGAGTTGGCGGGCTAGAAAAATTACTGAAAATGTATCTTCAAACGACTTCGCCATTACAGCGATTTTTACGATATCTGCGCCTCTTTTTTTCATTTCCCGAACTATTTTAAACATTTTATCAAAAGGCGGTGTTTTCCTGAAATCATGAAAAGAAATTATAACTTGTGACTTTTGACCTTTGACTTTTGACCTTTGACAATATTGAAAAATTTTATTACTAAGATTTTTGGGCATATTGAAAGGGATATCTACATATTCAGCGTCATTTTTAACTGCTTCCAAAAGTATATCGGCCATTTCGGAATAAGAGCCTTTAAACGAACCTTTTTCTGACGGCTTTTTGCATACACAGATAATCGGAAGAGGAGAATTTATAAGCAGTTTTTTTATATCAAGGTCTTTTATTCTATCTAACCAAATTTCGGCTAAATCAGCCTTTCCTTTAATCTGAAATAGCCTTTTTGAAGCCATTTTTTGGGTATTTTCTTTAACGGGGACGCAGATTAGCATATTTAAATCTGATAAACAGTTTAAGTTTCGCACAAATCTTTTTTGTTTTCAACAAAACGAAACGACGATACGACGATAGGATCCGCCGCGGCGGATGTCGTTGTTTCGTTGTACATTTAATAAAATATCCTGAGTTCAGAAACGAATTAGGACACTAAGGTAAAATATTTACACCTTAGTTATTGTCCTATGCACAAACAAATATCGTA
>Ga0315297_10000327_pt1 | contig 27380 bp, 31 predicted proteins | sample YL17G15_0_MG_FD_203628 | JGI IMG/M metagenome (GOLD analysis project Ga0315297, IMG submission 203628) | Sediment microbial communities from Yellowstone Lake, YNP, Wyoming, USA - YL17G15_0 | ecosystem: Environmental > Aquatic > Freshwater > Lake > Sediment | place: USA: Wyoming | collected...
TCTATGGCACCACGTTTTTGAGATTTTTCGGATTTTTCAAAGAGCGATCTAATCATTACAAAGAGTTATGATGCCGAACCATTAATCTGCTGTAAAAGAAAAGTCGAAGACAAAACTCCCGGTCTTGTAGTAATAGAGCATCATCCCGGAAAAGAACAACAGACCGCCGAAGACATGAAACAGGAGATAGCGGAAACCGGCCTCGATCGATTTTTTCTCCTTCCGGTACCAGATGAGGAAGACGGAAGAGAAGGCCATGATCTCCCAGAAGATGAAGAGGGTAAGGTAATCGCCCGCGAAGACCGCCCCCATGGCGCTTCCCACATAAAAGAAACCGGCCATGTGGTGCCCGTCTTCTTCCCGGTGCAGGGCATAGAGGGCGCCCAGAAAGGCCATGATGACGAATACCCAGGCAAAGACCATGCTCAGCTTGTCAACGCGACCGAACAGTCCTTCCACGCCGAGAAAATGATACGTCCCGTACATGCCGTACCGAGCAAGCGCAACGGATAGGATGGAAACAGAGGGAATAAGGAGAATAAACCCCTTTTTTGCCATTCCCCTAAAAAGGGGCAAGAGCAAAGCTCCTAAAAAAAGAACAGCGCCGGATGAATCCACCTATCCATAATAATCCTCGTCCTTGCTCAGAAAGAAGTGCGCGATGCCCTTGCTTATCTGGATGAGTACAAAGCAACCGAGGCCTTCCGGCCTGGGGGGGCATCCGGGGACGTACACGTCCACCGGCACGAGGAGATCAACGCCTTCGATAACGTTGTATTGACCCTCGAAAACGAACGGGCCGCCGGAGATGGCGCAGTTGCCCATCGCAATGACCCACTTGGGCGATGGCATCTGATCGTAGAGGGTGGTCAGAACGGGCGCCATCTTCTTCGTGACGGTGCCGGTGACGATCATGAGATCGGCCTGCCGGGGAGTGGCCCGGAAGACGCCCGCCCCGAACCGGTCGAGATCGAAGCGGGCCATGGCAGTCGCCATCATCTCGATGGCGCAGCAGGCCAGACCGAAAGTCATGGGCCAGATGGAATTGGCCCTGGCCAGATCAAGGACCTTATCCACAAGGGCAAATTTTACTGGGAAAATTTCCTTTTCCAGGTAAACACCCCTTTCCCCCAGGCATAGATGATTGCCAGGGCAAGGATTAGGACAAAACAGAGCAATGTATAAAATTCGCACACCCTTTCACCTTTCGCATAGCTCAATGCAGCAGGGAAAAGGTAGAGTACATCCACATCAAAGGCGATGAAGATGAGGACATATATGTAATAGTGCATGCCGTACCTTATCCAGGCGCTCCCGTAAGGCTCGATGCCGCACTCATAGGTGTTGAGGGTCTTTTCACCCCTTGTCCGGGGAGCAAGAATATAGGCTATTATAACGGGAATTAGAGTAAACAGGATGGCGACAAAAAAGAAAAGCGCGACCGGGAAAAATTCTTCTAAATTATTCATAACTCGAGAGCTTTGAAAAGTACCCCTACTTTGTCATTGCCGCGTAGGCTGGAATCCAGAAGTTGTTGAAAGGACTGGATTCCTGCTTTCGCAGGAATGACGATTTGCCGAATTTCAGGAGTAATTCAAAGCTCTCAACTCAGCTATATGTTGCTATTCATCAAAAATAGCATAATATCTTGATGACCATGCTCGCGACGCGTTGAAAGGATAAACAGGTGCAGCCGTTCGCGGGACATCTATACTTGCGTCTGCACCGAAGTCAAGAGATCTTTTGCATAAATGTACGGAGCGACTAAAGATTCATGTCGATCCCTCCATTAGACTTCTCAGGCCTTCTTGCCGAATAAATTCGCTTTCAATGAGGCAATAATAGGCCGGAGGGTGGAATGGGCGTGAACTGCCGCAGATCTATACTGTATAGATCACGCAGAGAGCCGTCGAGGTGTGACAACCGACGCCCGGCCGAGGGAGCCGGGCGTCAGCGAGCAGGTCACTTCTTGGCGAGCCCTTCCAGTTTTGTTCCATCGATCTCGACCACCAGCACCCCGATCGGCTTCCCATCAAAGAGGACGGGAACCGAAATCTGGATTAAATAGGCCTTATCCTCCAGCCCCGGCAGACCCTGCCAGTCGTAGCCGCTGAGGAAGGGCACATCGAACTTCGAGGAGCCCTTGTGGATGTAGCTGCCGGTCTTATCGGTGAAGGCGACCTTCTCTCCATTGGCCGCATTCAAGAAGGCCCCGACGGCGATCCCGTTGGTCTTATCCAGTTCCCCCTTGATAAACTTTGCCGCCTCGTTGTTGATGAAACCTTGAACTATGGCATCGCTCTCGGGCACCGTTTTCCACTTCGCATTGTCCATGCCCGGGAGCGGGCCCTTCTTGTTTTGAGCGAGCACAGCCTCAACCACCATCGGGCTCGCCGCCATGCCCTTGGCGTTCCAAACCTGCCAGGTGATCTTCTCCTGGATATCCTCCATGACCTCGAAGCATGACCCCGCCCAGGACAGGTTCGCCGCCAGCACCACCAGTGCAACAAACACCACTCCCATCACACGTCGCATACTTCCTCCTTTCGTGGCTCACGCCACCGCTGTGATAAGCACCTTCCTTTGAGCGATATGAGCGTAACATAGGGAGGTGCTTGTTTATAGTATGAAAAATTTGCCGCCCCTTTCGAGTGTAAATTTATACGAAAGGCTTGGCAACGCTCATGAAAATACTTCCCGACCGATCCGGCGCCGCCCGTAATCAAGAAGTTCATGTCGATCCCTCCCTTAGACTTCTCAGCCCTTCTTGGCGAATAATTTCGCCTTCAACGGGGCAATCACGGGCCAGAAGAAGATGATAATCGCTGCAACCATGAGCGGCAATGCCAAAGGCAGCGTAAAGAATACCAGCGGACTGCCGTGTCCGATGATCAGGGCCTGTCTCATGGACTGTTCCGCCATATCGCCCAGAACCAAGGCGAGCACCATCGGCGCAATGGGATAATCGAGTTTTTTGAACAAATAGCCAAGAACGCCGAAGAGCAACATATAGTAGACGTCGATCATCCGGTTATTCACCGCATAGGCGCCGATGGCGCAAACATAGATGATCAGGGGCATGAAGATCGCAAACCTGACCCTAAGTACGGCGGCAAAGATAGGCGCGAAGGCCAGGACAAGGAAGAAACCGACTATGTTGCCCATCCAGCAGCTCGCGATGAGCCCCCAGACGAAATCCTTGTGCTCCACAAAAAGCATCGGCCCGGGCTGAAGGCCGAAGATCATCAGGCCGCCCATGATCACAGCCATCGTGGGCGATCCCGGAATGCCCAGGGTGATCATGGGGATGGTGGCCGAGGTCCCGGCCGCGTGGGCGGCGGCTTCGGGGGCGATGATTCCGGCCGGGACGCCTGTCCCGAATTCAGCGGCATTCGCGCTAGCCTGTTTGGTAAAACCATAGGCCATAAAGGAGGCGGGCGTTGCGCCCCCCGGCTTGAACCCCATCCAGATGCCGATGAGCGTTCCCATGATGAGGGCCTTCGGATAGCGGATGATATCCTTCATCCCGTCCCCGATGTCCTTCAGGCCAATCCTCACCTTTATCCCTTCCACCTTCAGTCCTTCCTCGACGGTGAGAAATATCTCTCCCAACCCGAACAGGCCGATGACCGCCACGATGAAATGGAATCCGCCCATCAGAACGGCCGTCCCGTAGGTCATGCGAAGCTGCCCGCTGACGATGTCCATCCCCACTGACGCCAGAATGAAACCGAACAGGATGGCCGTCACAGTCTTGAGCGGTGATCTGCCGGTCAGCCCTACAAAGGCGCTGAAGGTCAGCATCATGACCGCAAAGACCTCTGCCGGACCGAACCTCAAGGCAAACTCCGCAAGGATGGGCGCAAAGAAGGTCAGTACGACAACGCCTACAATAGCCCCCACACCATGGGCAAGGAAAGCAAGCACGAGGGCCTTGCCGGGCCTTCCTCCCTTGGCCATGGGGTAGCCGTCGAAGGTGGCCGCCACCGCCCAGGGTTCTCCCGGTATGTTAAAGAGAATTGACGTGATGCTTCCCCCATAAAGGGCCCCCCAATAGATCATGGACAAAAAAATCATGCCGGATGTGGCCGGCATCGTGACCACAACGGGAATGAGGATGGCCACGCCGTTTGCGCCGCCCAGACCGGGCAGCACCCCCACGATAATCCCGAGGATAAGTCCGACAACGACTACCATGAGGTTGTAAGGCTGCATCACGACACTAAGACCCATCATCAGATTGTTTAAGTCTTCCACCATATCGCTCACCTCTATTAATCGGTTTGTCTGTGTCGGAGATGGTTATCAGATCACTCCGTCTCGTCTCTCTTAGAACCGCAGTAGATATCCTCCCCACAACCCCTGGGGCAGCGGAATCAGAAACAGCTTGTCAAAAGTGATATAGAGCGACAGCGGCGCGATAATGCCGACGAGAAGGGTCGTTGTCCACCCGATCTTTCCCACAGCGCGCATATAGAATCCCAAAAACAGGGCCGCCGCGATGTGAAGCCCGACCAATTCCATGATTATGACCATACCCGTTGACGGAATCACCACCCAGAGGATGGACTTTAAGGCCCCCGGCGGCATCAGAGGCTTGCCGGCCCCCTCCTTTCTGTACAGGGTAAAGTTATTGGAAAAGACGATCAGGGAGGATATGACCACACCCACCCCCAGATAGAAGGGGAAAAAGCCGGATTCCGGACCGCTCATTCCCCACATAAAACCGAGTCTTATCGAATCGGCGATGACGATGACGCCGAGAAGCATAAATGCCAAGGAAACTCATATTTCAGCCTTTCTCATACTTCCCCCTTTTAGAGAGTCCGAATTAAAAGGTATGGAGCGAGATTCCCATCTCGCTCCATTGATGTCAATTCGCTGTCATTTCTTCAGCAAGTTCCCCTTCGCCATGAGGTCTTTGGTAATTTTTTCTTTTTCTTCAAGCCACTTTACATAGTCAGGTCCCGACAAATACGCCGCCTTCAGACCCATGTCCGAAACGTACTTCTGCCATTCGGGCGTCTCCGTCACCTTCTTCATCACGTTGAGGTAATACTCCTGCTGTTCCTTGGTGATGCCCGGGGCCCCGAATATCCCCCGGAGCATCAGATAGCTCATGTCCACTCCTGTCGCCTCTTTCATGGTCGGTATCTCCTTCCAGAGAGGAAGATTGATCCGTTCATGATCGATCGTCGCCAGCGCCCTCAGCCGCTTCGCCTTCCAGTGGCTCACCGCCTCCGCGGGGTTGTTCACCGTGGAGTCGACATGCTTGCCCACCAGTTGAACTGCCACATCTCCCCCACCCTTGAAGGGAACATAGCCAAACTTCACCCCAAAGGCCTGCTCTATCTGGACGGTGATAATCTGGTCCTCCTGGGCGGTTCCGGTTCCCGCCATATTAAACTTACCCGGTTCCTTCTTCACCGCATCCAGATACTCCTGGGCGTTCTTGTACGGCGCTTCCTCGTTAACCCACAGAACAAAATAATCCAGCGCCAGTCGCGCCACCGGCGTCATATCCCGCCAGCTGAAAGGCAGCCCCGTCGAAAGCGGGGTCGTGAACAGGTTGTCGAGCGTGATGATGATGGTGTGCGGATCCTTGCTCTTACCCTTCACATAGAGAAATCCCTCCCCGCCTGCCCCTCCGGACTTGTTAATCACAATGAACGGCGTCGGCGAGAACTTGTACTTGCTTATGAGCGGCGAAATGAACCGAGCCATCACGTCCGCTCCCCCTCCCGTACCCGCCGGTACAATAAATTCGACCGGTCTCGTAGGCTCCCAGGCGCCTGCCGTTCCCATGGAAAAGCTGATCAGAACCAGGGAAAAAACCATCGCTGCGGCAATTCTGCACACTAAAAATCGTTTTTTCATACAGCACCTCCTTTTGTTTGAAAAACTTTTCGAACTTCCAGCCGCCTATTATTAAACGCTATAACTTTGACGTTCCCGTAAAAAGGCGTCACACCGGTGAAAACCGGTGTCCAGTGTTTTTGTAACGCGTTGAAATCTCTGGCTTCCGGTTTTCACCGGAATGACGATTCTTGGGCATTTTCGACTTTTTACGAAGTCGTCAACTTTGACGTTCCCGTAAAAATGAATTTTCCCCCTCCTCTAACGGCAGGGAATTCCCATTTTCACCCCCCATCCTCGCCCTCCCCCGTCAAGGGGGAGGGCATTCCGGGCTTTTTATGAGAACATCAACTTTCTCCTCCCCCGTCCAAATCAGGCTTTCTGCCTGGTAGTAGGAACAGGAGCCGCCACCGCTATCGCCTGTTTAACCCGCTTGATCTTTTCATCCACAAAGGCCTGCATCTTGGCGATGTGCTCCGGCTTGAGATGGGCAAAACGGCCCTGATGCCGCATGTACTCGCTGACCGGTTTGTACTTCTTCGGCACGTTCGTGTATTTATACGTGCCGTTTTCCCACTCGTACAGCGACCACATGCCCGTCTCCACGGCAAGCCTTGCCATTTCGCGCGTCAGCTTTTCATCAAATTTCCACCCCTTGGGGCAGGGGGCAAGCATGTGCAGGAAGGTGGGTCCCGGCTGGCTCAGCGCTTTCCTTACCTTGTTCATCAGGTCCAGGGGATGGGCAATCGTGGTGGTGGCCACATATTTTACCGCCGGATGCCCGCCGATAACCAGTTGCGGAGGGTCTTTGGGGAAGAGGGTCTTGCCCTCGGGAATCTCCTTGCCGGGAGGGGTGAAGGTGGTATTGGCGCCATAAGGCGTCGTCGGCGATGTCTGGATTCCCGTGTTTGCATAGGACTCGTTGTCGTAGCAGATGAAGAGAACTTTGTGATTGCGGTACATCATTCCCGACATCGCCTGAAGACCGATATCCACGCTCCCTCCATCGCCCGCCATGACGATGATATTCGGGAACGGCCCGGCATGCCTGCCCTTGCGCATCGCGACCTTGAAGGCCGCCTCGATTCCGGATGCAACCGCCCCGCCGTTGGTGATCTGCGCATGGATCCAGGAGACGGCATAGGGGGTGCAGAGATAGCTGGCGTTGGCCACATACATGCAGCCGGTGGGGCCGATGAATATGGTATCCTTCCCCGCCGCCTTCGCTACCAGCCGGTAGTTCAGCGCCGGGCCGCAACCGGCGCAGGTGCGATGCCCCGGCACATACTGCTCCGGCCCCGGCACGCGCTTAAATGACTTTACAGGCTCTAACTGCTGATATTTATAGTCAAATGCTTGCATGTTTCCTCCTTATAATATATTGGGTCATATGCTCGTTACATCCCAATCCAGTAGACGTATCTCCGTGTGCGTTTCTCCTTCACCATCTCTGAGAGGACTTTCGCCATATAATCGAAATCGGCGGGCCAGATGGTTTCTCCGCCAAGACCGGCCATAAAGGATGTGACCAGAGGCCTGTCGTCCAGATCATAAAGGCTTGCGCGGAGCTCGTGAATCAGGTTGCCGCCCCTCATTGCCCCTCCATAGGACGTGCTTGTCTCAACTACTCCTACGGCCTTAACATGACCCAGGGCCTCGGCAAGCTGGTGAGTAGGCCACGGGCGAACCCAGCGCAGCCGCGCCATACCGGCCTTCACTCCTTTTTTACGGAGGTTATCCACTGCCGCCCTGCAGGTATTGGAATGGGCGCCCTGAATGAAGAACGCTATTTCCGCGTCCGCCAATTTGTGTTTCTCAACGAACGGATCGTAGTTACGTCCGAAGATCCGGCTAAAATCCGCCGTCGCCTCTTCTATGACCTTGGGGACCACCAGGAATGTAGCCGCCCGCTGGGCATCCATGGGCGCGCCCTGATCCGGCCTGATCTGCGGACCGTGGGAAACCGGGTGGGTCAGGCTCAGGGGGCTGATCGGCCGATAGGGGGGCAAAAACTCCTTCACCTGTGACTGTTCTCCCAGGGTTACCTTGTCCGGTATATGGGAGATGAAATAACCGTCCTGGCACACCATCTGGGGAAGCATCACGCGGTGGTCTTCTCCGACACGGTAGGCAATCAGGGTATTGTCATACACCTCCTGCGGAGAGCAGGCCCATCCCAATAGCCAGCCCTGATCCCGGGTACACATTGCATCCGTGTGTTCGGAGCCGAAATCGCCGGGGGGATCGAGCGTCCGATCGGCGATCGCCATCTGCGCGGGATAACGGCCGCCGGCCATGGGGCTGTAAATTTCCATCGCGTAGGTCACCCCGACTCCTGAACTGCCCGTAAAGGCGCGGGCGCCAGCCGCACAGGCTCCCAATACCACCGATAACTGCGCATGCTCACCCTCGCCGTGGATGAATTCCGCATTCAATTCACCATCGGCGACCATTTTAGCGAGCTCCATCATAATCGCCGTATAGGGCCGGATCGGGAAAGAACAGATCACTTCTACTTCGGCCGCCTTTGCACCCTCTGCAGATGCGCGGCAACCTGTCAGCATTTTTGCTTTCGCCATAGTATTGTTCCTCCTTTAGAAAGGTTTATCCAAACGAACCACTCCATCCTCAAAGTCGAGTTCAGGCGCCGCGGTGAGCGCCCCGGACGGACACTCCTGGATGCAAATCTGACAACCCTTGCAGAAATTGTTAATCCACTCCATAACGTCATCCTCTTCCTTATACACCCAGCAGGCATCCGGGCAGGACAGATAACAGATCAGGCAGCGGGTACATTTCTCATCGTCCTTAACAGGGCGGACAATCCGCCAGTTTGATGTCCTAAACAAATCCTGCGTGCATACCGGCGCCGGAGTAACGGCGCCAAAAGGCACTGCTCTTTCCTTGGGAACGTTTATTGTCCCATACCCGGGAAGTTCTTTTGCCATGGCATCCTCCTTGTTCATCTATTTTGTTTAAGTCCAGCATTTCAGCTTACCCGCCAAGGGAATACTCGGTGCGGGCCTAACCTAATTTCCTGATCTTTACCTCGTTGTATCCCCGTTCCATACCGGAGACATCACTGGCAACCTTGGCGAGATTTTCTTTCTTGATCATGCCCGTAACCTTCGCCACAGCGCCGACAATGGGCGCCGCAATACCCTTGCCGATACCGGCGGTATCAACGCCGCCTTCCGAACCGGAAAAATCTATGGTCCTGACTCCGGTGATTGCGTCTGCATCCACCGTGGCAATCGTCCCCAGCAGATCGGCATTGGGAATAAATTTCAGCATGTCATCAATGGAACGGTTGGTATTGATGACGAGGGTTCCGCCTTTCGCCATACCCCTCAATATATCAATGCCCTTTATGATGGTCGGCTCAATGACAACAACCACTTCCGGTTTATCATTCGTGTAGACGTACTTGTGTTCAATCTCCTCATCGCTGAGCCTGACATATTTGCGGGTCGTAACGAGGACGCGGTCCGGCAGGTCCTCATAATTATCGAATGCCTGCGCATGCTTGCCATCCATTTGAGCGGCTTGGGCAAAAAGATTGATGACGTCCCGCCCTTCTTTGTCCATGGTCACTCCCCGCGTCCAAACAGTAATTTCGCGTACCTTTGCCATACACACCTCCTTGACGTTCTGAATAAATGGGATAATACTTTTCTCTGCGTTTCCTAAATATTACCGAACTTATACAGGAACATAAACCACCTCCTCCCTATTTGTTAAAGATAATCCCTTCTATATCTTCTAAGTGCTGCAGCATCGACTTTCGGGCGGTGTCACCATCGCCGTTTTTGACGGCAGAAAGAACCCGATGATGGCCTTCCAGAGATCTTGTTGCCCGCTCGTCATTTTCGTCCTCCGTAAGATATTTTTCGCGCGACTTTTTTAAAAGATCGATCAGGACGACGATAAGGCGCTCCATGACCCGGTTCTTCGTCGCTTTGACCATAAGATTGTGGAAAGCGGAATCGGTTTCGATAATGTTTTCTCCGCGTCCAATACACTCCTCCTGCTTCCGCAGTATCCTTTCCATCTCTTCAATTTCCTGCGGCGTGGCGTTTTCCGCCGCCAGCTCGGCGACATGGGGTTCGATAATTTTCCGGATGTAGAAGATGTCGCGAATATCATCCTTCTTATTAAAAAGGGCTGCCGCCAAAGGCTGGATCATAGCCTCTTCGCTCGAAGCAAGAACAAAGGTGCCGTTTCCCTGGCGGCATTGAAGGAGCTTCATCGATTCCAGGGTGCGGATGGCTTCCCGGACCGTGGTACGGGATACTTTGAAGGCTTCGGTCAATTCTCGTTCCGAGGGGAGCTGATCGCCTCGCTTCAATTTTCCCTCTTCAATGAGAACAAGGACTTGTTGCACGATGTCCTCATATGCCCTCTTTTTCTCAACAACTTTCAGCGATGTCTTCATATGCCCTCTTCTTCTCAAAGATTTTCAGTATTGCCTGACTATTCATTTTTATGAAACCTTAAAACTTTGACGCTCTCGTAAAAAGTCGTCACACCGGTGAAAACCGGTGTCCAGTGTTTTTGTAACGCGTTGAAATCTCTGGCTTCCGGTTTTCACCGGAATGACGATTCTTGGGCATTTTCGACTTTTTACGAGGCCGTCAAACTTGAATGACCCCGTCCTGTGTACGGGGAGCTTCACTTTCCCGAAGCTCCTTAAGTGCGGCTCTAAAATGCGCCGCAGACACTAAAAGCTTACCGGAGGTTTTCGCCTGCTGCTGATTAATTAACTCGGCGATAGCCAGCGTCACCGCCCTTTTGCAGATAAAAGCGATATGGGAGCCGACCATCCCTTCAGTAAGGCCTGCCAGCTCCTCAAGATCCACATCGCTGCGCAAGGGTCTTCCTCTGGTGTTGATGCGAAATATTTCCAATCGTTCTTTCTCATCAGGAACATTAAACTTGAGAATATAATCGAGACGGCCAGGCCGCATCAGGGCCGGGTCGAGCAAATCTTCACGATTGGTAGCCCCGATAACGATGACCTGAGACAGATCGCTCAACCCATCCAACTCGTTGAAGAACTGGCTTGCCATGCGTTCAACCGCCCCTGCGTCAGTTTCTGCACCTCGCTTCGGCGCCAGGGCATCTATCTCATCAAAGAAGAGAATGGTCGGGGCAGATTGCTTGGCTTTTTTAAATATCTCATGCAGCGCCTTTTCCGATTCCCCCAGCCACTTTGAAAAAAGCATGGAACTTCCGATGGAGATGAAATTCAAGCTTGTTTCTCCGGCTAAGGCCCTTACCATAAGGGTCTTGCCTGTTCCGGAAGGACCGGACAGAAGGATGCCGCGTGACGAGACCTTGCCCAAAGCGAAAAGTTCAGGATACTTCAGAGGCCAATCGACGATGGAGATGAGCGTCTCCTTAATCCTGGCCAGTCCGCCGACGTCGCTGAGCTTTAAGGTAGACCTTTCGTTGAAGAATTGACGGGTTGCCGTAGGTTCGACCTCCCGGAGGGCCGTCAAAAAATCTTCCCTGGAAACCTGCATATGCTCCGGAGTAACGGGGAGACGGTCGGAATTGCCTATAGCGCCCACCGGCAGATATCTCCGCACGGCAGCCATGCCCGCTTCCTTGCACAGCGCTTCTACATCTGCCCCCACAAAACCGTGGGTGATCTGCGCAATCTGCTCAAGGTCCACATCTGGTGCAAGCGGCATACGGCGGCTGTGAATCTTCAAGATGGCCAGGCGTCCTTCTGCGTTAGGAGCCGAGAGGCCGATTTCCCGATCGAATCGGCCCGGCCTGCGCAGCGCAGGGTCTATCATTTCCGGGACATTGGTCGCGCCGATCACGAGAACATGACCGCGAGAAACCATGCCGTCCATGAGTGCGAGAAGCTGTGCCACAACCCTCTTTTCCACATCTCCCACGACCTCGGCACGCTTCGGGGCGATGGCGTCAATTTCATCGATAAAGATGACGCTCGGCGCTTTGCGCGTTGCCTCTTCAAATATCTCACGCAACCTTGCCTCGCTGTCACCGTAATATTTTTGGATAATTTCCGGCCCGTTAATTCTGATAAAATGGAGCTTCGCCTCTCCCGCAATGGCACGGGCAATGAGGGTTTTCCCTGTTCCCGGCGGTCCGTAGAGAAGCAGCCCTTTGGGCGCCTCGATGCCCAGTCTGTCGAAGATTTCCCCGTATCGCAGGGGAATTTCCACCATCTCTCGAACGGATCTCAGCTCCCGGTCCAATCCGCCGATATCTTCGTACGAAATGTGTGAGTCCGCCGCTTCGGTATAGTCGGGTTTGTTTACCTTGAACTTGGTTTGCTGGTTGATGATGACCGGTCCGGAAGGCGAAGCGCCATCAACGGAAAAGAAACGGTCCTTGCCCCCAAAAAGCGGAATATTCACTTTGTCGCCGGAAATAACTGCCAGTCCCTGAAGGATTTTGCCGATATATCCCAACTCGTTTTCGTCAGGCCACCAGTTTCCGGAATCCAGGGGGGTAAGCACTATGGCTGTTGCGGTTTGCCGAGGCGCCTTTTTAATCTGCACCGTGCCGCCTGTTTGAACCCCGGCGTTGTCACGGGTGTTCCTGTCAATCTGGATAAGTTTTTTGCCAAGGTGTTCGGGAAAGATTCCCGAAATTCTGGCGACAGTCTTTTTTTCTCCGATAATTTCCACAACATCGCCCAGAACAGCGCCCAAGGCCTTAGCGTCATCGGGGTCACAGCGAGCCAATCCCTTGCCAACATCTTCGATAAAGATCTCTGCGACCTTTAATTCCAGTTCGGTTGCCATAGACTCATCAAGCATCAAAAACCCCTATTAGATTTTATGTTATTACTGGACTGCTGGTTGGACCAGCAGATGATCATGCCTATTACGCCTTATTTTGTTTGTCAAGAAACATTTCTGTGCGCGGGGAGTATCACTTTGGAAATATCACGCTTTACAATCACCGGTCCTTTTGTTAATTAAGACGAGTAGCTTTTGCGGACAATGGGACGAGATGCGGAAGGACCCTGGGCTTCCCTCTGCGCGGGGCCATGAGATCAACGGTCAATCGGTCGCGGAACCATGAATCAACATGCCATCCTTAAAGTTACGGTCCTGCTCTTGCTGGTCCTCGCTGGTGTTATCCTTTTCTTCCATTACGACCTCTATATCTTCTTCATCAGCCGGAAGAGGTTGATTCACTTCGTGACTTCTTTCGGCCCCCTCTCCGTTCTGATCTTTATCGGCCTCCAGATCCTCCAGGTCATCGTGGCGCCGATCCCGGGTGAGGTCAACGGCTTCATCGGCGGCTACCTCTACGGTCCCGTCCTGGGGACGCTTTATTCCACAATCGGCCTTGCCATCGGTTCGTGGCTCGCCTTCCTCCTTGCCCGCTGGCTCGGCCTGCCCTTTGTGGAGAAGATCATCAACCCCCAGATCATCCAGAAGTACGATCACTTCATGGAGCACCGGGGAGCCCTTATCACCTTCATCCTCTTTCTGATCCCCGGTTTTCCCAAGGACGCCCTTTCCTATATCATCGGACTCAGCCACATGAAGACCTCGATCTTTCTCCTTGTCTGCACCTCCGGACGGCTCCTGGGCACCGCCATGCTCTCCATCAGCGGAAACTACGCCCGCAATGACCAGAATGTCGCCATGTTGGCCATTCTCGGGATCAGCGCCCTGCTCGTGCTTCTGGCATATTACTACCACGAGGAGATCCTCAACCTGGTGAGGAAAAAAAGGGCGCCCTGAAAGGAGAAAGGTTGAGCAGGTCTTGCCATGATCAGACATCTTTAAGGAGGTAGACAGCCTTGGAATTGATCTTCAATGAATTCATCATCATTTTTGTTCTGATCCTTGCGAACGGATTTTTCGCCGCCTCCGAACTGGCCGTCATTTCGGCGCGAAAAAGCCGGATTGCCAGCCTTGCTGCAGCCGGCAATCCGCATGCCAAGCTCGTAGAACAGATCCAGAAGGACCCCCACCGCTTTCTCGCCACCGTCCAGATCGGGGTCACGGTCATCGGTTCACTCGCCTCGGCAATCGGCGGCGCTGCGGCAATCCAGTACCTCAAGCCTTTGCTGAGGGCCACCCCCTTCCCGATTGTCCAGCGTGCGGCGGAGCCCCTCTCCATCGCTATCGTCGTGGTCGGGATATCGTACTTCTTCCTTGTCCTCGGCGAACTGGCCCCAAAGACCATCGGCCTGCAGTACGCGGACCGGATAGCCATGGGCGTCGCCCGGCCGATCCATTTTTTGTCGATCATCGCGGTGGTCGCGGTCCGGTTTCTCACCTTTTCCAACCGGATCATCCTTGCAATTTTCGGGATCACGCCGAAAGGGGGCCAGGCATTCGTAACCCGTGAGGAAGTTAACCAGGTCCTCTCGGAGGGAAGCGAAGCAGGCGCGCTGACCGAGACCGAACACCGGTACATCAAGAACATCTTCGAGTTCACCCACACCTCTGTCCGGGAGGTCATGGTTCCCCGGACCCGGATCGTAGCCCTGAACCTCGAGCTGTCGCGGGCAGAGATCCTCCGGACCGTCCAGGAGAACATGTACACCCGTTATCCGGTTTATCGAGGCGACATGGACCCTGTTACCGGTTTCGTCCACACGAAGGACATCCTCCTCGGGAGGATGTCCACGGGAACAGATTTCGACATCGCCGGGATCGTCCGGCTCCCCCTTTTCGTCCCGGAGGGAAAGAAGGTGAGCAGCCTCCTCAAGGAGATGCAGCGCAAGCGGATCCAGATGGCGCTGGTGGTGGACGAGTACGGCATCCTGAGCGGTCTCGCCACGACGGAAGATCTCCTCGAAGAGCTTGTGGGTGAAATCGAGGACGAGCACGACGTGGGCGAGGCGTGTCGGTTCCAGAAGCTACCTGACGGGAGCCTGCTTGTGGACGCGCTCCTCCCCGTCAACGACCTCGAGGATCTGTTGGGGGTCGATCTCGGCGATTTTCTGCCCTACGACACGCTGGCGGGGCTGATCCTGGATCGCCTGGGGCGGTTTCCGGAGAAGGGGGAAACCCTGGAATGGCAGGATTACCTCCTGACCTGCGAGGAGGTGACCGAGACCTCCATTCTGAAGGTCAGGGTCGCCCCGCTCGAAAAACCAGGCGGTTCCAAAAACGCCCCGGAGGAAAACGGGAAACCGGGAACTGGCTGAAACACAGCCGCAATTTCCTCTTACCTTCTGAGGCGCGGGTCGAGGGCGTCGCGAATCCCCTCGCCCAGGAGGTTGTAGCCTAAGACGGTGATCAGGATGGCGAGCCCCGGGTAGAGGGAGAGCCACCAGGCGATGTCGATATTGTCCTTCCCCGCCGTGAGGATGTTCCCCCAGCTCGGCGTGGGCGGCTGGACCCCGATGCCCAGGAAGCTCAGGGCCGACTCCGTCAGGATCGCCCCCGCCACACCAAGGGTCGCCGTAACCAGGACGGAGGCCATCGCATTCGGCAGGATATGCCGGAAGATGATCCTGAGATCGCCGGCGCCGACAGCCCGGGCCGCCAGGACGAAGTCCCGCTCCCTGAGGGCGATGAAGTCCGCCCTGACCAGCCTGGTCACCCCCATCCAGCCGGTCAGACCGATGACGATCATGATGTTCCAGATGGAAGGCTCCAGGATCGCGATTACCGCCAGGATGAGAAAAAAGGTGGGAAAACAGAGCATGATGTCCACGAACCGCATGATGAGGGCATCCGCCCAGCGGCTGTAATAACCGGCCAGGGCGCCGAGGATCGTTCCGATGAGGATGGCGATCCCGGTCGCGACGAAACCCACCTTGAGCGAAATCCCCGCTCCCCAGATCATCCTCGACAAAACATCCCGCCCGAGAGGATCCGTTCCGAAGGGGTGCCCCCCCGACGGAGGGGCAAGGACGTTCTTCAGGTCGATGGCGTTCGGATCGTAAGGGGCAAACCAGGGCGCGAGGAGGGAGACGCAGAAAAGGAAAAGAACGATGACGCTCCCCGCGACCGCCATCCGATTCCTCAGAAATCTTTTCCGGAAATCATTTCCCATCGTCTTCCCCATCAGGAAACCCTGATTCGCGGATCGGCCAGACCGTAAGAAACGTCGGCGATCAAATTGCCGAGCAGGGTGAGCACGGCGCCGATGAAGAGGATCCCCATGACGACCGGGTAATCACGGGCCATCACCGCCATGTAGAAGAGCTGCCCCATTCCCGGGATGGCGAAGATCGTCTCGAAGATCACGCTCCCTCCAATGAGCCCCGGCACGGAAAGACCGAGAATGGTGATGACCGGAAGCAGGGCGTTTCTCAGGGCGTGCTTGTAGATGACGATCCGCTCGGAAAGACCCTTCGCCCGCGCCGTCATGATGTAATCCTGGCGGACCACCTCCAGCATGTTCGCCCGCATATAACGGGACAGCCCGGCGAGCCCCCCGAATGCGGACAGAAGCACCGGCAGGATGAGGTGCCGGACCAGATCCCAGAAGGCCATCCCCGACGGCAGGTATTCATAGTTCAGGGAACGGATCCCGGAGATGGGAAGCCATCCTAAATGAACGCCGAAAAGGATCATAAGCAGGAGGGCGAGCCAGAAGGTGGGAACGGCGAAGCCGACAAAGACGAAGACGCCGGTGACCCGGTCAAAAATGGAATCCTGGCGGACGGCGGAGATCACCCCGAGCGGGATGGCGATAAGGAAGATCAGGAGCATGGAGAGGACGTTCAGGAGGATCGTGATCGGCAGTCGCTCCAGGATCTTGTCCGCCACCGGCCGGCGGTCCGTCGAAAAGGAGATCCCCAGGTCGAGGACCGCCAATTTTCCCACCCACCTGAGATACTGTTCAGGGAGAGGCTTGTCCAGGTCGTACATCGCTCGGAGCCGCTCCTTCATTTCCACAGAGGCGCGGGGGTTCATCTGGGTCTGAAGATCGGTGGGAGAGCCGGGCGCCTGGTGCATTACCGTAAAACAGATGACCGTGATCCCGATCAGGAGCGGCGCCATGAAGAGCAGTCTTTTGGCGATATAACGGAGCATCGTTTCTGATTCCCTCTCTTCTTAACCCGGCAAAGGGAAGAGCACTCTCACAGCCACTCCAGCAGTTTCATGGACCGGATGTTCTCCAGCATCTTCCTCAGGTTCTTTTCCGAATGGGATTCGATGGTGAGGATCGGCTTCAGGTTCCTCTCCCGAACCATCGCCAGCAGCTCGCCGAACGGGAAAGTCCCCTCCCCCACCGGCAGGTGTTCATCGGCCGTGCCGTGATTGTCGTGGATGTGGATCTCGCAGAGTCTCTCCCCCAGGGTCTCCATCCACTCCGCAAGCGGCGCGCCGGCGAAGGCGTTGAAATGCCCCGTATCGAAACAGAACCGGAATTTCGGCGAATCGAGTGAGTCGAGAAGAAGCCGCAGGTGATGGGGATCCCGCTCGTAGACGTTCTCCAGGGCGATGATCGTCTGCGTCTCCCGGACATACCCGCTGAGATGTCGCCAGGTCTCGAGGCTGTTGGCGAGCCACAGTTTTTCACCGGAGATATAGTATTTCTCGTCGAAGGAGGGGTGACAGACGACGGAACGCGGCCGGAACCAGGGGATCAGTTCAAAAACCTGCCGGAGTCGGTCCAGTGTCGCCTGCCGGATCCTGGGGTCGATCGCCCCGGGCCTCAGGTCCATAAAGGGAGCATGGAACGTGACGGAAAGCCCCGCATCCGTGAGGCGGTCGGCTATCTCTCGAAAATCGGTCTCCGGGAAACGATCGAGGTCGTGGTGGCTGAAACCGATCTCCGGATGGATCCCCTCCCGGATCACCATCGGCAGCAGCTTCTCCCGGAGGAGGTAGAAGGGCACATGAACCTGGACCTTTTTCAGAATCTCACGCATGCAGATCTCACCGAAGTTGGCTGTAGCGCTCCGTTTACCACAAGCGGCCCCTTTTCACAACCGGCGATTCAGGCCGGACGGCCATTGACAGGAGCCCCGCGTTCTGCTATTGAAAACAAACGGTTATTCTCGTGAACGTCCGCAGGACGAGGAGATGCGGCCCCCGGAGCCTTTGTTCCGGCAGAAAGGAAAGAGGAGGGAGATTGGCAAAAAAAAAGGAAAGCGAGTCGCGGAAGAGTGCGCTTCGGTGCGTCAACGCATCGCTGGAGAAAAAGGCGAAGGATCTCGTCATCCTCAACATAAAGGAGCTCTCCGCCTTTGCCGACTATTTCATCATCTGCAGCGGGAGCTCCGACCGGCAGGTACGGGCCATCGCCTCGGCGATCCAGGAGAACATGAAAAAAGCGGGGATCCTGCCCCTGGGCGTGGAGGGGGAAGCAGCGGGGAGATGGATCCTCCTGGATTACGACGACGTGATCATCCATATCTTCCTCGAAACCGTCCGGACCTTCTATGACCTGGAAAGGCTCTGGGCGGAGGCGCCCCGAATGGCCGTTCCCGACGAGACGGCTTCTCTGACGGCGTTGGCACGGGGGATGTAACCTTGAGAGAGATCCTGACCGGGATTGCCGACGTGATCTTTCCGCCCCGCTGCCTCACCTGCGGCGTCATCATGGAGTGTCACGGCCCCCTCCCCTTCTGCCCTCCCTGCTCGGCCGGGATCCGCTTCATCCGCTCCCCCCTCTGTCCCAGTTGCGGCATCCCCTTTGCCTCCCCGGAAGGGGAAGACCACCTCTGCGGGGAATGTCTCGTAACGGAGAGGTCCTATGCGGTCGCCCGTGCGGTAGGATATTATGAAGAAACGCTCCTGACGGCCATCCACCTGTTCAAGTACCGGGGGAGGACGGGGATCGGCAAGGTCCTGGGAAAAATAATGGCCGATTTCGCCGGCGGGATATGGGATATGAATGTCTTTTCACTGATCCTGCCGGTCCCGCTGCACCGCAAAAGACTGCGGGAGAGGGGTTTCAACCAGGCGGTGATCCTGGCGCGCGAGCTCTCAAAGAAGTTCTCCATCCCGCTCGACTTCACGGCGCTTCGGCGTAAGGTTCCGACAGCGCCCCAGGTCGGCCTGGGACGGGAGGAGCGGTCGGCGAACGTCCGGGGGGCCTTCGCGGTGAGGAAGCCGGAAAGGATTGCCGGCCGGAGGATTCTCCTGGTGGATGACGTCTTCACTACGGGGAGCACGCTGACGGAGTGCGCGGGCGTCCTCATGCGGGCAAAGGCGGAAGCGGTCGCCGTCCTGACTCTGGCAAGGGCCGTTCACGATCATGATATAGCGACTGTGTCCGCTCCGGAGCCGTTTTCCGGATAATGGCATGGGGATGGGGGGGAACTGAAAGGATGAAGAAGATTCTGACCTGGGAAGAACTTAAAAAAGAGGCGGATCGCCTCCGGGGCAAGGGAAAGAAAATCGCCTTCACGAACGGCTGCTTCGACATCCTCCATGTGGGCCATGTCCAATATCTCCGGGAAGCGCGCAAGACGGGGGACCTCCTTATCCTCGGCCTGAACAGCGACGCCTCCGTCCGGGCGATCAAGGGTGAGAAGCGGCCGCTGGTTCCCCAGGGGGAGCGCGCCGAGGTCGTCGCGTCGCTCATGTCGGTCGATTACGTCACCGTTTTTGACGAAACGACGCCGCTGAAGCTCATCGAGTACCTGCGACCGGACATCCTCGTCAAGGGGGGTAACTGGAAGGAGGAGGCGGTCGTGGGACGCGACGCAGTCCGTTCCTGGGGAGGAAAGGTCGTCATCGTCCCGATGACCGAAGGGGCCTCCACGACAAACATCGTGGAAAAGATCCGCCGGGTCTACGGGATAGTTTGAAATGATGACTATTTCCAGCCCCGTTCATTTTTTTCTTTACAAAATCCTCTCCATCATGTAAGAAGGATTCCCCAAATCGATCATTAGGAGATTAGGTGAGCGAAGTGCCGAAAACGACCCTGACATCTGGGAGAGTGGAGTTCTTCAGACACATGCTGGCCCTGAAGATCAACGACCTTCTGGGAGAGGCGGGAAAGACCGTGTCGGAGATGACGAGCAGCGCCAAGGAGAACTATCCCGACCCCAACGACCGCGCCTCCCTCGAATCGGACCGGAATTTCGAACTCCGGATCCGCGATCGGGAGAGAAAGCTGATCCTCAAGATGCAGGAGGCAATCAAACGGATGGACGACGGCGTCTTCGGGATATGCGAGGTCTGCAACGGACCGATTTCCGAAAAGCGGCTCATGGCCAGGCCGGTGACCACCCTCTGCATCGACTGCAAGATGAAGCAGGAAAAGATGGAAAAGCTCAAAGGGGAATAACCGCCCGTACTCCTGCGACTCCGAACGGCGACGTTCTACCTGCCGATCCCCTCTTGCTCCCCCTGTGCTACGGGGAGCGAAGAGGGGGTTTTTTTGAGGACCATGCCGGATGTTTGTCAGGGTTGCCATCCAGATCCCTTCCGCAAAGACCTTCATCTATGCCGTTCCCGAGACGTTCGTCACCGCCGTCGCCGTGGGAAAGCGGGTCCTCGTCCCCTTCGGAAAACGGCGCGTGACCGGCTACATCGTCGAAACCATGATCGAGGCGGTCTGCGACCGTACCGTCCGCGATATTCTCGATCTTCCTGATCCCGAACCCCTCTTTGATAAAGACGCTCTCGCCTTCTACGATTGGATCTCCCGTTATTACCTCCACCCGCTGGGAAAGGTTCTGGGCGAACTCCTCCCGGGAGGAATCGACGTGAAGAGCGACCGGTGGCTCCGCCTCGCCGAAATGTCCGCGACAACGGATCACCGCGTCTCTGCCGGACAGTGGGAGATCCTTGAACATCTGGCCTCCTGCCCGGAAGGTCTTCCCCTGAGCCGTCTCCGCAAGGCACTGGGGAAAGGCGCAATCTACGGCGATCTCCGTCTGCTCGAAGCGGCGGGGCTGGTGGTCTCCGAGGAGCGCCTGAACCGGCCGCCGGTCCGGCCTAAAAAGGAGAAATGGGTCGGTCTGACTGCCGAAAAACCCTTCGGAATCAACCTGACCGCAAAGCAGTCGGCCATGGTCGAGTTTATTCGGGAGCGTGGTGAGATACCGGTCAGCAATTTGCACGCATTTTTCAAGAATTCTGCCTCGTTTCTCAGGAATCTGAAAGGAAAAGGCGTCATCCGCCTCTATGAGAAGGAGGTTGTCCGCGGACCGGGCAGCGCCCCGGAGATTGGGAACAGCGGGAACGGGATCACCCTGAACGAGGCGCAGACCGCGGCGCTCGACGAGATCAGGGAATGCCTCGCCGCGGGCCGGTTCTCCCCCTGCCTCCTCCACGGCGTGACGGGAAGCGGCAAGACCGAGATCTACCTTCAGGCCGTCGCCGAGATCCTCCGGGGCGAAGGCGGCGCCATCTATCTCGTCCCGGAAATCGCCCTCACAGCGCAGCTACGCTCCCGCATCTGCGGCCGCTTTCCGGAGCGTGAGATCGCGGTTCTCCACAGCGGCATTTCCCGGAGCGCCAGGTATGACCAGTGGAAGCGGATCAGGAGGGGAGAGGTGCGGGTGGTCGTCGGCGCCCGTTCAGCCCTCTTTGCGCCGGTTGAGAACCTCCGGCTGATCATCGTGGATGAGGAGCATGACCCTTCTTACAAACAGGACGACCGGCTCCGTTACAACGCCCGCGATCTCGCCCTGGTCAGGGGCAGGTTCTCAAAGGCGACGGTGCTCCTGGGGTCCGCCACGCCGGCTATCCAGAGCTATTTTCACGCGACCGAAGGTCGTTACCGCTACCTGACCCTCCCCGCCCGGATCGATGACCGGCCCCTTCCTCTTGTCGAGGTGGTCGATCTGAGAACGGAAAGGAACGAACAGGGCCTGACGCCGCTTCTTTCCCGCACCCTCATAGAGGCGATCCGGAAGACCCTGGATAGCGGGAAGCAGACCCTCCTTTTTCTCAACCGCCGGGGTTTTCATACATATCTCTTCTGTCCGGACTGCGGCCACGCCTTCTCCTGCCCGAACTGCGATATCGCGCTCACCCACCACGCCGCCGAGGGCGTCCTGAAATGCCACCACTGCGATTTCACCGTAAAGGCCGCCGACCTCTGTCCTGCCTGCCGGGGGAACCGCGTCCGCAGCTACGGCGCAGGAACGGAGCGGGTCGAGGAGGAAGCAGGAAAACTCTTCCCGGGGGCCCGCATCACCCGTATGGACAGCGACACAACCTCCCGGAAGGGTGATTCGGAAAGGATCCTCCGCGGTCTCGACCGGATGGATATCGACATTCTCATCGGCACGCAGATGATCACCAAGGGACACGACTTTCCGGAGATTACGCTGGTCGGAGTCATCGCTGCCGACGCCTCCCTGAACATCCCGGATTTCCGGGCCGCCGAGCGGACCTTCCAGATCCTGACGCAGGTGTCGGGACGGGGCGGCCGGGGCGATCAGCCGGGCAGGGTCGTCATCCAGACCTTCAACACCGGCCATTACGCCATCCGCCGGGCGCAGGAGCACGATTATGCCGGATTCTACGCCGACGAGCTCCCCCTGCGCCGGCAGTTCTGTTATCCCCCTTTCTCCCGCCTCATCGGTCTCCATTTCTCCAGCCTGAAGAGGGAAGAGGGAAAGAAGGCCGTCGCAGAGATCGGCGCCCGTGCCCGGGAGCTGGCCCGGACTCTCGCCGGCGGGAAGGCGGACGTCATCGGCCCCGCCGAATCCCCTCTCGCCCGGATCAGGGGGAGGTACCGCTGGCAGCTCCTCCTCCGGGGGAAGCAGAGCGGCCTTCTCCATCTCCTCACGCAGAGACTACTGGAAGGGGCAGGACGCGACGGCCTGGATATCCAGGTGGATGTGGATCCCGTCAACTTCATGTAGGAGGTTCGAGATATGCCCAAACCGCGCCTTCTTTTCATGGGAACGCCCGACTTCGCCGTCCCGGCCCTGAAAGGTCTGCTCCTAAATGGTTATCCCGTCATCGGCGTCGTCACGCAGCCCGACCGCCCGCAGGGGCGGGGGCGGGCGACGGCGCCCCCTCCGGTCAAGCTCCTCGCCGAAAGTCTCGGTCTGACGGTCCTTCAGCCGGAGAAAGTGGGACACTCTTCCTTTCTCGAAATTTTCCGGGAGGCCGCACCGGATCTCGTGATCGTCGCGGCCTTCGGTCAGATCCTCCCCAAAGAGATCATCCGCGGCCCGCGGCAGGGCTGCATCAACATCCACCCGTCGCTCCTGCCGAAGTACCGGGGGGCGGCGCCGATCAACTGGGCTCTGATCCGGGGCGAGGAGAAGACCGGCGTCACGATCATGCGGATGGACGAGGGGGTCGATTCCGGCGACATCCTCCTCCAGGAGGAGACGCCGATCAGACCGGAGGAGTCATTCGGCGAGCTCCACGACCGTCTCGCGAAAATGGGCGCAGAGCTGCTCCTGACCGCCCTCGTCATGCTGGAAACAGGCACGCTCCAGCCGCTGCCGCAGGACCACAGACTCGCAACCCCGGCCCCCCGCCTTAGCCGGGGGGATGGCCTGATCCGCTGGAACGCGGATGTGCGGAGCATCGTTTCACTCATCCGGGGGCTCTCCCCCCTCCCCTGCGCCTACACCTTCTTGGACGGGAAGAAGCTGAAGGTTTTCGCGGCTGCGATAGAGGAATCGGCCGTCGTGGAAACGCCGGGAACGGTCGCCGGAGAGACCGCCGCCGGACTCCGCATCGCAGCGCTGAACGGGTATGTCTTATTGAAGGAAGTCCAGTTGGAAGGAAAAAACCGGCTGCCAATCCGCGATTTTCTTATGGGCTTCCGGATCGTTCCCGGGCAGGTTCTGGGCTGAGAGGTGCAGGGCATGAAAAACTCCCCCCGTCGGCTCGCTGTCGAGATCCTGAACCGGATCGATGAGGCTGCGGCCTATGCTGAACCCCTCTTGGATGCCGCGCTTTCCGGAACGGCGCTTGCGAACCCCCATGATCGGGGGCTTCTTACCGAACTCGTCTACGGCACGCTCCGGATGCGGGGCCGTCTGGACTGGATCATCGGTCAGCTCTACCGGGGGGATGCCGCCGCGCTGGAAACAGGGGTCCGGAACATCCTCCGGACGGGGCTCTACCAGCTCTGGTACACCGACCGGATCCCCCCCTTCGCCGCGGTCAACGAGGCCGTCGGCATCGCCAGAAAGACCTGCCCCGCCGCCTCGGGGCTGGTGAACGCCCTCCTCCGGACCGCCCTCCGGAAGAAGGACGCCATCGCCTGGCCCGATATGGCCAAGGACCCCGGGAAAGCGATCTCCGTCATCCACTCCCACCCCCGGTGGCTCGTCGAGCGCTGGCTCGACGAGTTCGGCATCGACGAAACCATTGCGATCTGCCGGGCGAACAACGCCGTTCCGCCGCTTGCGCTCCGTGTAAATTCTCTGAAGGCGTCGCGCGAGCAGGCGGTCGCGGCGCTCGCACAGGAGGGGCTGACCGTCGAGCCGACTGCCTTCTCCCCTGACGGCTTGCTCCTCGCCTCCCCTGCCGCCAGCCTCCGGGAGACAGCCTCCTGGCGGAAGGGGCTGATCCGGATCCAGGACGAGGCCTCTCAGCTCATCGCCCTTCTTCTCTCTCCGGAACCCGGCGAGAGTCTCCTCGATCTCTGCGCCGGGACGGGGGGAAAGACCCTTCATCTGGCCGCACTCATGGAAAACCGGGGCAGGGTCACGGCGGTCGATCTCCACCCGGACAAGCTTCGGCAGCTTCAGGAAGAGGCAGGAAGGCTTGGCATGACCATTGTGGAGGCATATGCGGCGGACTCCGCAGCGCCACCCGAGACCTTCGGGGGGATATTCGACCGGGTCCTTTTGGATGCCCCCTGCTCGGGCCTCGGCACGCTCCGGCGGAACCCGGAGATCCGCTGGCGGCTCGCCCCGGCGGACATTGAAAAATGTTCCCAGATCCAGCGACGTCTCCTCAGGAGCGCCGCGGACTGCGTCCGGCCGGGCGGCCGCCTCGTCTACAGCGTCTGCACCGTTACACCGGAGGAAAACGAGATCGTCATCGAGGATCTCCTCAAAGACCGCCCCGATTTCGCCCTGATCAGGTCGACGGCCACACAGGGCATCCCTTCTGCACTCATCGATGATGCCGGATTATTCCGGACCTTCCCCCACCGCCACGGCACGGACGGCTTCTTCGGCGCCCTCCTCATCCGCACCGCCTGAATGGACGGCCCTTTCGGCAAAGGATACCTCCACCTCCATACGCCGGTTTCACTCACCATATCCTCGCTGCTCATTTCCAACGATAAGATCGGCCAGAGCCGGGTTTCCCGGCGATTGGCCGCATCTGCCGGTTACGCAATAATTTCATTCAATCCTTCTATCGCTTGGGTCAACTCTTCCAGAGATGCTTTGCCGATGACTTTCCCGATCCTATCTACGGACAGTGTTCGGATTTGGCTGATCTTGATCCATGATTTCTTTGGTAAATTCCCGGCCTTCAGTTCAAGGGTCAGCGGGAACCCGGCCTTTTGCGGCTGACTTGTGATTGCCACGGCTATGACGGTACCTGAACGTTCATTAAATATATCGTGGCTCAAGATCATCACAGGACGCAAACCTGCCTGCTCATGGCCTCGCACAGGGTTCAAATCTGCCCAGCGAATCTCGCCTCTCAGTATTCCGGCCATTGGCTCGCATCCTCAGCTGACCCTTCTTCTGCCATAGCCCTTTCAAATGCCGGTTCGAGTTTGGCGCATTCCATCGATAGCCGGCTGCGCTTCATTCGGGTGAGTTTCTCGTCGACGGCTTCCTGAATTGCCTGGCTGCGATTTTGAAAAACATGTTCGCCGACCAGCCTGTCCAATTCGCCGATAAACTCTTCGTCCAATGTAATCGCAATCTTTGCTTTACCCATATTAGCCTCCTGTCTCCTGGTATTACATTATATCATACCGGTAGCGAGGTAAACAATTTTTTTCTATTCTTTTAGCGTAACGGTACGGATCACCGGTACGAGGAACGAGCGTCCGGTGAATTGATCAGTTGGTCATTTCTTATTTCTTGGGAAAATACTTCACGTTGCTTATATTTTTAAAATCTGAGTCCTGAGTCCAGAGAATGGCTTTGCATTCCTGCGCCGTTGCGAGAATGATACTGTCCGCCATTGGAAGATTATGCTCCAAACTTAGCTTTGAGGCGGCGATTGCCAATGGTGCGTTCAGATCCACAACCGTTCCTTTTTGCATTGCAACAGCCGCCTGCAGCGCTTCATTTTCACTGGACTCCCGGAGAATGACCTTGAAGACCTCGTATATCGTTACCGTTGGGACAACAAGCAAAGCCGAATCACTTAGCGGGGCCAGGAAATGCTTGGCATTAGGCTCATCTGCGAAGTATGAAAGCCAGCCGGAAGAATCTACGATATTCATACTCTATCTTCCTCTCGTTTGAATTCAGTATTGATGCCCTTGAGGAATCCACGGAGTTCTTTGATATCGCGTTCCGGTATAAGTTCAATACGTCCGGCATATTCGACAACCTGCATTTTTTGGCCCGGACGAAGATTCAATGCCTCCCTAACTGTTTTTGGTATAACGACTTGATATTTTGGCGACAAGGTTACTGATTGCATGTCAATACCTCCATCGATCTATTTTGTATTACGATATCATGATCGATATTGTTTTGTCAATTATATTGATGGCCAACAACAAGTTCACTGGCAGGGCGATAGCCCTGTCCAGTGCAACGCTTTGTTATAATTTTTTTACTTCCCTTTTCCTTGCCCCTTTCCCTGTCCCATACCTTTTGCACAAAATTCTTCTTTCGTAAGAACTCCGTCCTTATCGGTATCTCTTGAGTTAAAAATTTCCTCCGCATTGCCTCTGAGAGTTACCTTTCCGTCCTTATCGGTATCCATCTCTGTAAAACGTTGCTCGCATTTCATTTCAGGCCTGGGGTGTCCTGAGTAAAGACATGGCGGCTGCCTGTAATAACTGTAACACTCAGCGCAACTCCTAATACTGCTTTCCAAATTTTCATCTTTCTTCCTCCTTTATTTTTTTACTGCGGTATAACAGCAGCGTCATCATCATAATATCCATTTTCTGCTTTTTTGTGGCACGCCGAACAGTTTGACAGAGAACCGATCGATTGGCGTTTGACAACAGCCGGATCAATTTTTCGATGTTTTTTTCTGATGTAGGGAATCTCGGTTATTCTCATCGGAATCTGTCTGTCCAGACTTTTTATAATTTTGTGTGAAATCTCAGATCGTGATTTTTCAGCAGCATTTGTTTCGAGATAACCTGTAATAACTCCTTTTGCTTCGCTATTTAGATCAAACGACTGACCGAAATGGTTGTCAGGAGATGCAAGAATTTTCTTCCATCCATCAGAATTGAGCAGTTCCGGCTGATAAGCAAAATGACATGCCCCGCATTGTTCTTTGTAAACGGTATTGTTGACCGGTTTCAAATAATCTTCTTCATACTTTGATGACGATCTCTTTTCATCACCGTCATGTCCCTTTCCATGTTTACCATGTTTGCGATTTTCATCATGGTCAGCAAATCCGATTCCGACTCAGCGATGTCCGGTTAGGAATTTGCATAAGAGTTTAAGAATTTTGGCAAATCTGGTTCGTTTGGTTTTGGTGAAAAATAATTTGCATTCATGTGAAGATTTC
>Ga0315297_10000328_pt1 | contig 27345 bp, 35 predicted proteins | sample YL17G15_0_MG_FD_203628 | JGI IMG/M metagenome (GOLD analysis project Ga0315297, IMG submission 203628) | Sediment microbial communities from Yellowstone Lake, YNP, Wyoming, USA - YL17G15_0 | ecosystem: Environmental > Aquatic > Freshwater > Lake > Sediment | place: USA: Wyoming | collected...
AACAAAAAAGCGACTGAGTTAATTATCAGTAATTTTAAATTACCCCCCTTTAAGAATCCGAAAGCAAAGAGGTTAAAATTGATAAAAGCGAGGACGAAGATTTTTAAGCAAAGAGAGTTAATTACACAGGAAAAAACAGATGAAAATTTGTCCAGCTCTATACCATACAATTTACCCATACGCTTTGACGATCATTGAAGGCGGCTGGTTTACTTGGGCCAAGCAGACTATCATTGTCCAATGCCCTCAGGGTAATGTCTGGGTCAATATCTCAAAGGATAATATTATAGTTAACCGGGCCCGGGACTGCCCGATGCACAAGGAGCAAGATGTATTCCTGTTTTCGGAGTTTATCTCCGACTGTAACTACAATCCGGACCAGAAAAAGGTGTAAGTATCATAAGAGAAAGAATCAGATGTATAGACAAGAGGACCTTTGCGGCCAGTTCTGTCTAGATGCTTTCTATATTGCTTATCCTTATTGCCTGGCACTTTTATATAACTGCATATCTGATATTTTTGAAGTTAGATGTCCGAGTCTTACAGGGATTAAAATGAGGATAGAAAGGATCCCGCGCAGCTGGTTTAGGTCTCGACGAGCCTTAAAATGGATCCTGGGGAAGATTCTATTCCCTATTGACTGGGCTGACTGGCAGATAAAGATATCAGTAACAGAAGAAGGTAACTGTCCCTACTTAAAGATTCATGATGCAATAAATTTTAATCTTAATGATCCTAAGATTCTCTGTCCGGCATCTTTTCATACGATATTCCCGAGGATGAGAGGAGAGATCTGTTGTCCTGACGAAAGAGGGCAAATTTACCATATCAGATAGGAGAAAATATGGTTTTTGTAAAAGGACATAAGACTAATATTGGGAGGCGTTCCCTTGAACAATTATGGGAGAGGGTTAGTAAGGAGGAGAAATGAGAAAAAAAACTACTACTTGGAAAAATCAAAAGCATACTTGGGCAAAGTATAAATTCCCCGATACAAATAAACTTCCTATTTTGTGTTGCAGTAATTGCTCTAAAAATCCTTGTGGAGTGCTTTTATATAATAAAAAGTTTAATCTATTTTGCAAATATCATTCAAAAAGAATGTCTTCGCCCAAAGTAAGGAGGTAAACAGATGAAGAAGAAACGAGAATGTAATATTGAAACTTGCCCAATGTTCGTTGGTCTCTTCCTTGAAGGACAAAAGATGAGTGGGCAGGCAAAAGAAGCAATAAACAAGAAATTGATAAAATGGTTTAAGATGAGAAAAAGATTAAATTTTTTGCCAAGGAGTTTGGTTTTAACGAGATGGGTTCATAAAGACTGGAAATCAACAATCAAAACTTATGGATTAGAAATGTGGCTAAGGCATTATACATCTAAAAAGAAAATGGGAGAGTGCGATGTAACAAGGGAGTTAGGAGCAATTAAAGTCCGTATCACCATAGAACAAATTAAATAGCCCAACTAAAAAGGAGGGGGAGATGAAACTAACAATTACTAAAGATAGCTTACTTTATTGGCATCCTAAAGTTAGAAATTTAGATATTCCACAACCCCAAACTGAATTTATATTGTTATCTAAAAAAGAATACTATGCAACTATGGATAATATGCCAAAATCAATAATTGATAAAGTTGACAAAGTAATTGAAGAAAAATTTAAACTCCCAGTTTTTATAAGAACTGACCAAGCAAGTGGGAAGCATTCTTGGAAAGATACTTGCTATTATACTGGAGAAAAATTAGGTCTGCATCTTTTCAAAATTTGCGAAGCTAATCATTGTGCCGATGTCATAGGGTTACCCTTTAGGGGAATAGTGATAAGAGAATTTATAGAAATGGCTTCTGAATATACCGCTTTCTGGGGAGAGATGCCTGTTAGTCCCGAAAGAAGATACTTTATTAAAGATGGAAAAATACTTTGTCATCATCATTATTGGATTAGAGAAGCCATCCGCAATCCATCAGTAGAAAATTGGGAAGAATTAAGTGATGAAATGAACAAACAAACAGAAGAAGAAATAAAATTATTATCTTTTTATGCAGAACAAATTATTAAAGTTATTGATGGTTTTTGGTCAATAGATTTCTGTAAAGCAAAAAATGGGAAATGGTATTTAATAGATATGGCAACAGGGGAAAATAGTTGGCATCCTAATGATTGTATAAAGGCAGGTGAAAAATGATGGAGATTAAGGAAGCGATTGAGATATTAGAAAGAGTAAAGCAATATGGTGGTAGATTAGGATTTGAGAATTTAATTGAACTTGAAGCTCTTACCATTGCCATAGATACACTCTCCAAAATAGAAAATGCGGAGATGCCTCAGAGACGAATGAGATGCGTAGGAACATCTGACTGGAATGGAACTCATTGGAATGTAGATTTATCAAAAAGGATAAATCCTACAAGAGTAGAAAAAATTATGATGGATGACTTAATTGATAGTGGCTATAACCAATGCCACGACCTCTGGCTTCCGTATCATCTAAAGAAAATGGAAGAGAGGGTGGATGTGGAGAAGATAGAAACAATAATGAGTAAAATGAATTGCAGAAGAATTTGCAGTGAACTTGATTGTAGAAAGGTAGCCCAAGCCATCGCAAAGGAGATAAACAAATGAAGAAGAAAAGTTTGAAATTATTTATTTGGAGAGGTATTAGGGAAGATACAGATGGAATAGGTTTTGCAGTAGCAACCACAAAGGAAGAAGCAATAGAAGCAATTCACAAAATTAGTGAAGATTGGGAATGGACTGCTTATGCTGGCGAATTACTATTAACAAATCCAGAAGTTCATAAGCCGCCCTATGGAGGCTGGATTAGTGGTGGTGGAAAAAGTCCGTATCACCATAGCCCAAATTAAATAGCCCAACTAAAAAGGAGGGGGAGATTATTTTTGATGGGAGAAAATATAGAGAGAATATTCATTCTTATAATTCTTAATTTAATTGTTTATTTTAGGCTCTTGCGTTATGGATACATAATTGATGACAACTGTATTCCTCAAGGCAAAGGCAAGAATTTCCTACAGACTTTCTGGTGGCAACTGACAAGCCGTAAGTATTCTAATCTTCAGGTAGAACATCTGCAGCGCCTCGCAGTCCACATTATAAACTCCTGTCTTATCTATATAGCCTTTGGCAAGACCGATGTCTCATTTTTGGCAGCCTTACTATTCAGCGTAAATCCCTGGGGCAACCAGGTCCCTTGCTGGCTTAATGCTATTGGATATGGCATGTCCTGTATGCTGGTCCTTCTAATGGTAATCTTTAAGGGTTGGGCTTGGGTGTTTTATCTCTTTACCCTTCTTTGGCACCTTACACCGGCCTTTGCGCCTTTCTTATTTCTCTATATAGGTCCCTGGCAGAAGGTCTTTATAATCATTCCTTATATGCTTATTGTTTTTTTATCCAAAGGCAGAGTTCCTCTTTACAAGGTCCAGGATAACGCTACCATGTTTGAGAGAGGAAAATACGCCACCTGGCCACTCACACATATCTATCCTAAAAAATTTATCTTTATCGTTAAGACCTACGCCTACTATACCCTCAATATTCTCTTTCCCAGGAGGCTTGGCCTCTTTCACATTTTTGGATATTCTTTTGGTCTGGCTACTACCGATACTAACAAATGGCAAAAAGTCTGTCCTTTGTTTTTTGCCGGAATAGGATTGATGATTACGAATCTCTATTTGATCATAAGATTCTGGGGGACTCCTTTAAGCCTAGGTCTTTTTTGGTATAACCTGTTTATTGGCCAGTGGTGTAATTTTGTGATTCTCTATCAGACTATCACGGATCGTTATTCTTATCTGGCTCAGGTAGGGATGATGTTGGCTTTAGCTTATATACTCAGCATTATGCCTTATGGATACTATATAGCCGCCGTATTTTTGACTTTCTACACCACAAAGCTCTCTTATTACTTACCTGCCTTTAAATCGATGGAAGATTATATTGATATGAATTTGGTAGAATTCCCGGATAACTATGCCTGCTGGAATTGGGTGGGGATATTGGAATCTGGTAAGAATAGGAAATTCTCAGCCATCCGGGCTTGGGCTAAAGGATTGCATTACAGACCTAATGACTACCGGCTTAATTTTAACTTAGGACAGCTCTTAAGGATTATGGGTTATTTAGATGAAGCAGAGAAATACCTTTACCAGGCCGGTCTTGCACTTCAAGATGAGAAAAGGTTGGATCGCAGGTTAGGAGAGGTCCAGGCAATAGAGGAAGCCTTGGGGGATATAAAGAGAAGGAAAGCGGAGATCAAGGCAAGGCGCGCAGGGATTATAATTGACAGGCCCGAGGGTGGAATAATAAAGCCATAAGGAAATAGTTTGTGGGAGACATAATAGAGTTGAATTTTGGGTAACCCAACCGATTAAATATCGGCTCAAGGAGTGAAATGCTGGATCTCGAAAGCCAGTGCAGGTGGCCAAGTCCTCTTAAAGTGAGAGGTGACGAAATCCTGTTTATGTCTCCCGGTAAAATTCCATTTAAATCTTATGTCTGAAGAAAAGAACTGCTGGAAGATTTTAAAACTTCTTTCTAAACTAGCACAACCCAATAAGATTGAATATGAGATTGAGCATAAGGATGGGTTACCTTTTAAAGTCAAGAATTTAAAGATTGAGGAAATTTGTCTAGAGGAAAAAATAGATTTTATAAAAGAGATTTTGCCCGATTAGATAGGTCTTAAAGACCCGATTTAATAGGCAAGGATACACAATAAAAAAGCCGTATTGCTCTACGGTTAGTGTCCTTGCCTTTTTTATTTTATGGTAGAAGAAAAGATATTACCTGTTTCCTATATTCATGTAAGCATACCCCGCAAATTCCTGCAGAGATTACTCTATTCTCATAACTTCTTGACACCCAAAGAATATCGAAAAACCATACGGAATTTAAGGCAAGTGGAGAGGGCAATTAACCAGTTGTTTCATGTGCGTTCTATCGACGAGAAAATACTTTTAAAATCAAAGGCTTCAGGATAATGAAGTTGTTTTTATTCGTTTAATATATCATGCTTTAATCAGTATGGCCATAAATAAGGGTAAGATAAGGAAAAAGAAGAAGGTATCCGTCAGAAAAGTCCAGCGCGATAAAAAGGGCCGATTTGTTAAAGGATATCCGGGAAAACCTAAAGGCGCAAGATCTGCTTTCTCTCTTGAAGTCTTACAGGAAGCGATCAGGAAGGTAGAGAAAGAGGAAAAAAAGAGTTTATTTGAGCATTTCGTTCGCCAAGCCTTTAAGGATAACAATATCCTGATTGCCGTGATGAGGAAGTTTATCCCGGACCGCAAGCAGACTGACCTTGAGCCAGGAGACGACTTAAAGGACTTTTTACGCATCTATTTACCGAAGAAAGATGAAATTAAACCAAGTTAAATATAAAAATAACCGGCCATACATTGAATATATTCGTAAATCTGGAAAGATTGTCTTTGATGGGAGTAAATAATGGAGTGGAGGCCGCAGAAGAAACAAGAATTGTTTTTAAAATCCTCTATTTTTGAATTGCTCTACGGAGGCGCTAAGGGCCCGGGCAAGACCGATGCCCTGCTTTTTGATGCTACCTATCAGATAGAAAAGCCTTACTATAAAGCAATTATCTTTCGCAGGACCTTTCCCAGATTACAGGAAATAATTGACCGGTCTCATCGTTGGTTTGCCAAAAAAGCAGCATGGAATGGAGATCTGCGCCGGTGGACCTGGCCATCCAGGGCCTTTCTGCAATTTGGCCATTGTAAGAATGAACAGGACAAATACGATCACCAGGGCAAGGAATATCACTACATGGGTTTTGATCAGATTGAGGAATTTACAGAGACACAGTATTTATTTCTGACTGCTCAATGCCGTTCTGTCAATCTTGATATCACTCCTTTTGTTCGCTTGACTGCTAATCCGGGGAATGTCGGACATGCCTGGGTAAAGGCAAGATTCATTGACAAACTTACTCCGGATGGCAAACCTAAATATTTTAAAAGAGTAAACGACGAGGATATCGAGACTACTAAAGGCGATTCTGACGGAGTGGCCAGGGGCTATATTTTTGCCACCATTTATGATAATCCTATCCTGCTTAAAAATGATCCTGGGTATCTTGTAAGACTAAAATCCCTTCCCGAGAAGGATCGTAAAGCCCTTTTGGAAGGCGACTGGGATATCTTTGTCGGCCAGTTTTTTGAGATGTGGCGCAGACCCATTCATGTAATCCCATACTCAAGATTTATTGAGATGATTAACGAATTGCCTTTCACTAAATTCATGGCTTTAGATTATGGGTATACCAAGCCTGCCTCAGTAGGATGGTATTGCGTTCTGCCTGAAGGCAAGCTTATCCGATACAGGGAACTGTATGTTGAGGGTTATACTTATTTTGACTTAGCGCATTTAATCTTAAAGGCAAATGAGAAGGCCCAGGAGACAAATATTAAATACATGGTAGCGGATCCGTCTATCTGGGGGGATAGGCAGCACCATGATAAGCATCTTGAGGCAAAGGAAGGGGAGGCCAAAGGTAAGTCAGGATATCAGGTCATGCAGGAGATTATTGGCGATAGATTCCCGATAATCAAAGGCGATAACAGAAGGATTGTAGGTTGGGTGAGGTTTAAGGAGGCGCTTAAACCTTATCTTAATCAATTTAAGGAAGTAACTACGAGATTTTTAGTTACCGATATCTGCAAACATTTTCTCCGCACTATTCCCGGCTGTATTCACGATGAAATCAAACCGGAGGATTTAGATACATCTGGCGAGGATCACGGCGCAGATGAAGGAAGATATGCAATCATGTCTACCCCGGAGATCCCTATTTTACTTGGGCCTGAGCCTTCCAGGGCTGTGAAATTCTGGTCTACGGTAAAGAAGGATATTGAAAGATCGAAACCTTTTGAGGAAGAAGAAGTGCATGCTGTATCTGAAGAAGGGGCAAGGAGGATATAGTGTTTCATGTAAGAGAAGGATTCTGTTTTGATAAATTAGGAAACGGCGATGTCGGATTATATAAAGATGGTAATTTACTTTTAACTATTGATAAAGATAGCTGGTGTTCTGTAGTTGCTTCTATGTCTTCTCGAGGGGACAATCGAGAGAATTTTGAGAAAGCTAAAGAATTTCACTTTGGTCAGATTAGTTAGATTGGAGGGTAGGATGTTTGGTAAATGTAAAGGTTGTGAGATTTTAAAACAGGAGAACGCTTATTTGAGGAAGTTTATCGATAGCCTTCTGCTTAAATTAAATATGCAGCAGATAGAAGCGCCGGCAGAAAAGATCTCGGGAGTCAAAGAGCCTGGAGAAGAGGAGATTCAACTTGGCCCACACGCTGAGAGATTTGGTCTCGTGGATTAAACAGAACATCCGGGACTGGCGGATAAATAGATTAAGGAAAGGGGCATTAAAATACATAAATTTATTACATCGGGCCATGATCATAGAAGGATACCCGAGGCACAAGAGGAGACAATTCTGGAGAAAATTTATAAGTGATGGGATGTTTTATCAAGGGGAGGAATAGAATGGACTATGGAAAGCGTAGCAATGGCACCCCTAAAGGAAAGGGGTATTTTGGGGAAATTAAGGCCCCTTGGGGGAAAATATCTACGGAAATATCTATCGGAGTCAATATAGATGGTAAAGAGATAGAGATCCCGAGTCTTGTGCCTACTTTAGATAAAAGCGAAATAGATTATCTTATTAAAGGAGGTAAGCCAACGAAAGCTATTATAGATAAAGCAGTAGAACATGCAAAGAAGAGAACTAAAGAAAATAAAAGTCCCTTTGCTCAAGAAGGAGAACAGGCTTCTTATTCAGAGAGACAGCTAGGTAAAGAGGCCGGAAGGCAGATGGGTGCTAATAATTTAAGTCAATATGATGATCTTGGCGGGTTTCATGCTAATGAAGTTAAAGGTAATATAGTTAAGAAATAAGGAGACTTTATGGCTGACGATAAAGAAAAGAACGATAATCTATCCGAAGTAGAACAATGTCAAAAGTGGAGTAAGGACCGCGATACCATCCAGAAGAACAGGTCCTCTTTTGAGAAACAATGGCTGGTAGATATCTCTTTTCTCTACGGCAAACATTATTTTATCATAGATAAGATGGCTACCTCCGGCCTTGAGGAGAGGGTGCATTGGGAATTGAAGAATGAGTTGCGCCAGAAGAAGGTTCGCAGAACCTGTAATTATATCCTGCCGTTATTTAGAGCTTTACTGGCCCGGCTTTTAAGCATGAAGGCTAATATCATGGTAGATGCCACTACCAGTGCAGAGAGGGATAAATCTTCTGCACAAGTATCTCAGGAGGTCTTAGAGGATTTCTGGCAGATGGTAAATAAACATAATCCTAATCTCTGCCAGGACTATGCCGGGATGCTTATGATTCAAAAGAGGCTTTTTACATATATTCTGGCTATCGGCACCGGATATTTAAAGCCTTATTTTAATCCTAAAATTTATGCTAAGACTTTCTTGGAGAATGAGATTGTTGAACCGACTATGCCAATCGGAGAGGTAGAGACAAAGGTCAGGCATGCTTTCGATGTATTTGAGGATCCCATGAAGCAGTATAAGATTGAACAGTCAGTCTTAACCGTAGATGAGATTCAAGAGCAATACGATGAGAAACTTGAGCCTGAAGAGATTACTATGACCGAGGCAGAACAAAGGCTCATCAATCTATTGGAAGAGACCAAGACTGAGAAATACGAGAATGCGATCCGGATATTTGAAAGATGGAATATTCCCTGTTCTCGTTATCCCAAAGGCCTGTATGCGGTCCACACCAACAAAAAGATTCTATTTAAAGGCGATATCCCCGAGGAATATAAAGGCAGGATTCCTCTATTTAAATTTACTTATCTCGACCTTCTTTTTTCGTCCTTTGCTCAGGGGATGATCGAGCAAGTTATCTCTTTGCAGGAGGACCTTAACTATACCATTACCAGAATCGCTGCCTATAAGAAATGGATGGCCGGCAAGATTATGGTAGATAAGAATGCCAAGCTTGAGACTAAATGGGACGATGAGATCGGTCAGATCATTTATCATGCTAACGGAGTTATGGCCCCTAAATATGACGCAGGTCCATCAGCGCCTCAGTATTTGTTCGAAGATATAGCCAGGATTAGAGGCAATATGGAGGATATTGTCAGTGTCCATGATGCTTCTTTAGGCAGGATTCCCGAGCAGGCAAAATCCGGAGTGGCAATCGAAGCATTATCCGAAATGGATGCCGGAGCATTATCTCCGGACTTGATTACCATTGAGCAGCAGTTAGCTTTCTTTTCTGAGACAACCCTGGATATCATGGAGAAGAAATACACAGAACCCAGGATCTTAGGGATCACTGGAGAGGAATTCGGGGTAAAAGTAAGGACTTTTAAAGGAGAAAATGTCCAGGGCAATCGCAGGATTAAGATATCTTTAGGGTCTGCATTACCATCCTCAAAGATGGAGAGACAGAAATACATCATGACCCTCCAGGAAAAAGGTTACATCGATATAACCAAGGCCAGGGAATTATTGCAGTTTGGGGATGTAGAAGGAATTTATATTTCTTTGGATGAGAATTTGCAGAAGGAAGAAAACCAACATCTACTTGAGCCTGGCGTGGGTGTCAATGTAGAGGAGTGGGATGATCATACCATACATTTAAAGGTTATCACTGATTTTATGAAGACCAAAAAATATATGGGGTTAGATTCTGACATAAAGCAGAAATTCATCGAACATAGGAAGGCTCATCAGACTTATTTATTACAGGAGCAGGAGGCAGCTGCGCGGATGGCTCAGGGAGCAGCTGCACCCGGAAGAGGTCAATAATGCCTTTACCAGCGACTTCAGATGTAGGCAAGATTTATGACTTTTTAAAACTAGAACATAAATCCTGGCCACTTGCCAAAAAAAGGGCGGTGGCATTAGACCAAGCCAGGAGGCATGGAGCAGATATCAAGAAGAAGAATCCATACCAAGCGGCAGTCGATAGATCAAAGTGATTTTATTAACCATTCTACCAACCCCGATACGCCGGGGAGTAGAGAAAAGAGGAGGAAGGGATGTTTGAGTTATTAAAGATGCTTAAGGTTTTAGGATTGTTTATGCCGATTCTTTTTGAGGATTCTCCTACGGCTACTTTAGAAAAGGAATTAGGTCTTGGGTCAACTGGGGACGAGGAATTACTTAAAGACTTTACTCCTGCTGTTGGTCCGACTGAGGAAACCGAGGAAGCCAAGACTACCAGGATTGAGCAGGAGAAAAAAGATCATATCACCAAGAAAAAGGGGGATGCTGAGACCATTGAGATAGCAGGCCTCAAGATTAAGAAATCTGATCTGGAAGCCCACCAGATAGACCTGGGGGAAGGCCGCAAGATTACTTTAGCGGATTTAAAGAAGGGTTTTATGCTCAACGAGGACTACACCAAAAAGACTCAGGCTCTATCAGAAGAAAAGGAGAAAATCGGGGACCTGATTAAATTCGCAGATGCAGTCCGCAAGAATCCCAAGATGGTAAAGGCAATCGTAGGCCTTACCGAGAAGGGATTATCTGATGAGACTGTTTTAGATAAAGTCCTTACTGCCCTTGAAGGCAAGATCGAGGAAGCCAAGGAAGATCTCGATAAATTGCTGGAAGGAATCGATCCTGAATCTCCTGAAGGCAAAATAATTAAAGCTCTTCAAGGCCAGGTCAAGGCTTTAGAGACTAAAGTTACACAGATCGAGAAAGCCGGTAAGGACATAGATACAAAGATAACGGATAAAGAGACCACTGAGGCCATAACACACGCCCAGCAAGTCTTAAATGAGACCCTGGTAGCGTTGGCTGACCCTAAAAAGGGTGGTCTTGAATTTGATACGGAGACTGGTCAAAAGCTCTGGAGGATGCTGACTATCTCTTATCTTAAGGATAATCCTCGCGAATATGCGTCTCAAGAGGATTTTGTCAAAATCGTAAACGAAGTAGGCAAGCAGATGCATGCTGCCCTTCAAAAATTCGGTGAGGCAAAACTTAAGAAATACCTCGAAACCAAAAAGACTCCTATTCCAGGGGCTGGTGGAGATGGAGGAGAGAAGCCATCAACGGTAACATTCGAGAAACTCCAGGAAGGGATTGAGAAGTCTTTAATTGAGGAGAGTCAGAAAAGAGAATAATTAAAGACGGAGGTTTACCATGGGTTTGACAATTAGTGATATTAGTGCGGTTTTAAAGAAACGAATTATCCCGGTGATTCAGAGTCAGCTGCCTATTGAGAATGTGCTTTTTAACAAGATCAAAAAGAATGTCGGGGTAATTATCTCCAACAACCAGATCTACATCGCGGCCAGGACTGGAAGGCACTCTGGTATATACTCTGTAGCAGAAGGCACCGAGCCGTTCTCTGGCAAGGCTGCTTATGCACAGCCATATACTGACATGACCTATGCTTTCGGCACCTTGGAGTTGACTGACCAGGCTATTGAGGCTGCACAGAAAGGGGATGTAAAGGCCATAGCATCGATTCTAACTGTTGAAATTACCGCATTGAAGGATGATTTTAAGGCAGACCTTAACCGGATCCTGCATGGAGCAGGAGCTGGTAAGTTATGCCAGACTAACGGCACAGGCGCAAATTCTACTGCTTTGACCGTTGATACCCCTCCTTGCGGCGGAGATGCTACTCAGTATATCTGTGCTGGTATGTATATTCAGTTCGCCGCTGGGGTAACAGCGTTAGTTTCGTCGGTTAGTTCTGCGACTGCGATAGTTTTAGCAGCTGGAACAACCTGGTCTGACGATACGGCTATCACCAAAGCTTATGATGCTGAGGCTATGGGTTTAGCTGGGCTCATTGACGACGGAGATAATGTTGGAACTTGCCAGAATGTAATCAGATCTGCTAATCCTTATGCTGTTTCTCACACCTATGATACCGGTGCTACCTTGACTGAAGCGAACATGATTGCTACTTATTTGAAAACTACTCGTTACGGTGGGGCTAAGGTAATGTTTATGAATACTGGACTGTTTGCCTACTATGGATCTCTCTTGACTAGCATGAAGCGCGCACAAATGACAGATGTGTTATCCGGTGGGTGGAAGGGTCTGGAGTTCATGGGTGGCAAGCTGGGTGTTATGCTTGATTTTGACACTTGGTCTGGTTATGTTCAGATGGTTGATTTTGATGCGCTTACATTAGCAGAGATGTCTGAGCCATTTGCGTGGTTGGACGCAGATGCACATGGTGGAATTTTAAAGAGGTCATCTTCTAACAGGACCATCTGGGAAGGCACTCTCAAATATTACTTCAACCTCGTCGCGTTAAAGTTTAAGTCATCGGCTAGGATGTCAGGCCAAACACCTGCTCCTTAGTTAGTAATTTAGGGTTAAGGGGGAATAGTTTTTGATTAGGGGTCAGAGACTATTCTCTCTTGACCTTTTTTTATGTATGGCTGATTTTAAAGTTAAGAGATTTAATTCTGCTCAGGAGAAAGCTGGAGGCTTACTCCTGAAAAAGGCAATAGAGGATAAGGAGGCACGCCGGGAAGCCTCTAATAAAGATATTGCTCAAGGCGTAAAAGAGATTGCTGGGGACTTAGGTTATAAATTTAAAGGTAGAGTGATTTTTTCTGGAGGATCTGAGGCTTATCAAAAAGGCTACGAGAAAATAAACTGGAGGTAGATTATGTTAAGAAATAAAGGAACAGGAGTATTACTTTTAAAATGGAATGGGATTGAGGCATTTCTGGAAGCCGGGAAGACGGTAGATGTAGAAGTCTTCGGAGTGAAGGCTGAAAAGGATAAATCGATTTTGGAGGATCGCTTTATTGCCAAATATCCGGATAGTATTGAAAGGACGGTAGGAGGATTAGGTAAGACTCCTGAGACGAAAGTTGATACTGATCCAGGTCCGAGTGTAAAGTCTTCATCTAAACCTAAATTTAAGAAAAAGAAATAATCCTAACCGTAGGAATATAGAAGGAGACTAAAAGATGTTAATCTCAGAGATTATCGGTGAGGTATTGAGTGATGTAGGGGAAGACTCGGGAGACACAGATTTAATTGCCAAGGTGCTGATTTTCGCCAAAGGGGCCTTGCGCAGATTCCCTCTTTTCTGCCGGAGTAGACTGCTGATGGATACTTCTTATGCTACTTTGAAAGCCGGAGTTAATTACCTTACCACTCCGACAGGGTTTATAGAGGAGATTGCTATATATTATTTAGTTGATGGCAAGAAGAACTATATCGACAAAGCCACAGAAAGCGAATTTGGCGATGCGCAAAATACCCAGTTGACAGGCAATCCCTCATATTACCGGATCGTCGGGAATGTCATAGAATTTGATAAATCTGCTGCAGAGGACTTGGTTATATATGTGGAGCATTTTAAGGAAGTGGATAATGTGGCCCTGGCTGATGATTTCTTTGGCTCTACGGATATCTTGGAGATTTTAAAGGATGGCATGAAGGCTACATATTACAGCGACTACCAGGAAGATCCGGCCAAAGGCAAAGAAAAACTTGCTCTGTTTAAAGTCGGACTGGATACGCTGGATTCAAAGTTTATGGTAAAGGAATTGGGGACACATGTTACCGAGGCATAGAATATGGCAATAGAACTTGACTACATGGAATACTCCTCCGACGCCCTTGCACAGGCGGCGTATGTAACGAATTCTACATTTCCTCGTTCCAACGCCGACATAGACGATGAGGATATGGAAGATATTACTGATTGGGCAGATATAGATGAGGGTGATAGTGTAAGTTCTCAAGCTACTTTTGATAGTAAATCTTGTATGAAACTTCTTACGGGCGACCAAGCAACAGATGGTCGGGCAAGTAGGACACAAGATATAGGTTCTTTTGGGGCAAGGACAGTATTTTCAATGAGTTTATATCACGATGCAATAGGAACAACTTGGGAAGATGCCTTTCAGTTTGCGGCGGCTGATGGTTCAACAAAGCTTTCTATTCTATATGGTTCGGATGGTTTATATGTTTACAATGGTGCGGCATATGTAGAGGTAGGCACTAATTTAGTTGTCCAGGATACTTGGCAGGAATGGACTTTTGATGTTGACTGGACAGCACAAACAGTAGATGTTTATTTGGATGGAGTATTAAAAGTTTCAGACGTAGATTGTAGTTGGGCAAGTGCGGATACAGAAGGAACTATAGTATTTATTCAGTATGGATATAGTAGCAGTAATTTATTGACCTACATAGACTGGTTTAAGGCTGGGACATCAACAAGTGATATTATTGGTGGTTCTCTCCAATGCTACTCCGAAGCCACCATCAAAACTCAAGGTTCATATTCATTAAAAGGAATAGCAGCAATTACAAGTAGTCTCAATAAAACCCTCACCCGCACAGTTTCACCGACGATAGATTTATCTGATAAAAATACGATTAAATATTGGGCTTATGCTTTGCGGACAGGAAGCAATTTTAAGATAGGATGGCGTGATAGTGGATTAAATGTTATAGAACATACCCCAAATATAATTCAATCTAATACTTGGGAAGAACAAACTGTGGATATATCAGCGGTAACCAATGCCGATAAGGATGCGATAGACAGGATTATTTTTACAGTTTTAAATGCTGACGCTGCTAATATTATTTATCTGGACAAGATGTTTTCGCCACAACAATTTACCAAAACTTTTGACGAAACCTTAACCCTTTCCGAAGTAATCTCTAAAGCACCCGCAAGAACTTTCCTTGAAACAATAACCTTATCCGAATCCAGTTTTATTAAAGGAATTGGAAAAACTTTTACTGAAACCATAACTTTATCCGAAACATTCGGTAGGGCAATAAGCAAACTTCTTAAGGATACAGTTACTTTAACGGAAGTAGCGGCTAGAGATATTGCCATATTTTTCCAAGAGACCATTACTCTCACCGATAATATAGCTAAAGGGATCACCCGCACTCTTTCCGATAGCCTTTCACTTACAGATGTATTTACGAAGGTTCTTAAATGGCTTCATATTTCGCATATCGCGACTACCTGGAATAAGGTAACCAAAACATTAACTAACTGGACTAAAACAAACAGGACAAATGCCTCTTGGCATAAAAAGTATGAGTGAAATTATAGATAAAACATATAAAAAACCGATACCGAAGATAACCAGGCAAATAGTAAAAATAATTAAAAAAGGAGAAGAACCTATGCATCCACTCGTAGATAGTATCAAGTTGGTAGGTGAAATTCGTCTGGTATTAAAAGACAGGCATGGAAATCTCAAGGAGGACCGGCTCATAAAGAATACCATTACCTCAGTAGGCAAGGCAGCGGTGGCAGGGTTAATGCTGGCTGATGTGGGGGGAACTGCCTTTGATTATATCGCCATAGGAGTAGGGACCCCAGGCGCGACTGCTTTAGGATCTGAAAGCACTACTAATGGAGGAACTAGGCGCGGTGGGGCAAATGTTACTGGGACTCAGGTTACTACTACTGTAACTAATGATACGGCCCAATGGGTAACTACTTTTACTTTTACAGGGGCCTTGGTTCTTACAGAAGAAGGTATTTTTAATGCAGCCTCCTCAGGGACGATACTAGCGAGCCAGTCTTTTGCTGCGCTTAATGTTGCCGACGGAGACACATTAGCCATTACGCATAAGATAAAGGTAGCGTAATTAAAAGGCGGAAAATGGATAAACTTATTAACTGGTTGATTGCCGGAGGACTCATTGTAATTGCAGGGGTCTGTCTTGGTATTTTCTGGAAGATAAACGATATTAAAGATTATGTGAATAAAAAGATTGATAGAAACTATGAACGGCTTGACGAGGTAAAAGATGAGATAAAAGAAGAAACTGTGCCACAAAAACTTTGTGATATTCTGCATGCGCAGATACAGAAGGATGCAACAGAAACTAAGGAAATTCAAAAAGAAGTTATGAAGAAAGTAGATTGTATTCCTGCCATAAAATTAGGGATGGATTTGCTTTTGAAAAAGAATGGATTTAAAAGCGATGGCTAAAGGTCTGCATGAAGATAAGAAAACTTTGTATTGTAACCTTTGCGAGGAGGAAGTGGATAAATGGACTGGCACGCAGGTCTTGAATTCTCATCCTGAACAGAACAAATACGGTGAAGTGTATTGTCTTTCTTGCGGTAACTGGCTCTGTGGTGAGTTTGATGCTTTCGGCGAACCGGGAAGATTTCACTATTTTAATCCGGCGATAAGGAAATTGGAACAGATGCGCAAGGATTTAGACGAGATTATAAAATATTTAGGACTGAATAATTAAGCGGGAGGATAATCATGGGCCATACAAGAGATTGGGATAGTGGAGTTCCTATAGATCATACTAAATTTAAAGCCATACCAGGTGCCATCGCGGCTTTGGCTTTGGATATTGAGGAGAGGCTACAGGCTTTCTTCTACGGATTTACAAGTGGTGAGACCTCAGATGGGATTAAATATCTGCCTTTCTGGGTGCAGACGACTGCGCCCACAGGTGCAGCGAATAAGGTCTGTATATATAGTGAGGATTCTACTTCTAAGGCCGCTTTAAAGGTAAAGACCGAGGATAATGCGGAGATTCAGCTGACAGAGAGAGACTGGGGTCTTTTGGATGACTTTGCTTTAGGTAATAATACTCCCCTTAGGGCCAGGAATGCAGCGGATGATGGATTTGTAAATATCTTAAAAGTTAATAGCACAGGTCAGATCAACTTTCCTGCTCAGATACTGCTTGATGACGGTTTTAATTGTAATAAAAAACAAGCAGTTAATATGGTTATCGAAAACAGAACTGACGATACAGATATGACGACAACCGGCATGATTTGGTTTAGGACAGATGTGTAGGGAGACAGGATGGCAGATAAGAATTTAATAATATACTCAGCTTCGCATGCTTATACTGGTGGCGCTGCTGGTCATGAGGGCGTTTACGAAATAGATGAGAATTTTTCTACCTACCACGGAGACGAGTATTCTCTTGGTGGAGGTAGTTGGGCTGGAAGTGCATCTAAAACAATAATATCGGAACACACCTTTTCGAGACCTCTTACAGTAAATTCAATAAAATATAGACTTCTTTATCAATGTTCTGCTGGTGGTCCTGATGGTGGTCGTGATTATGCCTATGAAGTTTATGTTGCCTATAAGGTGGGCGAAACCTGGACAAAAATATTAAATGCTTCCGGCTCCGGTGATGGTAATAGTGGACCCAATGTAGATACGGGAGAAGTTACATTTTCTACTCCGGTGGCCAATGTCACTGCTATCAAGGTCTATCTCTATGTATATTCTCACACTGCTGAAGGCGGTATTAGTGGACGCGCATACATCTATGAGATCGAAGCATTCGGTCAGCCCTATAATGATATTGGGATAAGATTTTATAAAGGTGCGGCAGTTTACAAGATAGGTGTTGAGCCCTTACTTTCTACTCACAAATTAAGGATCAGGAAAGGTTCAACCACTTACGGAATACCGTTATTAGCAACGACAGATGCTCTTGCGAGCCCGATAAGGATATATGATGGAAGTGCAGTTAAAAGTTTACCACTAGTAGATTAAAATGCCAAAACAAACAATACCCAGATTCCTTCCTAATAAAGGGATAGTTTTAGACAAACCCGAGGAATTCCTCTTGCAGAATTTCTCTGTCTATTCGCGCAATATGGAATTCTACAATGAATTACTCCAAGGCAGATTAGGCCTACAGAAATTCTCCACTACTGCGCTGCCGGGAGCAGTTTTAAAATTTGACCAGTTCTGGCTTTATACTCCTGCCGGGAGCTGGTTCTTTATGATTTGCACCCAAAAGGATATCACCTATTATGACTTCCCTAATTCCAGATTTGTATTCCTGAATAAAATCTACAATGCCGGGACCATTGAAGTAAAGACAGGTGAACTCAATAAAGTCTATGGCACAAATACCCTCTGGTCCACTAATTTAAAGGCTGGGGATTATATCAAGATCGGGGCTGGGAATTTACATAGCGGGGCTACCTGGTATGAGATTGATACAGTTAATAGCAATACTCTGCTTACTTTAAAGACTAATGCACCTATAACCACAGCTGGGGCAAGTTATGAGGCAAGGAAGATTTTTACTGGAGGCACGACGGACTTTTGGAATGCAAAGACTTTTCAGGATGATAATTTAGGTTCTGTCTGGATTGCTACCAATGGCAGAGATCTCCCTGTTTATTGGGATGGAGCAGATCAAGTGGTAGATTTAACCGGTTTACCGAGTGGTTTTAAGAGTGCTAAATATATCGAGATTTATAAAAATAGGGTATTGTTTGCTTGGACTGTCGAGGGGAACCTTAATCAACCGGCAAGGGAAAGGTGGTCTGCTCCGGGGAATTGTCTCAGTTGGGATGCCGCGAATTTAAAAGATTTTATAGATGAGGATAGTTGGATTACAGGCATAATCAATTTTTCTAATTACCATATTGTTTTTAAAGAGAGAGAGGCTTATATCGGCAGACCGGCAGATCCTCCTTACGACTTTGATTTTGAGAAGTCAACCACCTGCACCGGCTGCTATGCCGGCCAGTCAATAATCGATATGAGTGATTACCTCTATTACTGGGGGATAGATAACCATTTTTATCGCTGGAATCTCCTGCGGGAGGAATCTATCTCGGACCTTATATTTTCTTGGACCAAAGAATTCGATCCTAATTTAGAATCATCTATCTTTGGCTGGCAGGTAGAATACAAGAATCAGCTACGCTGGTTTGTGCCTCATGCTGATGTTGACTACCTCAATTTCGTGGTAGTTTTTGACTATACACAAGAAATCCTGCAGATCTGGGAATACGAGCAGGAACAGGCCTGTTGCTCCATCGGAGAATATGTGAATCTTGAGGACCTTTTTTGCGACGATCCTATTTGGGGGGAATACTATGTTGACGAGCAGGAAGGCTACTGGGATGACCGTAAATTCCTGGAAGGCGCGCCAATAATCGTTTATGGAGGTTATGATGGTTATGTAAGGAAGGCAGACCAGGGAATCCAGGATGACGGCGTAGATTATACCAGGTTATTCAGATCTGTCAGGGATAACTTTGATATGCCTGATCAGTTTAAAAGGCTTAGTAAACAGGAATTCTGGTTTGAGAAGGAGATTGCCGGCTCTGAAGTTTCTATTAAACTCAGGAGGGACGATAACGAACTCTGGGACGATGAGACTAAGACAATATCTCTTTACCATGCTACAAAAGATATTATAAAGGATTTTGTTAGATGGGATAAACACGCTAGGAATTTTCAAATTGAGATAAGTGCGACGAATCATTTTGCGCTGTTAGGATATTTGAACGAGATCTATCCTAAACGAAAGGTAAAATAATGCTGTTTAAACATCGGCCCAAGACCGAATGGCCGGATACAAGTAAGATTAAAGATGAACCTACCCAGGATTTTGCCACGGATATAGGGAAATTAGTTTTAGATAGCCTGCGCAATATCTACGACGATTTAAAAGTTCTGGAAAAAATCGAAGAAGTAAGTAATCTTCCTACTGCATCAATAGATAATAAGAGAAAAATACTTATGGTTCCTCAAGCTGGTGCGAAAGATAAGATTTATATTTGTCGATACAATAGTAATACTTCAACTTATAGTTGGGATGAAGTTAATTTTTTATGAAAACTTTGATGTTCTCCTTGATTAATAAACAGTTGAAGATTCTTAGGTCTATCATCTTGTTTATTCTCAATACTATCGAGAGGATACTTTGTCCCTTTATGATGCACAACTTCCTCAGGTATAAGATAGCGGCCAATCATCTTTTCCATAACGAGATGAGAGCGCCTAACATATCCCGCGGAGCTACAGAAAGGGTGTTGAGGTTTATGGATAAGGATATATCCTTGAGAGTTAATATTTATTCCACCTTTCCAGTTAGGATGTTTAGGGCCTTTATGTTTACCAATATTAGAATTTTTTATTTTTTCTCGCCATTCCTTAGAAAGTCGAGGTCGTTTTTTACCTTTCCAATAGGAAATATGTCCCTTTTTAAACGAACCAGACGTAACTTTTTTTATTTTATTAAGCCACAAGTATGGTCTTTTTTTATTTTTCCAATAACCTTCTTTTCCTATATGAGCGATACTCATTTTCTCTCTTGTCTTAATAGAATAAATATTTATTTTGCCTTTATTCCAAGGTATATTGCCTTTTTTAAAAGAACTTTTGGTAGGCGGGTTTCCTTTTGCGTATTGATTTCCTTTTTGAAATGGCATCTTATCCTCCAAATTAAAAGGGCAGCTTTCAGGTTGCTAACGGAGAGACGGTTAAGTATCTCCACCTTACTCGCTACCCAGTTTAGATATAAAAAATCCGTCTGCCCGCTAGCTAATATTAGTATAGTATATTCAGGAGGAATGTCAAGATAAATGATACTACAAATGGATAATATTTTATTTATACCAAAGGTTGTAGCACTAGTAAAGAATTTTCTAACTATTCCGGTAGGAAAGTTTGAGGATATGGTTCTAAATGCGATGAGCAATAAAGATTCTCTTTTATTGATAGATAAGAAAGATGATATTCTGCGGGGATTCCTCTTTGCTACCATAGAAGGGATGGACGGAGAAGATGTGGTATTTATACATTTAAGCTATGTAGATCCTAAATTGTTTAAAATCGGTAATGAGTTATTGGCAAGAGTAAAACTCTGGGCTAAGGAACACAAAACAAATTGGATTTACATGATGACTGACCGCAATATCAAAGGATTCCAGAAGAAGTATGGATTTAAATTTTACACACATATCTTAAGACGGAGGGTTCAAGATGAGATACTTAAAAAGTAGAATAAGCAGATTTTTTAACCGGTTATTTCCCTGTAAATTCAATGAGCCGTTGTGTAAGGATAATTTCTTCGGATGCCGGTGCGGTAAGAATTTTTTCAGTAGTAAACAGACGACGACAGGGGTGGAGTCTATTGCAGATCCTTATAAAGATGTCCGGGAGAAGCTTAACGCCTGGCTTACCGGTCCTACTGGCATAGGTCAACCTGCCGAGCAGTATAAAGGCGAAATGGTGGCTCCGATGTCCGAACAGGAGAAAAAATCTCTTGGTTGGTTAGGAGAATATGAGACAGCCGGTCCTTCTGCTACCCGGACCGCAGCTACTGGTGAGATAGGCAAGATTTTAGGGGGCCAATACGATCCTACCAGCTCTCCTTATTACCAGGCGGTTAAAGCTGAGGCAGCCAGGAATTTAGAAAAGTCTATGTCTGATATTGCGGATGTGTCTGCTGGGAAGGGTCGGTATATGACCGGAGCAAGGGTTTCAGAACAGGGGGAGGCATCGAAAGATATTGCGCTTGGCTTAAATACCGTCTTAGGCCAGTTAGCAGACCAGGAAAGACAGAGGATGTTTGGAGTCCTGCCTATTGCTGAACAGTATGCTACTACCGAAGAGGAAGCACCTTTAAGGAAGACCGCGGCATTGCAAGAGTATGGTGCTTTACCTAGAGCACAACAACAGGCTTATGATCAGGCTATCTATAATGAATGGCTCAGGTCTACTCAAGAATGGCCGTTGAATATCGCGCAGTTGGCATCTGGAGTGCAACAGGCACCACTTTATGGCCAGACGGGATATCAACCTTCTCAGTTTAGTCAGTTAGTAGGACCTATATCTACTATAGCAAGTAAGATTTTTGGAAATAAAAAAACTGCATAAAATAAGGAGGGAATCATGCCATTACCAGCATTGTTAGCATTTTTAGCAAATCCGGCATTTTGGAAAGGTGCAGCAGAAGTAGGGGCATCTTTCGCAAGTTCAAAAGCAGGTGGAGGAGGAGAAGCAGGAATACCGGGAGCAGCAGGTCAACAGATTCCTCAGTTTCAGACTGCTAAGGCCCCAGCCTCTTTGATGGGATTCCCGAGTATGCAGAATACAAATTATGGGGATATTATTGCAAAAATGCTTTCAAAGTATAAAACGACAGGATAATTTATAAGGAGGTTGTTTTTAAAGAAAGATGTTCCCTTTGATTAACAAACAATTCAAGATTCTCTGGTCTATCATCAAGAGTATCACTATTGATATGATGCACTACCTCTTCAGGTCTAAGATAACGACCAATCATTTGTTCCATGACAAGATGAGAACGCAATATATATCCATTAGACCTACAAAAAGGATGAGTAGGTTTCCGAATAAAAATTCTTTCATAATCTCTACATTTAAATTTTCTTATACCACCTTTCCAATTCCCGGGTTTACCACCATTGGCAAAAAATTTATTTTTTGCTCTCTTTATTTTTTGTTTAGTTTCTTCGCTTTGTTTCTTGCCTTTATTCCAAGGCATATTGCCTTTTTTAAAAGAACCTTTAGTAGGTGGATGACCTTTTTGAAATCCTTGCGTAGATTTACGTTTATAAATTCCTGTTGGCATTTTCTCACCTCAAAAATTAAGGCGCTGTTCAGGTATCTAAAAGAGCAACGGTTAAGTTACTCAACCTTACTAGGCGCCGATTTTGGACATAAAAAATCCGCTACTCTTTTAGATAACATAAGTATAACAGAATTTAATTTAATGTCAATAGAATTTTCTAATACAGGAGGAATTTAAAATGGGCTATCAAGTATTGGATCGTCCAGAAAATACTTACGCTACTAACCCCGGCTGGCTTCAGAATGTTACGTCTGCAGCTAAAGCCTTAGAGGATTGGATGAAGAAACAGGAGAAAAAGAAAAAAGATGCAGCCATCCGAGAGGCGATTAAGAATGAACAGTTGACTCCGAAGTATGAGAGGGATCCTAAAACTGAAGAGTGGACGGAGACTTGGGAGAAACCTAAAGTGAACCAAAGGGAAAACTCATCTATGAAAGATATTATTTCTGTTTTGGCTGGTATTAAACCTATAGAAAGTGTGGTGCCTAAGGAAACTCTCCAACAGATTAGCCCTCTTTCCGTAGGTCAGGCAGAAGGTGGAGAGGTGATGTCTCCACCAGGGGCAACCTATAAGGATGGGATTATCTATGATGCGCAGGGCACTAAGATAGGTGAATATTTGCCTGGAACTGAACCCACAAAGCAAGTTGCGGCTGTCCCTGATATAATGCGACAGAATTTAGGGGTTACACAGGGAGAATTGGTAAGGAAGATATTCGGCTTGCCGGCTAAAAAGGAAGAAAAAAAATCAACAGAGATCACTAAAGCTCAAGCATTAGCTATTCTTGCTGATCCGATGAAGGCTCAGAATCTTAAACGTAAATATCCAGAATATTATAAGAAACTTGAGCAGATAGCAGGAATGTCTGGCGCAGCTACATTAGATATCGGAAAGAATACTGCGGATATAAACTGGTAAGGATATGGCTACTTGGAGAGAAGTAGTAGAAAGTAAGGACTACCGGGATTTACCTTTAGGCGAGCGGGTAAAGACAAAGAATGAGTTTTTTTCTAATATAATCTCAAGAAGCGATAAATTCACTTCACTTCCATCTGAAGCGCAAGCAAAGGTAAAGACCGACTTTTTCATCCCGAGGCCAGAAGAGAATCTTAACCCGACACTTCCGGAGAAACCTTCAATAAGTCAAGTAGTTCGTTATGCCACCGAGGCATTCAGGGAAAAATCACCTTTTAAATATTTGGATAGACCAGTGGAAGAAGTAGCAAAATTTATTGAACCAGATACGGCACAACCAGGGGTAATTGGAGCTCTAAAATTTATTCCTCGTCAAATGTTGGCTGATGTAGTAAGGGCATATAAACCCACTTATGTTGGAGCATTTGGTTTAGCAGCCAAGGCAATTAAGCCAATAGCTAAACCTGTTGGGGAAGCTATAGCCAAAAGGATCCCAGAAGGATTAAAGAGATTTTTACTGAGAGAATTAACTGTCAGTAAGGGACAACCTGAAGCATATCAAGCGATAGCGAAAGAGGCACAACTTGAGCGATTAAAAGGAGCAAGAGAAGCGGAGGATGTGGCGAAGAGATTAAGTCATGCCCTTGAGGATATAGAAGGAACAACAGGGGCAGGACAAAAAATCTTAACTAAAAAGGGGGAAGTTTTACCAAAAGAATATCAAGGATACATAGGCAGGATTTTTAGGAAAGAGGTAGATTTAGGAGGTAAGTTATCTAATGTTAATTTGACTCCTGAGCAAAGTGCCACTATAGCGAAGAATGTAGAGGTGGAGGTAGCGTTTAACCCAAAACTCCAAAAACTTAACAAAGAGTTAGCGAACATAAATCAGGCGTTGGGGGATAAAGAAAAATTGGCAGAAGGATTAGTGGGTAAAGAATTCAGGACTCCGACTGGCTTTACCGAAAAGGCATCCGAAGTAGTTAAGTTGACAAGACCAAAAAAGATAGAGTTATCTAATGATTTAATTTACCAGAACGGGAAAATTTATGCCATAGGGAAGTCGGAAGTGCAAGCTAAGGCAGAAGCGCAAACGATACTATCCAAGTTAAACGCAGTGCGCAAAAAACCTCTTATAGCTCCTGAAGATATTGAAGGGGCGGAGTTTATTTCCGGATTCCCCCCGGATTTAGAACTTGCAAAACCGGGAGCAAAGAGATTCAGGGTAGGACTGAAAAGCGAACCAGTTGTCCCCAAGCCTCCGACTGAGACAAATATTCCACAGGAGATGTTCCCCGAAGAGAATATTATCCGTAGCACAGGACAGGTATCCAAATTCCCAAGCGTCAATCAGTTTATAAATAAGCCCCGGGAGGTTTTACTAAAGCAAAGGAAGTTACTTTCTTCACAGATCCAGGATAAGGTGAAAGAGATAGAAATTGGGGTCAGGTCGAATTATGCTTTGTTTGATAGGACTTTTTCTGAACAGATACGCACTAATCCTAAATATCAGCAACTTTCGGCTATCGCGGATGAGGGACGCAAAGTAATGGACAAATGGTCAACTGAACTTGCTAAGAGTGGTATTCCTAAAGAACAGACACAAGAGGTTATAGAGAAAAATGTCGGTGAATACATGGCTAGGATGTATTCTACCAAACTGAAGCCAAAAGAAGGAGGATTTAGTTTATTCAAAGATTTACGCCTACGGTTAGGGATGCTTAAACATAGAAAAGATTTAAGTGCGGAGGTTTTGGCACAATTAGGTGAAATCAAAGAACCGGCATTGCCTACTGCTATAAGGGTGAAGGAAATCTCCGCTAATATAGCCAATAATAAACTCTTCACTAAAGTAGCCCAGAATCCTGAGTGGACGAAAGATGCAGCAGTTGAAGGATGGATTAAAATATCTGATACTCCGAATGTAGGACCGCTACGAGGTAAGTATGTTATTCCTGAGATTGCTGAAGATGTTAACGCTATAACGACTGCTGGACAACAAGCCCAAAGTGCATATTTAAAGGCTTTAAACGCGTGGAAATACGGTAAGGTTGTATTAAATCCGGCTACACAGGTAAGGAATATGCTTTCTAATACAATGCTTCTGGATTTAAGTGGAACTAATCACTTAAGGCAAGCTCAGTTGTTTCCTAAGGCATTTAATGAATTATTATCTCAAGGTAAAATTTACCAGCAGGCTCTTGATGATGGGGCAGTAGGTGGAGAATTTGTAGGGGGTGAAATAACGCGGCTTAGAGATTATTATCTTGGTAGCCAGGGGAATAATCTACAGCGTTGGCTTAATATAGCTAAAATGCCTTTTCAGAAGGCAGGAGATCTATACCAGGGGATGGAACAGTCAGCTAAATTGGTTAAATACATGGATGTCTTAGAGAAAACAGGTAATAGGCAACTCGCTGCTCAGGAGGCCCAGAAGTGGCTTTTTAATTACCAGGAAGTGCCTAAATTTATTGATGCTGTTAGGAAATCGCCTCTTGGGGCTCCATTTATCACTTTTACCTATAAGTCCTTGCCAAGAATAGCTGAAGCAATAGTTGATCGGCCATTATCAGTTTACAAATATTATGCTTTATTTAATGCCTTTAATGAAACCAGCCGTAAATATCAAGGGATGCTGCCTACTGAATTTGCCCGGCAGAAGAAGTTATTGCCTCCGTGGGTATTAAAGGATATAGGGGGTGTGCCTACGAATTTACTTATGCCTTGGAAAGATAAATATAACCGCACCCAATGGCTTAATCTTGAGTATATCTTACCTTTAGGTCAAGCCCCGGAGATAATGGAAAAAGGGTTACTAAAGGGTGGCATATCGAATCCTATTTTTAATATTGCCGCGGATTTAGCAAAGAATACTGACTTCAAAGGCACTCCGATTATACCTACAGGTGCTACTAAGGCCGAAGCGGCACAGATAACCTTAAGTTATATTTATAGACAACTTGCTCCTAATCTCGCTCCAAGTATCCCACCGTTGACAAAGGGCGGTTATACTTTTGAGAAGATCTTGGATGCTGTTCATAAACGCCCTGATTTTGCCGAAAGGACGAGGGATCTAACTCCTGTTTTATTTGATACTTTGGCAGGCTTAAAGGTATTTCCTCTTGACGTAGATGAAGCAGAAAAATTTAGGTTGATAGACAAAAGGAAGAGAATTGAAGATTTAAAGACCCAGATACTCAAACTTCAGCATCCTGCGATATCAGAGAAGGAGCGGGATAAGAAAACAGAGGATCTCTTCAAAAAGATACAGAAAGAAGTAGATGACTTATGATGTCTTATGTGGAGTATCTTGAGCCTAGTTTGCCTCCGATAAGTTTTTGGCAGATAATTACTAATCCTATAAGTCTTATTTTTTATCTTTTTTGTTTATGGATTTTTGTAGGGTGGGTCATTTATGTGGTTGAGGGATATAAGGGATTTTATCGGTATCGATGAAGACAGCATCAATTTTACCAGTTTTCTTATTGCAACGTGTAACTAAAGTTGAAGTGAGTCCGAATTGGTAGGTATCAAAGAAGATAAGGTAAAGATACAACCAGAGAATAAATAAAGTAAGTAAAAATAATAAGTATTTTTTCATTGTTCTTTGGTAAATTTTATAACTATACCATTAAGGTCAGGAGAAGCATCCAGGGTTTCTGAAGTAGTTTGTGTAATAGGTGGAATGTTCTGAATCCAACCAGGATCCGTAGCGTATGTTCCTTGGGGTCGGGGTAAGACTGTGTAAGGACCTGATTGTTGGGCTATGTTTATATTAACTTCTGTCTTTGAGGGTATTGATTCTTTGGTCTGTTTTATAGGGTGGTAGTTATAGGAGGTTTTTAATAGAATGGCATCTCCACCCATTTCGGCAGCTTCAATTTTAAGTTTCTCAATCATATTATCGACATTGGAGGCAGGTGCACCGGAAGCTGATAGTTCACCAATTTTAACAAAATTTCGCGGAGGTGTAGTATAGAAAATCTTAACTGATTCAGGTCTAGTTGATGGATAGGTGTTATTATCAAAAT